>WNFR01011143.1_pt1 | contig 13388 bp, 12 predicted proteins | sample 5400221 | NCBI WGS metagenome assembly WNFR01 (sample SAMN13153357, study PRJNA577476) | soil metagenome | isolation source: 40 cm soil under Madrone tree | place: USA:California | collected 2016-06-14
CACGATAGCCGATGTTGAGTTTTCTGGTACCAGCCATCTCACTGACGATGCTCGCACACAACTAGTCAACCGCATAAAGAGCCTCGATCTTAATGTCGTTCGAGAAGGAGACGACTCGGATTGGCTTGCTCAGGTTGAGTGGAATCTCAACGGTACTCAAATAGGCGCGATGGCCGTTCGCGGTCAGCTGCACGCGGTTGCGGAGCCTTAGCCACAAAGTCATGGCAAACATGAAACTCCGTCCAACCCAATTCGGTATGCGCGAGAATACAGTGTCCCCAAGACGGCATGCCTCACGCCTTGCAGCCACGGCGCTCACCACTTTGTGGTTGTTCCGCAGTGGCTCATAGACCTCCCCGCTTACGCACAGCCTATGAAGTAGTACGGTTAGTTTCCGAGCTACAGCAACGATGGCTCGTTTCTTGGCATTCTTTCCTCCTCGCTCGGCTAGCTTCAGAAGGAAACTGCTTTGATTTACCGGCGCATCCACCGCAATCGGACTCGAACTTGACCGGAATCGCGACGATTGCTGTTATACTACCTGAAGCCGCGAAGGCAAAATGGAAATCCCGGCTGAGTGCAGCAGCACGACCGAAATCATAGTGCGTGTTCCTCACGTCCGAACAATAACTGGCGCTCCCATTACCGGCCCGTACAGCATTTGTGTGATTCCATGCCAACCCTTTCTTCCGATCTCGAGGCAGTAGCGAGAATAGCCAACTTGGATTTCTCGGCGCTGAGACGCGTGTTACGCTCCAACTTACAGAGAGAGACGAAAGCCTTCTTATGGCATGTCTTGAACTACAAGAGGCCGTCGCAGGATTACACTTTTAAGGTTAAGACGCGTTACGACGGCTGGTTTTTCGGAAATACCAATGATTCCCTTGGAGCCATGGTATATTATTTCGGAATGTGGGAGCCGGCAATTAGTGAATATGTCGCACGGTCACTACGGCCTGGCGACGTCTTCATAGACGTTGGTGCGAATCAGGGATGGTACACTGTCCTTGCCTCAAGTCTGATAGGCGCTGCTGGGCGTATCGTGGCGATTGAAGCGTCCTCAACCATCTTCCAGGCGCTGCAGCGGAACTGTGCCATCAACCGGTGCTCAAGTGCCACGCTGGTCCATGCAGGCGCGTGGAGCACCAAGGGAGAAGCGCCGCTTTATCCTGGCCCGAACAGTAACACGGGTCAAACCAGCTTTTGCCCGGAGCAGATGAAACACAAATCCGCGGCCACCGAAGTCGTTACCGTAAAGCCTCTAGATGATCTCGTTCCGGAAGAGTTGTGGCGCGATGTCAGGCTTGTGAAGATTGACGTGGAGGGTGGGGAGTGGGAGGTTGTGCAAGGCATGGGGCGCATGCTTGCCACGTTGCGGGAGGGGGTAGAATTCATACTTGAAGTTACACCAAGGGTGGTGTGGAAGAGAGGCCATCAGGCCGAAGAGATTTTGGAACCGTTTCGCCGTCAGGGCTTCAACGTTTATCGGGTCCCCAATGAGTACGAAGTCGATTTCTACCTAGATTTCATAGCGCAGGGCGCGAAAAAGCCGGCAAGGTACGATGAGCCCATTGTTGAACGGTGTGACCTTATCTTGAGTCGCCGAGATTGCGCTTTCTTGTAATTCCTAACCGAGACGAGCCGTCGCGATAGGGAAGAGTTCTACGAACTCTCCACATAACGAAGGAAAATCCGCCTTTAATCTGCCGGAGCCTTATTGTACCTCTACGAAGGAGCGCAGAGAGAAGGCACTTCGTACGAAGGAGAAAACTTATGAGAACTTACACTGAAGCTCATAAAAATGTTCAGAGCTGAAACAAAAACTGGCGGTATCCTTCAGACCTTGCTCAACTCTCGCGTGGTCTTCCGGCGTCTTTGGAAGTTCCAATTGGCGGAACCGCTCGCGCTGGGCCAGTACATCGAGGAACGCGACGAGATGGTGGCCCAATGTGTAGTTCTTTTCTCTCCATCCAAACCATTGCAGCCCTAAATCCGTAGCCATTCGGCCAGAACCAACGTCCTCAAAAGCGTCTTGCTACGCACGCGAACCTCCGTCCCCTGGGTGTACGAATTATAAGGCGATACGCGTCAAACCAGGCACTTGCGGGCCACATCGAATCAGGGTTTTTGGGCAGACAACGAGGCTGGTCAATCCTGAGAGCCGGCATGTGTATCAAAGGGTGCAGCAAGCGTGCCTGCGACTCACGGGAAAAAAGAGGGTTATTTAGCTCGGTACAGCCCGCATCAAAACATGTGCTTTGGTACGCGCGTGCTGATCTACGTTCCAGCTGTGCTCAAGTCTAATGAGAAGCGACCGACGCACGCTTCCTGCGTTGCCCAAAAGCATTACATTTGCAATTCCGAGAATTCTCGCCGACTCCTCCGCTTCACCTTCGCGAATGGCCCACGCCTTTTCTCGCGTCAGATCGCTCAAGTCGAATTCTCCGGAAGTCAGAATACTGCGGCCACTTGATCGCCGCGCATGGTATGAAGACAGATGGTTCCGCCGCAACCGATCGACTCGTCGTCAGGATGGGGAGCAATAACAAGAATATTCATCCGACTTTTCCTCTTTCCACATCGACACTATTGCCGCAGCGCGAACGTGAATAAGCAATTCCCGGCATTGACCGCCACGTACTGCTTGCCCCCCACCGAATATGTCATTGGACCGGAAATGACTGCTGCGCCGAGCGAGGTCTTCCATAGCAACGCGCCGCTGCGGGCATCTAGAGCGTAGAAATACCCCTCGCGTCCCCCGCTGAACAGCAAATCCGAAGCGGTTGTCAGGATGCCTGATTCGGTGACGTCGGTCATCTTGAATTCCCATTTCCTTTCACCGGTCTGCGGGTCGACGGCTCGGACCGCGCCGTAGCCCTCGTCCTCTTTCCGGAAATTCGGAGTAGGCGACCAGTCAAAGGGGATCGACGACCTGGCCGTTCCGGCAGCGTACTCCCGGCCTTCCTTGTACTCGACGGGAACCTTCACGAAAATTGAGGAAGAGTTGGCCCACGTAGGAATGTAGAAGAGTCGCGTGCGCGGACTGTAAGAAGGGGAATACCAACTGGTCCCGCCGGGATTGCCAGGATAGATGCGCGTACCTTCAAGGCTGGAAGTCTGGCCGGGTACTCTCACTGGTCTGCCCTTTTCATCGAAGCCGCTAGCCCAGGTTACTTCGACAAAAGATTTTCCAAGCAGGAACTGGCCCGTCTGGCGATCCAACACATAAAAGAAGCCGTTCCGGTTGGCCCACAGGATGACCATACGCTTCCGGCCCTGCCACTCGATGTCGGCCAAGACTGGAACTTGTACGGAATCAAAGTCAAGATCGTCGTGAGGTGTGAATTGGTAGTACCACTTCAGCTTTCCAGTATCCGCGTCCAAGGCGACCACTGAATCGCTGAACAGGTTATCTCCAGGTCGAACGTCGCCGTTCCAGTCCGGGCTGGGATTGCCTACACCCCAATACGTCAGGTTAAGTGTCGGGTCGTAGGAGCCGGTCATCCACACCGGGCCGCCTCCTGTTTGCCAGGAGTCACCCTCCCAAGTCTCGTGGCCGGGCTCTCCCGGTCCTGGGATGGTATTGAAGCGCCAGGCTTCCCGCCCAGTGTGGGCATCGTAGGCGGCGATAAAGCCGCGGATACCGTACTCCCCGCCAGCAGTCCCTATGATCACCTTATCCTTCAGCACCAGCGGGGCATGCGTTATGGCATAGCCAGACTTCGCTCTCGCCGTCGTGGTGTTCCAGAGCGGCCGTCCGTTCTTGGCATCGATCGCGACCAAATGTGCGTCGATCGTTCCCATGAAGAGTGTGTCGCCGAGTATGGCCAGTCCGCGGTTGACCCGCCCGCAACAAGGGCGCGCACGTCCCGGATGGTACGAGTAGGTCCAAAAAATCCGTCCTGTGGCTGCGTCCAAAGCGACCACGTCATTTGGAGCCTGCACCGTGTACATGATTCCGTCTACCACCAGAGCCGTGGCCTCGAACTTTTGCAGTGACCGGGCTTGATAAATCCATTGCAGCTCCAAATTCTTCACGTTTGCCGGAGTAATCTGGTTGAGCAGACTATGACGCTGGCTCAGGGTAGTTCCGGAGTAGGTTAACCAGTTTTCGGGCTCCTTGTTGGCATCGAGAATACGCTCGAACGAGACCTGGGCCTGCGAAGTCGGCTCCCAGAAAAAACTCGCTATCGTAATGAGGCACAGCACTCGTGTATTCATCGACTATCAATCCTCTTCAGAGAAACCAAGTAGCTGACAAGGTCCGCGAGTTCTCGAGGGTTAAGTTTGCCCTGATAGGAAGGCATCGGTGATTTGTCGAGGAAGACGTACTCCTTCAGTTTCGACTTTTCGAAAGAAAGCAGTCGCTCCTTGGAGTCAATAAGCTGCACCGTGAAGGTGTCCTGGTTAAGCAGTCTTCCTGTAATCGTGACATCATCATGGGTAACCAGGCGAACGATGCGGTTCTGAGGAAGTATTTCGGCGCCGGGTTCGAGAATGGAGCGTTCCAGTTCGACTAACCGGCGAACCGACCCGATCTCGGTGAGGTCCGGGCCGACCCGGGAACCCCGGTCCTTGACGCGGTGGCACTCGAGGCACCTACCGTTGCCTTCGAAAACCGTCCTGCCACGCGCGGCATCGCCCGGGGCAGACGTGGTCTGGGCTGTGGCTGCGAGATAACGCAAGTAAGCGGCCAACATTCTGAACTCGACCTCCGAAAGCTCGTTCGAAAACTCAGGCATCCCGGTTCCCGGGATACCAGCTTTGACGATCTCGAGGACATCGCGATCAGACGACGCGCGTCGGAACTTGCCATGCCCAAAATCGACTCCAGCGATGGCGTCTCCGTCCGGGCCATGGCAAGGCGCGCAATTAGCTACGAAGAGCCGCTTGCCATCTTCGGTTTCGCCGCTAATATGGATTTGCTGGGCTACCAGCAGCGGACTTACTGCAAGAGCCAAGATACAAGTCTTGATGACCCACATACTCGTGCAGCCTCTCCGTCGATTTTCAAGATGTGATTCTAGCTCTCTCCCAGGGATCATCGGATTGCTGTCCTCAACCATAACCATTCTCGCGATGTACAGTCGGGTCTGTTTCCAGAGTTTGAGGACTATAGCGGAATCCGCGACGCCTTTGGGCAACATCGGTCATCGCACCGCAGAATTCAGAAGCGATGTCGGACCAGTCATAGGTTTCTGCCGCCCGGCGTGCCCATCGTGACAGTTCAGCCTGCCGGTCAGGATTGGACAAGAGTCCGACGACGGTCTGAGCAAATCTAGGAGCCGAGTCTGCGATCAGGAGATCTCGACCGTCCACGAAATTGAGGCCCTCAGCTCCCACCGAAGTGGACACAATAGGTTTGCCGCAGGCTGCGGCATCCAGAATCTTCAGTCGCGTGCCGCCGCCGTGGAGCAACGGCACGACCACAACAGAGGCTTGATGAAAGTACGGGCGCATGTCGGGCACAGAACCATGGATGTACACGCTGTCGGCGGTAAGTGCCGTGACCTCCGGTGTAGGATTTGCGCCGGCAATGTGGAATGTGGCGTAGGGAACCTCAGCTCGGATCAGCGGTAGTATCTCTTCAACGAAGTACCGAACCGCCTCCCGGTTCGGCTCATAGTTCATCATCCCCGTAAATAGGAGGTACCCAGGCGTAACCGGAGCCTTTCCGATGGTCATCATAGCGGTATCTACACCATTCGGTATCACTTTCAGGTGCTCTATATTCAGAAACCGACGCGCTGCTTCGGCGTCTTGGTCCGAACAGCAGAGGCAGAGCTGACATGCACTACAAACGGTCCGCTCATAGGACTGGGTTCTCTCAAACTCTTTGAGCGCATCGGCCTGCTCGCTACCAGATTTCTCTTGGACGCGCCGCCAAGCCATAAGTGTATGGACATTGTGCATATCCAGAACCTTAGGTACGTCCGGACGCAAGAAAGGCAAGAACCTTGCCATGAACGAGTGCTCGATCAGAATCAAATCGAACGCTCTTGACACGAGGTCGGCCAGCAAGCTCTCCATTGTCGCTGAGTTGTAATAGCTGACGAACCAAGGCTCGGCACTCTCATAGGCCAGGAGATGGGATGCCGCTTGTGACACCGAGGGGCTACCTTCATGCATCTTGCGGTAGGGTCCTGAAGGCTCCCATGGGACGCATATGACTTCGACCGGTAAGGAGCAAATGACAGGAGGGTCCTGCGAATCCCAACTGAAACCGACTAACGTCACGTCATGTTCCGCAGAGAGGCGCCTGAGGAGGTGGTACGTCCGGGATTGGGCACCCGTAATCGGCGGAAATGGAATCTCTGAATTCAGCACTAGTATGCGCATTTGGGCTCCCGTAATCGCTCCTCACCACAAGAGATCCTGCCCGACCATGCCACAGCGCGGCATCGTTTTTCGTCTCGTTTAGAAATGATCGTCGCTTCAAGTAGCCGGTCATTAGGACCGAGGGTTTCGCGCAGCCAACGCATATAGTTGAAGGGGTTGACTACGATACTGGCGAGGCCTGGACCGATCATAATTCCCTCGCAGGAGCGACTGATGCCCGTGCATTCCAGGATGCGCAGAGAAGCGCTTCGTAGGCTCGCAGGTATTCATCCACCATCCTTACGTGGCCGAAGCGTTCGTTGGCGTGCTCCCGGATGATTCTTCGGTCGAGCGTCATGGCGCGAGGTACGAACGAGGACAGTGCCCGCATGGAGTCAGCGTAAAAACCTGTTTTTCCGAAGTCGATTACTTCTTTGACGGAACCTCTCTGGAAGGCGATTACTGGCGTGCCGCAAGCCATAGCTTCGGTCATCACAACGCCGAAAGGCTCATCCCATTGGATGGGGAACAAAAGCGCACCAGCATTTTTTAGTAAGGACACCTTTTTCTGATGATCCGCCTGCCCCATGTAGATGACATTCTCGCCGTCGATCAGCGGTTCGATTTTCTCCCTAAAGTAGGTCCGCTCCTCCTGATCCAGCGGCTGGCCCGCTACAACGATAGGCAGGCCAGCTTCCTGCGCGATTTCAATGGCGTCCAATGGTGACTTCTCCCTGCTTATGCGTCCCAAGAAGGCCAGATATTTGCCGGGCGACGCAGAGAACTCATAGGATTCAAAATCACAACCGTTATAGATCACGCGAATCTCGCGTCTTCGGTTTTCTGGAATTTCAGCAATCTGTTGCCGGCTGACAGCCGTGACTGCAGCGTTTGCATAACGATTCAATAGCCAAATGGCATCGGAAGTTATGGGATTATGGAGCGTGTGCAGGACTGGTGTTGGCGAAAGGAGCCCAAGGGGAATCGCGTAGCAACCCACGTGAAAGTGCATTAGGTCGAACGAGTCGCTTTGTTGGAGCGCTTCGGCGATGTTACATGTCTCGTAATACTCATATTCCCAGGCCAAGCCCCTTTCCATCGCTTCGATCATGTTCCATTTACAAATGGCCTTGATTCTCGCGCTCGTGGGCGAATCGTTTGAGGTAAACACAGTAACTTCATGGCCCTGCTTCACGAGTTCCTCAGCAAGCAGGTAGACGATGCCCTCAACACCTCCGCTCGTACCAGGGGCTACTCTTGCCCAAAGAGGTGGAACCAGAGCTATTCTCAACCGGCGGGATGTGTTCCGCAGGTTCATTGTGCTGTAGATCCGATCTCAGCAGATGTAAAAAGGCCCGGAAGGGCGGTGAAACCGCATAATTCGATTCTCATTTCAATTAGCGCCGACCGGACCCTAGTGTCGCATAAGGTTTTCACCTCTATTGCGCGTTCACCTAAATACGTCGTATTCGGAACTTCCCCTTCACCAGGGTGACACCCTAACTCCGTGACACCCGGTGGCAGTTGCGACAAGATTTCGATTAGCGCATCTGAGGTGATCCCCTCTTCATAGGGCGAGCCCTCGGCGGTTTGCCCGTAAAAGCGCCCACAATAACGTATCTCCGTGGTGCAATCGCGTACTGGGGCCCTCAACTCCAGAGCGGCTTCGAGCGCCACAGAGCGTGCCGGCTCGCGAAGATGCACGTGCTGGTGAGAATCGATGTGGTCGGGATCTCTGCCAGTCAGAGTTCGGAAAACGGCAAGCTGGCGCAACGCCTCCTGGCGCAACGCCATCACTTCGTCAAGTGGTACCACATTGTAGACAGGCGTCCAGTACTCGTCGTTATAGGTCCATTCTCCGAAGTCAAGGTGCAATCCCAGGCTAAGACCAGGACGGTTTCTAGCGTACTCCGCGGCTTCTACCGCTGCCGGCCACCGTACCATCAAGCTGGCGCTAGTCACGATGCCGTGATCATGCGCATGGATGACGCCGCGATTCACCGCTGAGCTGTGGCCGAAATCATCGGCATTTACAATCAGGTATCTATGGGCAGACAAATCTCACGCTCCCAAATCTTTCAGTAGTCTTGCCAACACGGTCTCGGCCTTGAAATATTGTTCGGCAATATCTCTGGCGGCGCGGCAGTGTCTCTCGTAATCACACTCGATCGCTTCGAAAGCAGTCAAGATCTCGTCCATGGTGTTAAAGGCGAACAGCCCCTCACCTGTGGGGAGGATCGTGCCGAAGCCGGTGTCCTGGGTGATGACCGGCCGGCCAGCCGCGAGATAGCACGCACTGCGATCACTGAACCATCCAGTCTTCAGGCGCACGTTCGCATCCTTAGCCACAGTAAATTCGCCGCGCGACGCCTGCAGATAATCCCTGTAGGAGCACACTGTGAGCGGATGAGAGTCCGTCAGACGCCAGCCGTTTGACTGCAGCACACTCCTGTCTTCGAGGGACAATTGGATCAAGCCGGTCGCAAGCTCCACCGGCTGTGTCGTGCGTTTCGGCAGATCGATGAACTTTAAGTACTCGCGATGCTTGCTCCAGTAATAGGTGTTCCCCTCGAATACGGTGTCGCGACCGTCTTGTCTCCAGTTACCCACAGTCGTGAACTCCGTTTTGGTAGGCTGACCGGTCTGCCACAGATCAAGCACAACAGGCTGGCAGGTCTTTGCCCGGAGACGGGGCAAGGGTCGTGAACTCCGTTTTGGTAGGCTGACCGGTCTGCCACAGATCAAGCACAACAGGCTGGCAGGTCTTTGCCCGGAGACGGGGCAAGGGTGGCAGGGAACAATCGAACGTTCCGATGTTCAGCCCAAACGTCACGACATCGTCATGCTCCTCGACCAGTGTGCAGACATCTTCGTCGCCCTTGGCGAACAGCGCCTCGTGGATGACGGGGTCCGTGCATACGTACACAAGCCGCCCCACTTCTAGACCTTCTTCTGCCAGGCGCGTGGACCCAGTGATGCTCAAAACAACGTCAGCGTGCGCCAGCAATTCTTCCGCTGACTCTCGGTCCAAGCCAAACCATGCTTTGTCCCCATAGCTTCTCCGATAAGCCCAGCGGTCGCTGAAGCCGAACATTTCGGCGACCTGCGCCAGATACGATACTGCATATCCCGAAGTGTTGACTCTCGTCTTTCGAATCGGATCATATGGCCACGAAGACGAGGTTTCGAAGTAGTAGGCATGGTGGCCGAGCCGTTGAAAGCCAACTGCGTATTGCATTGCTTGCCACGCAATTCCGGGGTAGGGCTCACACCCGATATTCCCCAGAACAACGATGCGAAGCGGCGTCACTTGAGCACGCCCAACTGCACGAGACGCCCGTGCTCCAGTTCCAACATCACATCGCAGGTTTCCAGCGTGCTCAGGCGGTGTGCGATCATGAATGTGGTGCGACCTAGCATGAGGCGCTCTGTCGCCTTCAGGATGGCTGCTTCAGTTTTCATGTCGACCGAACTAGTTGGCTCATCCAGGAGAAGAATGGGAGCATCTTTCAGGAACGCTCTGGCCAGCGAGATGCGCTGACGTTCTCCCCCCGAAAGGCGCGCCCCGCGCTCGCCGACTACGGTTTGGTACCCATTGGGTAATCCCATAATGAAATCGTGCGCGTCGGCCATCTTGGCCGCTTGAACAACCTCCTCCCCCATAGCCTCGGGTCGGGCGTAAGCTATGTTCTCGGTGATACTCGTCGAAAAGAGGACTGGTTCCTGGAGAACGATCGCGAACTGATTGCGCAGATCGGCCAGCCGGTAGTCGCGTAAATCCACCCCGTCCAGCAGAATCTGTCCGCTCGTGGGGTCGTAAAAGCGAGTTAACAGAGTGATTAGAGTTGTCTTCCCGGCGCCTGTCCGGCCAAAGATGCCAACACGCGCTCCGCAGGGGACCTCGAAACAGATGTCTCGGAGGACCGGATGGTCCTCCACGTAAGAGAAAAAGACATGCTGGAATGCTACGCAACCGGAGGCCCGGGCCAGCGGCCGGGCGTTAGGGCGCTCGGGAACATCCGGCAGCTGATCCAGAACCGAAAAGGCCCGCTCTAAACCAACCCAGTGTGTTTGCAATGAGGTGGCCTTGCGGCCGATGGTTTTTAGCGGCGCGTAGAGTTGGCCGAGGTAGCTGACTACAAGCAGCAGGCTTCCCAAAGTCAGTGTGCCTGCCCGAACGTGATAGACACCAATCCAGAGGACGCACGCGGTTCCGAGAGCCGTGGTCAAACCCACAAGTAAACTGTAACTTCCGCCGAGCAAATCAAGTCGAATCCGAGCCCACATCCCCGCCCGGGATTTGTGGACGTAGCGGTCCTCCTCGTGCTTCTCTCTGCCGAATGCCTTAACGACCCGAACGGCTGAGAGAACCTCCTGCAGGACTCCCATCGCGCTGCTTTCGAGCTGCTTCACCTCCTTCGAACGCTTGCGAAACCGCGGGCGGTACGCCATGGAAAGCATGAAAAGGACAGGCGAAATGACCATCGCAACTAATGCCAACTGCGGATCGATACGAAACGTCACGTAGAACATAGCCAGCAGCGTGACTACCGAAGTGACAAACGGGCCTAGCCCATCGATGGTGAGATACTGCATCGACGCGGTGTCGTACTGTATGCGGTACACGGAGTCCGTCGAGCCCTTAACATCGTGATAACCCAGCGAAAGGCGCTGCAAATGAGAGAAAAGGCGAGCTCGGAAATCCAGAAGCAATTTTTCTGCGGTCCAGGTACGGAGAAATGAATTCGCAAGTGCAAAGAAGTTTTCGAGCGCGGCGATTCCTAGAAGCAGAACGACCGCGATAGCAAGGACGGTGGCGGGTGATCGCGCAGCGGATGCGGGCAAAATGCGGTTAAGAAACCGTGGCAGAGGGTGCGTGCCGATAGCACTGTCTATTGCAATCTTCAGAGGCAGTGGCGCTAGCAGGCCCAGCGGAGTTGCCAGAAGGCCCAGAAGGAAAATGCCGACGACATGAACCCAGTAAGGTCTCGCCTGCTGCAGAAGCCTTCGAAACAGTGCCAGGTCCGGATGCTTCATTTGTCGTTCCTCTAGAACTGAAAACGTACCAGCATTTGCAGGCGTCGAGGCGGACTCGCGCTAATAGAATGTCCAAAAAAAGGCGAGCTCAGATTGCCAACCGGCCTGCCGAAGTTAACGTGATTGAGAACGTCAAACGCATCCACTGCCACGGTTGCGCTCACTCCCGTATTCTCCTCATGCTTACGTTTGCCGGTTTTTGCCGCGACCAAGCTAAATGTCTTAGCCAGTCGAACGTTGAGTGTGGTGGATCCCGGTCCTTCCAGGCTGTTTCGCGGCACGCCTGCAGGCCGAGCATTCGCAAACGTGGTTCCGAATTCGTCCATTCCAGTTGTCAGCGTGTAGGGTTGCCCGGAGCGGACCGACAACGATGTGCCGAGGTTGAAACCCTCAGGGGCGGTGAAGCTGCCGTAGAAATAGAAAAAGTGCAGAGAGTCGGAGTTAGACCGAGACCACTCGCCGGCCAGATCGTACTGATTCGCAGGAAACGCGGCAATCCCGGCGGTATCATCGTAAGATCGACTCAGCGTGTATTGCGCCATTCCGTTGAAAAAACGACCGATTTTTGTACGCACGGCCAGCTTCAAGGCATTGCTCGTCAGGTTCCCGTCCGATTCCACCTCTCGAAGAGTAGCGATCTCGGGATTGGGGCGCTGGACGTAGAGTGGAGGAAGCGGAGCGTTGAGGTCACGCGACCGAAACAAATTGAATCCGCTGTCACGAATGTAGGTGGCCGTGAATGTCGTCGATTCTTGCAGCTGCGTTTCTACACCAAAGCTGTACTGCAGGTTGTAAGGCAAGCGAAGATCAGGTGCAAAGCGGACAATGCTGTTTGGAAGGGTCTGAGGCACGCCTCCGGCCGTGAATGGGTTTGGATAACTCGGATTCGAGAGGACGATCTGGCGCAAGGTTTGACCATTGAAGCGAAGCATGTCCGCGATCGCAGCCTGGCCCGTATTCTCGTAGAAGATTCCCGTCCCTCCGCGAAATACGACCTTCCTGGATTTCCCCGGGGCGTAAGCGAATGAGAGGCGCGGAGCAAAGTTCTTGGGATTGGAAATGTAGTTCTGCCAATCATATCGGACGCCGAACGCGATCGAAAGTCCCTGCCGAACTCGCATTTCATCCTGCACAAAAAGGCCCACCTCCTTCTGCCAGTACAACAACTGACTGGTTCCTTGCTGCTGCACGAAGGAGAAGGGTCTGCTTTGCAGGTAGTCTGTGAGAGAAGAGAACTGGAAAGTGCCATCAAAATTGGTCCGGTCATTCAGACTCCAGCGGCTGAGCTCCGGAAGATTGATCCCGGCCTTGACCAAGTGTTTGCCGTGAGACCAGGACAGCGTATCGTTAAGCTGTAGGTAGTTGTGTAACGCATTGTAGTTCATCTGGCCGCTGCCACCCACGAATGCGTCGAGCACCACAATACGTGGCTGCCCCTGGAGCACGCTTCGCGTGATACTGTCGGACGTGGTCGCCCGAACAGAGAATTCGTTGACCACATTCGCAGTGATTGTGGCTCTGTCGCTGACATAGATGTAGTGTCTGCGGCTGGATTCATCGGAGGCGACTTCTGGGAGATTCACTCCTCCGACGCCATAGGCCTTGTCCGACCAGTTGAAGAAGCCGTATCGGATCGCCAGTTTGTTGCCCTTGCCTATATCTTGATTTATCCCCACCAAAAAGTAGGTACTCCTCTGTGGATTGGGAAAATTCTGGCTAAACGTCCCAGAGGGCAGCTCGGCGTATACAATTGATTGCCGGTCATCCTGCTTCTGGCTGGCACTGACCTGGAATGTGGTGTTCTTGCTCTTTCCCAGAGGCCCGCTGAAATAGCCGTCGAAAACCGAGAGACGCTCCGGTGGCCGAGTGTCTGAGAAGGCATTTCGCGCGTCAAGCCTGTAGTCTCGGAATGACGTGTCCAGAGAGCCGTGGTAATGGGAAGATCCATTTTTCGTGATGATCTCGATCCGGTTTTTTCCGGGGGCTGAATACTCCGCGGAATAAGGATTCTGATTGATCCTTACTTCCTGAAT
>WNFR01005155.1_pt1 | contig 13384 bp, 11 predicted proteins | sample 5400221 | NCBI WGS metagenome assembly WNFR01 (sample SAMN13153357, study PRJNA577476) | soil metagenome | isolation source: 40 cm soil under Madrone tree | place: USA:California | collected 2016-06-14
CCGCCGCGATAAGCGATTTCGCCTTTCCCGCATAGTCGTCGTCGCCATACAGGAACTCGAAATCGGCATCCGACATGCGGATGATGTCCGCGGCAGCGGCAAACCCGCTCATGCGGTCGACATACCGGGTCTTGTGTTTGACGAGACTTGGCCTGCAATTCGGATCGAACGAGATAGTGGCCGATCGGCGCGCATCCTCGATCATGGTTCGTATTTGAGCCGCGCTCACCTCGTCGACGAGCGTCGTCGATCCGACATGGATTGCGTCAATATCATCAAACGGAACGGAGCCCCGTCGATAGATCCACTTTCGGGACGCGGTCTCTTCGTCATAGAAGGCATATTGCGGCTCGCCCGCGACAGTACGCACGAATGCAAGCGTCGTCTGGTGCTCGCTGCGTGTCGCATATCGAAGCTCGACTCCCGAGGCCAACGCGTGATCGGCAATCATGCGGCCGAAGAGATCAGTCGAAATGCCACCCACGAACCCTGCCTGTGCACCAAGGCGCGCCATGCCGACAGCGATGTTAAGGCATGATCCTCCGACCACGGGTACGGCCGCGTCGCGCCCATCCACGGATTTCACGGGCAGGAAATCGATCAAGGCATCTCCGCAGCTCAGCAACATTTCTCCGCTCTTTCCGCATCAGCATCGGCGGTCGACTCTGGCTCCATGCATGGCATCGCGGCTTTCCCGGTCCAATTTGCGCATCAGTCCATGCACGCGGCGCTTCGACCGGTGAAAGTCCGCCATTCCCGGCGCCGTCGGTTCGCTCAACCAGCCGATCGCCGACATCGAGGTCATGGCTTCGCCGATCGATCCGTAAAATTTCCCCGCGACCGCACCCAGCATGGCGGCGCCAAGCAGCACCGGTTCCTGCGTTTCGGGAAGGGCGACAGTGAGGCCTGTCGTGTCCGTCATGATCTGCCTGACAAGTGAACTCCGCCCTGCACCACCGCCAACCACCATCAAATCGCTGTCCACCCCGTGTGACCGGAACGCCTCGACGACGTCGGCCAGGCCATAGGCAAGACCGCACAATCCAGCCACGAACAATCGCTCCATGGAGCCGATATCCACGTCGAGATCCAATCCCGCGACGACCGCGCGCGAGTCCGGGTCGGCATAGGGCGAACGGTTGCCGAGGAACTCGGGCAGCACGTGGATGTCGCGTGCAAGCGACGCTGCCTCGCCTGGGCTTGCCGAGCGCGAGACGATGCGCCGCTCGAGATACTCCAAAGGCTCCACGCCGGCGCCATGCGCAGCCGCGGCAGTCTCCTTGTATGCCGGATGGGACCTTATGAGGTGATCGATGGCCGCGCCTGCCGCCGATTGACCACCTTCGTTCAGCCAGAGTCCGGGCACCATGCCCGAATAGTAAGGCCCCCATACACCGGGGACGAAGTGGGGCTCGGTCGTCGTCGCCATGATGCAGGCCGATGTCCCCATGATGTAGGCAAGGCGGCCGCACACATCGACCGAGTCGCTCGACTTTACGCGTCCCCCGATCATACCCACGCCACCGGCATGAGCGTCGATGAGCGAAGCGCCGACTGGTGTCCCCTCGAGCAGGCCAAGATCTCGCGCCGCCGATTTCGTGAGACCTGCGCCCAGTTCGGTCCCGGGCACGACGATCTGGTTTCCGATCCTCGCATACACATTCGAAGCGAGATCCCCAAGACCGATGCGCTCAAAGTAACTTCGGCTCCAGCGCTGTTCGTGAGCGAGAAAGTTCCATTTGCAGGTGAGCGTGCACATGGAACGCGCCGTTGATCCGGTCGCTTTGAACGACAGATAGTCGGCAAGATCGAAGAAATGGCCGGCCGCATTGTAAGTCGACGGCAGATGTTCCTTCAGCCAAAGAAGCTTAGGAACCTCCATTTCGGGCGAGATGGAGCCACCGACGTAACGAAGAACGTCGTCATGCGTGTCGTTGACAAAGCGGGCTTCGGCCGTGGCGCGATGGTCCATCCAGACGATCACATTGCGCCGTTCGTCGCCCGACATGCTGACCGTCAGCGGATTGGCACCAGCGTCGAGTACCACGAGGGAGCAAGTCGCATCAAAACCCATACCCTTGACGGCCGATGGCGGAAGCGCGGCCTCCGCCATGGCGGCGCGGACCGCTGCAACGCAAGCCGCCCAGATCTCGGACGATGATTGTTCGGCGACGCTCCCTGCCTCATGCCAAACCGTGATGGGATGACGAGCGACCGCGAGCAGCGCTCCCGACTCGTCGAACACGCCGGCCCGCGCGCTGGATGTTCCGACGTCGACGCCGATGAAGGCCTGCCTCATTCCTACCCCGTTCAGGAACCGCGCAAGGTTACCAGCAAGTATAGCCTCCATCGACGAGAACGACGCTTCCGGTCATCAGGCTTGCGGCGTCGGACGCCAGAAACAGGACGACGGAGGCAACTTCATCCACCTCTCCCAGCCGGGCCATGGGCGTACCACCGATCCAGGCATCATACATTCGGGGATTGTTCTTTACGAACGCGTTGAGCGGCGTTGCGATATAGGTCGGCGCCACGGCATTGACGCGTACGCCGCGGGCACCCCACTCGGCGGCGAGTGACTTTGTGAGGTGGTGCACCGCAGCCTTGGACGCATTGTAGTAGGATTGCTCCTGAGGCTTGTTGACGATGAATCCCGACATCGACCCGATGTTCACGATGGCGCCAGATCCCGCGCCGAGCATGTACTTGCCGAAGGCTCGGCAGCACCAGAAGGTGCCGTTGAGGTTGACGTCAAGAACGTTCAGCCAATGTTCGTCGGAAACCTTTTCTGCCGGTGTCTCGCTCCGCGCGATGCCTGCGTTATTAACAAGAATATCGATCTTCCCGTGCCGCGCCACGAGTTGATCCGCCACTTCGGAGACGCGTCGGGAATCCGTAACGTCCATGATGACGAACTCGGCATCGTAGCCGCTTGCCTTGAGCTTATCGCGACCGCTCTCGCCCAACTCCGGATCCCGGTCGGCAACGATGATCCTTGCGCCCGCCTCACCGAGCGCTTCCGAACATGCAAGTCCAATCCCTTGCCCTCCGCCCGTCACGACAGCGGTGCGGCCGTCCAGTTTGAATTTCTCAAGGTACATCTTAATCTTCCTGTTCACAGATCGAAGAGCATCACACCGAAGGCGCCGCGGCCGCGGAATTTGCCGACGCGCCACTCATCTCCGGACGATCCCTCCGTCTTTGTCGAAGAGGTGCAAGCGGGCTGGATCCGGAGACAGCCACACGCGATCGCCGGTGGTCAGATGGAACTCGCCGATACAGCGCACTGTAAGCAAACCCATCTCTCCGGCGTCGACATAGAGAAAGGTATCGCTGCCCAGATGTTCGGCCACCGATACCGTCCCCGGCCAGCCTTCTCCCTCTCTGACGATCTTCAGATGTTCGGGCCTGACGCCCATGGTGGCCGCACCATGCCGGCTCGCGACCTCTCCAGAAACGAAGTTCATTTTGGGAGAGCCGATAAATCCGGCGACGAAAAGGTTCGCGGGCCGCTCGTACAAATCCAATGGAGAGCCGTACTGCTCGATGCGGCCGGCATTGAGGACGACGATTTTGTCGGCCATCGTCATGGCTTCGACCTGGTCGTGCGTGACATAGACGGCAGTTGTCCCAAGCTGCTTTTGCAGCCTGGTCACTTCCATACGCATCTGAACGCGCAGCGCGGCGTCGAGATTCGACAACGGCTCGTCGAAGAGAAATGCCTTGGGCTCACGCACGATCGCGCGCCCTATCGCAACGCGTTGGCGCTGCCCGCCGGAAAGTTCGCGCGGCTTTCGGTCAAGATAGGCCGTCAGGTTCAGCGTAGACGCTGCGGCTTGGACCTTGCGGGCGATCTCCTGGCGCGGCAAGCCGGCCATCTTCAAGCCGAACGCGATGTTGCCCCGAACGCTCATATGCGGGTAGAGCGCATATGACTGGAAAACCATCGACAGACCGCGCTTTGCCGGCGGCACGTTCACCACGTTGTTGCCGTCGATCAGGATCTGTCCGCCGGTCACGTCCTCAAGTCCGGCAATGAGACGCAACAGCGTGGTCTTGCCGCAGCCCGAGGGCCCGACGAAAACCACGAACGAACCGTCCTCGATATCCAGGTTCGCATCCTTGATGATATTGAGCGGTCCGAATGACTTGTGGACTCCCTGCAGCGTTATCTGGCCCATGATCCTTCGTCCTTTCGCCGTTCTACTTGACGGCACCGAATGTCAGTCCGCGGACGAGTTGCCGCTGGCTGAACCAGCCGAGGACGAGGATCGGGGCGATCGCCAGCGTCGATGCGGCCGACAGCTTCGCCCAGAACAGGCCCTCAGGACTTGAATATGATGCGATGAACACCGTGAGCGGTGCCGCCTTCGATGTCGAAAGGTTCAAGGTCCAAAACGCTTCGTTCCACGCTAAAATGAGGTTGAGGAGAAGCGTCGACGCAATGCCGGGAATGGCCATTGGCGTAAGCACGTAGACGAGTTCGCGCCCGATGGTCGCGCCATCCATCCGTGCCGCCTCGAGGATGTCCTTGGGGATTTCCTTGAAATAGGTGAACAGCATCCAGATGACGATCGGCAGATTGCCGAGACACAGGATCGCGACGAGGCCCGTGCGCGTGTCGAGCATCCCGAAATTCCGGTAGATCAGATAGATCGGAACGAGCACGCCGACGGACGGCATCATCTTCGTCGACAGCATCCAGAGAAGGACGTCCTTCGTCCGGTTCGTCGGCGCGAAGGCCATCGACCAGGCGGCCGGCACCGCGATCATCATGGCGATGATCGTCGATCCGCCGGCAATGATGACGGAGTTGAGCGCGTGGAGGAGGTAGTCGCTCCGGCTCTGCACCGTCGCATAGTTTTCCGTCGTCCAGTGAAAGAACAGAAACGTCGGCGGAATGGAAAACGCCTCGAGCTCCGTCTTGAAGCTCGTCAGGAACATCCACAGGATCGGAAGAAAAATCAGAAAGCTGAAGAACCACGCGGCGCCCGTGGACACCAATACGCGCCTCGCGGAGACCCTGCGCGCCATCGTCTATGCCTCCAGGTTCCGTCCGATGATCCGCACCAGGAAGAAGGCCACGATGTTTGCGATGACGACCGCGACCAATCCGCCGGCAGAGGCGCTTCCGACATCGTACTGGATGAGCGCCTGGGAATAGATCAGGAAGGCAATATTGGTCGTCTGCAGACCGGGACCACCGCCGGTCGTGACGAAAATCTCGGCGAACACGGTCAGCAGGAAAATCGTTTCGATCAGGATGACCACCGTGATCGGCCGCGCGAGATGGGGCAGGGTGAGGTAGACGAAGGTTGGAAACGCACCGGCGCCGTCCATCTCGGCTGCTTCCTTCTGCTCCTCGTCCTGCGATTGCAGCGCCGTGAGCAGGATGAGAGTGGCAAACGGCAGCCACTGCCAGGAGACGATCAGGATAACTGCGAGCAATGGCGCATCGTTGAACCAATCGATGGGCTCCATGCCCAGCAGCGTCGATACCCAGGAAAACAGCCCGGAGACCGGATGCATGAGCAGGTTTTTCCAGACGAGTGCGCTGACGGTCGGCATCACGAAAAACGGCGCTATCACCATCAACCGGACGATGCTGCGTCCGATCACTGCCTGATCGAGGAGCAATGCCAGGGGGATCCCGAGAATGATCGTTATCGCGAGCACCGAACCCACCAATACAAGCGTGTTTCTCAGGGACGCGAGAAACGCCGGATCGGTCAGGAAGTATCGGTAGTTTTCCAGCCCCACGAAGGTCTCGGAATCGGGATTGAGGAGACTGTAGTGAAGCGTCGAAAAATAAATCGTCATCGCCAATGGGACGATCATCCAGACGAACAGCAGGGCGACGGCCGGCGTCAACAGGCTGCGGGCAAGGACTTGCGTCTGTTGTGTTGCCATCGAACCCACTCGTCAGCGAGATGAAGGCGGTCATCAGGTAGGTCGCAGCCTGATGACCACCAGTTTGCGGCCAGGGAGGAACGGCCGCGTAGATCCCGCGCGGCCTACTTGATGTAGCCGGCGCGCTTCATTTCGCGTTCGGTGGAAGATTGTGCCGCGGCGAGAGCGGCATCGACGGTCGACGCGCCGGACAGGGCAGCAGAGAATTGCTGGCCGACGGTCGTGCCTATTCCCTGAAACTCGGGAATTGCCGCATATTGGACCCCGACGTAAGGAACCGGCTGTACCGTCGGCTTGTTTGGATCGGCGCTATCGATCGACGCGAGCGTAAGCTTCGCAAACGGGGCAACCTTCAGGTACTCGGAATTCTGATAAAGCGAAGTACGCGTACCCGGGGGCACGTTTGCCCAGCCGTCTTTCGCGGCGACGAGCTTGATGTAGTCCTTGCTGGTCGCCCACCCGATGAATTTCTCCGCCGCGGCGACCTTCTTCGAACCGGCAGGAATGGCGAGATTCCATGCCCAAAGCCAATTGGCGTTCTTTCCCAGCCCCGCGCTCGGCGCGAGCGCGAAGCCCACCTTGTCGGCAACCGTCGACTCCTTCGGATTGGATACAAATGAAGCGGCGACCGTGGCATCGATCCACATCGCGCACTTGCCCGCGTTGAACAAAGCGAGATTTTCGTTGAATCCGTTCGAGCTTGCACCGGGAGGGCCGGCGGCCTTCATCAGGTCGACGTAGGTCGACAGGGTTTTCTTCCATTCCGGCTTGTCGAACTGAGGCTGCCATTTCTCATCGAACCAGCGTGCGCCGAAGGAATTGGCCATGGCTGTCAGAAAGGCGATGTTCTCGCCCCAGCCTGCCTTGCCCCGCAGACAGATGCCGTAGACGCCGGCAGACTTGTCCGTGAGTTTCTTGGCTGCATCGATGACAAAGTCCCAGGTGGGATTCTCCGGCATCGTCAGCCCGGCCTTCTGGAACAGGTCGGTGCGATACATCGTCATCGAACTCTCGCCATAGAACGGCGCGGCATAGAGCTTGCCCGACACCGACACGGCATCACGAATCTTGGGAAGCAGGTCCGCCACGTCGTAGTCGGGTCCGAGATTGTCGAGCGGAATGAGCCAATTTTTCTTGGCCCAGATCGGGATCTCATACGTGCCGATGGTCAGCACATCGAACTGACCGCCCTTGGTCGCGATGTCGGTCGTGACGCGCTGGCGCAGAACGTTCTCTTCGAGCGTCACCCATTTCACGGTCACGTCCGGATTCTTGGCGGTGAAGTCGTTCGTCAGCGCCTGCATGCGGATCATGTCGCCGTTATTCACGGTGGCGATCGTTAGCGTTGTCTGCGCAATCGAGGGGATCGAAATCGACAGGGTAGCCGCGCCCAGCAGGACGCTCAGGATTCGTTTCACGGTATCCTCCCTAGCTCGCGTTTGAGCAAATGCCCACGCGTTGCAATAATGTTCATCCCCAACCGCATTCCTTGTCAAGGGTCAGATGGGGCTCATGCAAAGAATTGGAAGCGAACGAAGACAGGCCGCGATCGGCCCGATCAACCGAAGTCGCCCGTCCACTACTGCTTCAAGATGGCGCTGGCCGTGGCCTCGTCAGTGATCAATCCGTTGATCAGGCGGCCCGCCAACGCTGCCTTGATCGCCGAAACCTTGGCACGGCCAACGGCGGCGCCGATGGTCAGGGCCTGGGCTGGGACCTGCGGCGAGATGCTGGTCAGGCGGCGGTTTGTCCCGCCGTCGATAACGCAGCCCTTGGCATCGAACGCCCAGCCGGTCAGCTCGCCAACGGCGCCCAGCCGCATCATTTCGAAGAGTTCCTCGCGCGAAACGAAGCCGTCGACGTGCACCTGCGCGTTTTGATCCATCTGGCCGATCCCGACCAACCGCAAGTCGGCCTTGGCTGCGACCGCTCTCACCCTGGCGATCGACTCTATCCGAAGCATCTGATCGCGTTCGCTTTCGGATGACATCAGAAACGGCAGCGGCATGGGATAGTGGCGCGCCTTCGTCCGGTCCGCGAGACGCCCAACGGTATCGAAGAAGCTTGCCGAGCCGTCCGTCGAGATATTTCCCACGAGCGACACGATTTGATGATTGGGACAGTCGATCGGCAACACACGCTCGACGGCGGCGCGCACGGCCCTCCCCGTGCCCAAGGCCACGATCGTGGGTTTCTCGATGCGCAAAGTCGATTCCAGGATGTTCGCGGCACGTTCCGCAATTCCGGCAGCCGCCAGGGGCGCGGCTGGATCGGCAGGTACGACTTCGCAGTATACGAGGTGAAACAAGTCGGTCAGACGTGCCGCAAACTCCATGCACGCCGCTATCGGATGTTCCAACCTGAACGTAATCAGGCGCTCGGCGAGGCACAGCGAGACAAGGCGCTGGGCCGACGCGCGCGAGACCTTGAGCATTTTGGCGATTTCGCCTTGTGTATGACCGGCGATGAAGTAGAGCCAGCCGGCGCGCGCGGCTTCATCCAGACGCGATCTCTCATTGTCGGATGCTGTCATCGAACTCTACCGATCCGCCGTTCGCCAAAAATCAGCCATTCGCCCGAAAACGCGATCGGCCCCCGCATCGTGGAGGTTCACCCTGCCGTCACGCGACCGATAGTGACTGCCTCCGACAAATCCCCAAACCGTCATGCCGGCAGCCTTGCCCGCCCTTACGCCGCTCACGCTGTCTTCGATCACCAGCGTGCGCCGCGGATCTGCGCGCATCCTTTCGGCCGCATGAAGGAAGAGGTCCGGCGCGGGTTTGCCGCGTTCCACCATCTGCGACGTATAGAATCGACCGTCGAAATGCGGCGCGAGGCCGGTCAGGGAAAGGGAGAAAGCTACGCGATCAAAATCGCTGGACGAGGCGACGCAATGTGGAGTCTGCAAGCCCTCCAGCACGGAACTTACGCCTTCGATGGGACAAAGCCCGGAGAGAAACGCTTCACGTACCTTTGCCGTCAGTTCGGCGGGAAATTGCTCCGGGATTACTTGTCCCAATCCTGCGTAGTGCTCCAGCACCGCAGATATGCTTCGCCCCAGAAACAGATCGAGGACCTGATCCATGCTGACATCGATCCCGCACGCGGCCAAACCGTCCGCGAGGCAACGACAGCTCAATATCTCGCTGTCGACCAACACGCCGTCGCAATCGAAAATGATGAGGTCGGGCTCGATCATCGGTGTATCACGCACCTCATACGATCATATACCCATTTCATGGGCAATTGCCCATATCCCGGATGCACAATGGACTCAAATGTGGCGCTGTCGGTACACGCGCCGAAATTCCCTCAACTCGACACAGTTGCGCCGCCGCGAGGCCATCCTGCGTTGCATATATGGAAGCATGGGATGGTCCTGCTTAAAGGGCCTTGGAGGAACAGATGCGTAACATCACCTGGATCATCGCGACCGGCCTTGCCGCCGCCAGCACGGCAGGCTGCATAGAGAATTCGCCCTACGGCGGCGGGTCGGGCTACGGCTACGCCCCGGGCTATTCGCAGGGCTACGCACCGGCCTATTCGTCAGGCTACGCGCCGGCTTATTCGTCAGGCTACGCGCCGGCTTATTCGTCGGGCTACGCGCCGACCTATTATCAGCGCCCTGCGGTCAATAATTACTACGTGCAGCCGCGGTCGCAGCCCCAGGTCATCAATAACTATGTGCCGGTGCCCTCGGCGCCGGAGCGTCGTTGGGGAAACAACAACGGCCACGACCATCGCTGGGACAATAACAACCATGGGCAGGCGCAAGGCCAATCCGGCGATCATCGGCCACAGCAGCATGATTGGCACCCGGGCGGCAACCAGCAGGCCGGCAACCAGACACCGCACACGCCGACTCCCACGCCGCAGCAGCCCCGCCAGCGTGGCTCGTCCCAGGATCGTGATGGCAACGGCCAGCCGGATCAACCGAACCGCGGCGGTCACTAGGCTTTCTTGACGATCTCCCCGTCGTGCTGCCCCAAAGTCGGGGCGGCGCGACGGACCTTGCTGGGGGTGGCCGACATCTTGATCGGCACGCCGAGCGTCTTCTGACGGCCGGCCTTGGCATGCTCGACCTCGGCCACCATGCCGCGCGCCAGGATCTGCGGATCGGTGAAGACCTCGTCATGATAGAGAACCGGGCCGGCCGGGATGCCCTCGGCTCCCAGCGCTTCCATCCACGCAGCCGTCGTCTTGAGCTGCAGCCGCTCCTGAAGGATCTCGACCAAAGCTTCGTTGTTGGCCACCCGCTTGGCGTTGCTGGCGAAGCGCGGATCGTCGATCAGCTCGGGCTTGCCGACCAGATGACACAGGCTCTTGTAGAAATTCTGCTGCGAGCCGCCGATCGTGATCCAGCCGTCCGAGGTCTGGAAAACCTGGTAGGGCGAGGAGCCGCGGTGCGACTGGCCCATTTTCGCCGGCCGCTTGCCGTCGGTGAAATAGCCTGCCGCCTCATAAACGCCCAGCGATACGGTGGCTTCGAGCAATGAGGTCTCGACCCATTGGCCAAGGCCGCTCTGCTGGCGTGCCTGAAGCGCCGCCAGAACGCCGATGGCAAGGTAAAGCCCGGCGCCGACATCGGAAATCGCCAGCGGAATGCGCGAGGGCGGGCCGTCCTTGGGTCCGGTCACGGACATCAGGCCGGACATTGCCTGGACCATCAGGTCGAAGCCGCCACGCTTGGCGTAGGGGCCCGTCTGGCCAAAGCCCGAGATCGAGCCCAGCACCAGGCGCGGGTTGCGCTTATGCAGCGACGCCCAGCCGATCCCCAGCTTGTCGATGACTCCGGGCCGGAAATTCTCCAGCACGACATCGGCCTTGTCGACCAGGCCCCAGAAGGTCTCGAGATCGGCGGGCGCCTTGAGATCGAGCTGGATGCCGCGCTTGTTGCGGTTCCACAGCATGAAGGGTGCGGATTCGCCCTCGATGAAAGGCGGTGCGCCACGCATGGCGTCGCCCTTGGGCCCTTCGATCTTGATCACGTCGGCGCCGAGATCGGCGAGCTGCATGGCGCAGAAGGGGCCGGACAGATGGCCCGTAAGGTCGAGGACGACAAGCCCCTTAAGGGCCCCGGTGATTTGCTCAGGCAATGTAGGTCTTCACTTCCGAAAGGACGCGCGGCCAGGCGCCGCCACCGAGTTGATTGTCGATGATCCGGCCATCCTGGACGAGCAGAAAGCGCGGCGTGCCGGACCTTTGCGGAAGCTGGTCAAGGATCGGCGCCAGCGCGCCTTTCCAGAAACGCGCCTGATAGGCTTCCTTGAGCCGGGCCGGCTCGACCTCGATCCACTGGACCTTGTGGAATTCCGGCGAGGCCAGCCATGCCGCCCTGTATTTGTTCTTCCATCGAAAGCAAGGCGGGCAATCCTCGCCGCCGACATAGATCACCGTGAGCGGACTCTGGGCCCAAGCCCGGGTCAGCACGGTCGAGCCCAACAGGCCGCCAATGAGAAAAGTGCGACGGTTCATGTGCATAGCGGTTAATCTAAGCCACCATGCCGCGTCGCAACAACCCTCCCCTCGTCACCCTGCAGGACTTTTTCCGCCACGCCGTCCGGCGGTTCCGGGCGGCAAAACTCAGTTATGGCCACGGCACAACCAACGCCGTCGACGAGGCGGCCTTCATGGTCCTCGAGGCGCTGCGGTTGCCGGTCCACCGCATCGACCCCTATCTCGACCTCAAGCCGAGCGCCGCCGAGCGCCGTAATCTTCTGGCGCTGATCGAGCGACGGGCGCGGAGCCGCATCCCCATGCCCTATCTCGTGGGCGCGGCCTATATGCAGGGTGTGCGCTTCGAGGTCGACGAGCGCGCGCTGATCCCACGCTCGTTCATCGGCGACCTGCTGGCCGGCAGCGGCTTTCCCGTGGGCGATCCCACGCGCGTGCGCCGCATCCTCGACCTCTGTACCGGCTCGGGGTGCCTCGCGATCCTGGCGGCACTCGCCTTCCCGCGCGCCCGCGTCGATGCGGTGGATCTGTCGCCCGGGGCGCTGGCGCTCGCCCGCCGCAATGTGGCCACGCATCGGCTGAAAGATCGCATCACGCTCCACCGTGGCGACCTGTTCACGCCATTGGCCGGACAGCGCTTCGATCTCATCATCAGCAACCCGCCCTATGGCGACGCCAAGGCGATGGCCCGCCGGCCGGCGGAGTTCCGACATGAGCCGCTGATGGCGCTGGCGGGCGGCGCCGACGGCCTCGACCTCGTGCACCGCCTGCTCAGCCAGGCGCCGCGCCATCTCACCGCCAAGGGCGGGCTGCTGTGCGAGATCGGCCGTGACCGTCCCGCGCTGGAGGCGGCCTACCCGCATCTGCCCTTCCTCTGGCTCGATACCGAGTTGAGCGAAGGCGAAGTCTTCTGGATTTCCCGAAGCGAGCTTAAGGCGCTGCTGGAAACACCGAGTAAAGGTCCCTCGCTGCGCTCGGGATGACAGCATTTTTTTGATCAATGCTTCGAGCCTGCGCACTGAGCTGATTTCAACAACGTTGTCATCCCGTGCGCAGCGAGGGACCCTTACTCAGACTTCAAGCCTTATCCCCCAAACAAATGCCCAGCGCCCGCGCCGTCGTAACCAGCGTTCCGTCAGGGTCGATGGTGCGCGAGCGGCCGACGACCTTGTCGAGCGGCACGTCGATCACCTTGCGGTTCCACCACGCCACCATGCGGTCGGCCTTGCCCTCGGCCAGCAGGTCGACCGCGCGCACGCCCAACGCCGCCGCAAGCAGCCGGTCCTCGGCGGTCGGCATGGCGCCGCGCTGCACATGGCCGAGCACAGTGGCGCGCGCCTCCGCGCCGCTCGCCGCGGCGAGGCGATGCGACAGCCAATGGCCCATGCCGTGCAGTGCCGGAGCGTCGTCGACAGGCTTCGGCGATTCGTCAGATTGGCCCGCCGCCTCGGCCACCACGACCAGCGCGCCGGTGCGCCCGCTGGCGCGCAACGCCGCGATATGCTTCACCACGTGATCGAGGCGCCAGCTGATCTCCGGCACCAGCACGACGTCGGCGCCGCCGGCGATGCCCGCGGCGATCGCGATATGGCCCGCGTCGCGGCCCATCACTTCAAGCACCATGATGCGGTCGTGGCTGGCGCCCGTCGGCTGCAGCCGGTCGAGCGCCTCGGTGGCGATGGAAACGGCGGTGGAGTAGCCGATGGCGCGCTCGGTGTGGCCGACGTCGTTGTCGATGGTCTTGGGGATGCCGATGAACTTGATGCCGGTCGGCGCGAACAGCCGGCGCAACAGCTCCAGGCTGCCGTCGCCGCCGATGCCGATCAACCCGTCGAGATCGAGGCTGCGCACGCTCTCGGCCAGCTCGGCCGACCGGTCGCACAGCGTGCCGTCGGGCATGGGAAAGGCGAAGGGGTCGCCGCGGTTGGTGCTTCCGAGGAAGGTGCCGCCTTGGCGCGCGAGCGCAGCATCGAGCCGCGCCGGATCGAGCACCCGCGCCGTCACCGGATGGTCGAGCAGG
>WNFR01005157.1_pt1 | contig 13383 bp, 9 predicted proteins | sample 5400221 | NCBI WGS metagenome assembly WNFR01 (sample SAMN13153357, study PRJNA577476) | soil metagenome | isolation source: 40 cm soil under Madrone tree | place: USA:California | collected 2016-06-14
CGCAGCAGCATCACCCGTGATCCCTCGTTGCCACCCCCGAGGAACACCTCTATGCGCCCTGTCTCGATCGCATTGTTGACGATGGCGCTCTCTGTCTCGCTCTGCCTGGGTGCGGGTGCCGACACTTCGGACAACGTGCGCACCGCAAAGCGAGTGCTCCTGGAAGGCATGGCTGAGGGACGTTTCGACCGGCCGGGCGAGATCTACGGCCCCAACTTCGTATCCCACGCTGCCTCGGCCGACCACACCCTCGAGCAGGACAGCGCAGCGACCCGGTCCTGGCGAGCGGCCATGCCGGATCTCAAGGTGACCATAGAGCGTACCGTCGCCGACAAGGACCTGGTCGCGGTGCACTGGAAGGTGATCGGCACGAACACCGTGGCCGCCGGCGGCATGCCGGGCAACGGCGCGCGCATCGGCATCGAGGGCATGAGTTTCTTCCGCTTCTCTTCCGGGCGGATCGTGGAAGAGTGGACCATCGTCGATATCGCCACGCTCAGACAGCAGTTGAGCTGAAGGCCGGCACACCCGCAGGCGCAAGCGCGCCTGGGTAGCCGCTGTTCAGGTTCCACCGCCGCCCGCCACGGCGAGGTGCGCGCTCGGCTGGCCATGGGCCGCCCGGATTATGTGACATCCGTCACTACCGCCGGCCGCGCCGGCGGCCGGATTTGAGATCTCCGGACATGCCCGGACCGGGGAATCCCTTTAGCTTTAACAGGTGAACATACGCCCCAAGGTGGCAGCCCTTACGGCAGGTATTTTCCTGGTCCTCGGGATCGCCGAAATCCTGGTCGAGAAGCAGGTCGTCATGCCGAGCTTCGCGGAGCTGGAACGCGGGGACGCCCGCGTCGCCATGCGGCGCATCAACTTTGCGCTCGACCTGGTGATTGACCGGATCGCCGTCTCGACCACGGACTGGGGCAACTGGGTAGACGCCTACCGTTTCGCGCAGGATCACAATCCTGATTTCATCAAGACCGACATCACCAACACCGCTCTCAGGCAGCTCAGAGTCAATGTCTTGCTCGTCGTCGATGCGGACGGCGGTGTCCTGGCGTCCAAGTCGCTGGACCTCACGTCCGACCGGCCGCTCGGGTTGGATCTGGCGGCCCTCAAGGCCTTGCCGGTGGACTTCCCCTGGCGAGCGAACCTGCGCGAAGCTCGCCCGGCGCGGGGGCTGCTGCTGACGAACCGTGGAATCCTGATGCTTGCGGCTGCGCCGGTGCTCGATGGCAACGGCGGTGGCCCGGCTCGTGGGATGATGTTCATGGGCCGGCTCCTTGCAGCGTCGGACGTCAAGAGCATCGGCGCCCAGGCGCAGGCCGACCTGTCCCTGCTCGCGCCGGGAGCCATCCAGGGGCGGGAGCAACTCATCGACGGTGACGCCGTCACGCGCGTCTATCGCTCCTTTGACGACGTTTACGGCCGGCCGGTCATGACGCTGCGGGTCGACGTACCGCGCGAGGTCATGCGGCGCGGTCAGGCGGCCGTCACCTATGCCTCCATCTGTCTCGTGGGGGCCGCGGTGGTGGTACTCGTGCTGCTGTTGATCGTCCTGAATCGCCTGATCCTGACGCCGCTGGCGGTCGTCACACGGCACGCGGTGGCGCTGGATGAGGGCAAGGATCTGACGAGGCGGCTCGATCTTGCGCGTACCGATGAGATCGGGGTCCTGGCACGGGAGCTGGATCGAATGGTGGCCCGGGTGGCCGAATCGCGCACCCAGCTCGTCGATCAGTCCTTCCAGGCCGGCTTCGCCGAGCTGGCCAAGGGCGTGCTGCACAATCTCGGCAACGCCATGACGCCGATCGGCGTGCGGCTGGCGAGCCTCAGGGAGCGGCTGCGGGCTGCGCCCGCCGATGACGCGGAGCAGGCGGTCGCGGAGCTTCAGGCCGGGGTGGCGGACCCGCAACGAGGCGCGGATCTGGAGCAATTCCTGCGCCTGGCCTGCAGGCAGCTCGCGGGCACCGTGCGCTCGGCGCAAGCCGATGTGGAGCTCATGACCCGCCAGGCGAGCGCCATACAGACCGCGCTCACCGAGCAGCTGCACTCCGCACACAATGAGCACGTCATCGAGCCGGTGCGGCTGACCGAGCTCGTGGCGCAGTCGCTGGAGATCGTGCCCGACTCCTGCCGGCAGCGCCTGGCGGTCGACACCGACGACAACTTTCGCAAACTGGGTGTGGTGCGGGTGGCACGCACCGTGCTGCGCCTGATCCTGCAGAACCTCATCATCAACGCCGCGGAGGCGGTGCGCGATGCGGGCAAGGAAAGGGGCGTATTGCAAGTGAGCGCCGAGATCACCCGCGAGGCCGAGCGTCAGCAGCTGCACCTGCAGCTCAAGGACGACGGTGTTGGCATTGCGGCGCAGAACCTGGAGCGGGTATTTGAAAAAGGCTTCTCGACCAAGTCGCCGGAGACCAACCACGGTATTGGTCTGCACTGGTGCGCCAACGCCATCAACGCGCTGGGCGGACGGATCTGGGCGGTGAGCGAGGGTCCCGGGCGCGGCGCATCGATGCATCTGCTGGTGCCGCTCGCCGCCCGTGAAAACGTGTCTCTTGCGGGCGCTGCGTGAGGTCCCCATGCCTGAACTGAACCAAACGACCATTCGGGTGCTGGTGGTCGATGATGAACCGGGGATCCGGGACGCCTACCGGCAGGTCCTGGCGCAGAGCGACGTCAGCCAGGAGGTCGAGGGCTTTCGCGAGCTGCGCAGCCGACTGTTCAAGAATACGCCCGCGAAGTCACGCGCCAAAGGGCGCTCGCACAGCACCACTTTCGAGCCGGTGTTCTGCGATCAGGCTCCGGCGGCGGTCGCTGCGGTGAAGGAGGCACTCGCCCACAACCAGCCGTTTGCCGTGGTGTTCCTCGACATGCGCATGCCGCCGGGCCCGGACGGGGTGTGGGCGGCCGCGCACATCAGGGAGCTGGATCCGGCGGTCGAGATCGTCATCTGCACGGCCTACTCCGACGCCGATCCCAGCGATATCGGCGGGTTGGTGCCCCCCGAGGACAAGCTCTCGTACCTGCAGAAGCCTTTTCACCCCCATGAAGTGCGGCAGATGACCATCGCGCTGGGCAGCAAGTGGCGCGCCGAGCGGCGCATCGTCAGGCTCGCATACTTCGATACGTTGACCGGTCTGCCCAATCGCGAGCAGTCGCACAACCGGCTGGTGCGCGCGCTGCAGGCGGCCAAGGAAAATGATGGCACCCTGGCGGTGCTGTATCTGGATCTCGACAACTTCAAGAGAGTCAACGACACGCTCGGTCACACGGCAGGTGATGAGCTGCTGCGCCTGGTCGCGGACCGGTTGCGCAACTCGCTGCGCGACCGAGTCGATACGGCTATTCCGGGCGCAGGCGCCGGAGCGCGGCTGGGTGATATTGCCCGCCTCGGTGGCGATGAATTCATGGTGTTGCTGCCGAGCATCCGCCACGCCGCCGACGCGGGCGGCGTGGCCGAGCGGCTGATCGAGGCGCTGCGCGAGCCCATGCAGCTCGACGCCAATTCCCTGGCGGTGACTCCGAGCGTGGGAATCGCCGTCTATCCTCAGGATGGCACCGATGCGGTGACCCTGCTGCGCCACGCGGATCTGGCGATGTATGTCGCCAAGCGGCGCAGTCCCGGCACCTACGCCTACTACGACGCCTCCATGAACGCGATTGCTCTGCACCGCTTCACCATCGAGGACCGGTTGCGCGGCGCGCTCGCGCGCAACGAGCTCTCGCTCCTGTACCAGCCACAATTCGACGTGCGCACCGCCGGCGTCTCCGGGATGGAGGCGCTACTGCGCTGGAGCAGCGCCGAGCTCGGCGTGGTGGGCAATGCCGAATTCCTCCCGGTGGCGGAGGAGACCGGGCTGATACTGCCGATCGGCGCCTGGATGCTGCGCACCGCCTGCCTGCAGGCCAAGAGCTGGCGTGCCGAGGGCCTGGCAGTGCAGCGCATCGCAGTCAACGTGTCCGCGCGTCAGTTTGCGCTCGCCGAATATCCATCGCAGGTGGGCGCGATCCTGCAGGAAACCGGGCTCGATCCGGCCATGTTGGAGCTGGAGATCAGCGAGTCGGTCGTGATGGCGGATGAGAGCTGGGCCGAAAGAACCATCAACCAGCTGAAGAAGCTCGGCGTCTCGCTCGCCATCGACGATTTCGGCATCGGCTACTCGCGCCTCGGCCGGCTGCGCAACTTCGCGGTCGATCGGCTCAAGATCGCCGGCTCGTTCGTGACCAGCGGCGACGATCGCGCGATCGCCTCCGCCATCATCGCCATGTCACGCTCGCTGCGCATCAACGTCACCGCCGAGGGCGTGGAGAACTACCCGCAACTCGCCTTCCTGCAGGAGCAGGACTGCCAGGACGCGCAGGGATTTCTGCTCAGCGGGCCGTTGCCGGCCGAGGAAGCGCGCGCGCTGCTGAAGCGCTCGGGCGAGTGCGGCGAGGGCTCGCGCTCGCAACGCTTCAAGGCGCTCATCGGCTGAGGCGATCCGTCCGCGCCCGCGCGCGGAATTCGGCTTACAATCCCCCTGCAGGCACGCACGGTGCGCGACTGCGGGGGAGCTTATGCGGACCGCGCTCGCCGATTTCATCAGGGACACCCCTGAGGGGCGCGAGGCGCAGGCGATTCTGCGCGCCTGCGTGCACTGCGGTTTCTGTCTCCCGGCCTGTCCCACCTACCAATTGCTGGGCGATGAGCTCGACAGCCCGCGCGGGCGCATCTACCTCATGAAGCAGCTGCTCGAGGGTGCACCGGTCAGCGCGCGCACCCAGCTGCATCTGGACCGCTGTCTGACCTGCCGCGCCTGCGAGACTGCCTGTCCGTCGGGCGTGCAGTACGGACGGCTGCTGGACATCGGGCGCGCGCTCACCGAAGAGCGCCTCACCCGCACTCCCGCCTCGCTCATCAAACGCTACCTGCTGCGCAAGCTCGTGCCGCACACCCGCCGGGTGCGCGGGCTGCTGCGTGTGGCGCGCACCGTGCGGCCGCTGTTGCCGCGGCAGCTGGCGGCGGCCGTGTCCGCGGCGCGCGCCGCGCACTCGACCCGCCCCTGGCCGAGCGCGCGCCATGCGCGGCGGGTGTTGCTGCTGCCGGGGTGCGTGCAGCCGGCTCTGCGACCGGCCATCGATGCGGCCGCCGCGCAGGTGCTGGATCGTGTGGGGATCTCGAGCGTTGCGGTCGCCGGCACCGGCTGCTGCGGCGCGCTCACCCATCATCTCTCCGCCCAGCGGGAAACGCTGCATCAGGTGCGGCGCAACGTGGACGCGCTGTGGCCGCACATCGAGGCGGGCGCCGAGGCGGTGGTGATCACCGCCAGCGCCTGCGCTGCGATGCTGAGCGAGTACGGACGCCTGCTGCAGGAGGATCCGGACTACGCCGCGCGGGCGGCGCGCGTGAGTGCGCTGGCGCGCGACATCGCTCAAGTGGTGGCCGCCGAGAGTGGGGCACTCGCCGCGGCGCTGCAGCGCGCAGCGCGCCCGCAGGCGCCGGGCGCAGCGCGGGTCGCCTTCCATGCGCCGTGCACTCTGCAGCACGCCCTGAAGGTCACCGGCACGGTCGAGGCGTTGCTGACTGGCGCCGGATTTGCCCTCACCCCGGCTACCGACCGCCACCAATGCTGCGGTTCGGCGGGAACCTATTCCATCCTGCAGCCGCAGCTGTCGGCGCAGCTGCTGCGCCAGAAAGTCGCGGCCCTGGAGAGCGGCACGCCCGACCTCATCGCCACCGCCAACATCGGCTGCCTCACGCATATCGGCGGCGGCACCTCGGTGCCGGTGTGTCACTGGGTCGAACTGCTCGCGCAGAGACTTGATGGCTGACCAGTGGGGCGAGCGCATGCCGCGCTCGGTGAGCCTGCTGCAGACCGTCGCGGTGTCGGTGGGCGTTGCCATCGGCAGTGGAATCTTCCGTGTTCCGGCCACGGTCGCCGCGCAGCTGCACGCGCCCGGCCCGATCATCGCCTGCTGGGTACTGGGCGGCATCATCGCGCTGTGCGGTACCCTCAGCGTCGCCGAGCTGGCGGCGGCGCTGCCGCGCTCCGGGGGCATCTTCGCCTGGCTGCTGGAGAGCTACGGTCCGCTGCCGGCGTTCCTGTTCGGCTGGACCGAGCTGGTCGTGATCCGCGCTGCCGCGCTGGGCGCCATCGCGACCATCTTCGCGGAGTATCTGGGATATTTCGTGCCGCTGAGCGCCGCGCAGGTGCGCTACACGGCGGCGCTCGCCATCGTGCTCATCGGTGCGATCAACTACCTCGGCGTGCAGCGCGCGGCCGCGGTGCTCAGTGCGACCACCGGGCTCAAGTACGCCGTGCTCGCGGGGCTGGGGCTGCTCGCCTTCACCGCCACCGGCGGCGGCGGCGCGCATTTCAGCCCCGCGTGGCCCGCGGGCGTGCCGCTGTCGCTGCTCGCGAGCGCCCTGATCCCGGTGCTGTGGACCTACGACGGCTGGGCCGACCCGGCCACCATGGCGGGGGAGATCAGCGACCCGCAGCGCAACCTGCCGCGGGCCCTGATCGCCGGTGCGCTGTGCGTCATGCTGGTCTACCTCGTGGTCAACATCGGCTTCATGTATGCGCTGGCGCCGGCGCAGATGGCCGGCTCGCAGCTCATTGCCTCCACCGTGGCCGCACGCATCCCGCTGCTCGGTGGGGCCGGCGCGGGTGTGGTCGCCGCCGCGGTGATGGTGTCCGCCTTCAGCGGCCTGAACGCATCCATGATGACCGGATCGCGGGTGTTTTTCGCGATGGCCGATCGCGGTCTGTTCTTTCATGCCGCGGCGCGCGTGTCCCCGCGTTTCAACAGCCCGGCAGTCGCCATCTGGCTGGCCACCGCGCTGGGTGTCGCCTACGTGCTCGAGAACGACTTCGCGCAGCTCGCCGACAAGTTCATCCTCGGCATCTGGCCCTTCTACGCACTCGCGGTGGCGGGCGTGTTCGTGTTGCGCCGCCGGCGTCCCGAGCTGCCGCGGCCGTATCGGGTGTGGGCTTACCCGCTGGTGCCGGCCGTGTTCCTGCTCGCCTCGGGCCTGATGGTGCTCAACGCGCTGTTCACCGACCCGCGCAACACCGGTGTTACCCTGCTCATCATTGTGGCCGGGGCGCCGGTGTACTGGCTGCGCGCGCAGCTCGCGCGCCGGCGCTAATTCTTCAGCCGTTGGTGGGCGGCACTGCGCGAGGGGGCCTGAACCCAAGCACAATATCGACTAAGGAGCGGGCGGTGGGCGAGGGCACGACAACGATCCCCAAGCGGCGCGGGCCGCACAGCGAGCGTGTGGCGTGAACCGGCGCGTGACGGCGGTCGCGGCCGCCTGCGCACTCGTGCTGGCGGGGCTGGCATGGTATCTGTGGCGCGCGCACCGCGCCGACGACCCCAACGCCGCCCTCTCGCTGTCGGGCAATGTGGACGTGCACCAGGTGGAGCTCGCCTTCCGCGTGACCGGCAGGATCTCGCAGATGAGTGTGCAGGAGGGCGACAGGGTCAGCGCAGGCGAGACGCTCGCACAACTGGACCGCGTGCCGTTTGCGACCGACGTCGCCGCTGCCAGCGCGGACGTGGCTCAGGCGCAGGCCCAACTGGACAAGGCCCAGCGCGGCTATCGGGTGGAGGAGATCGCCCAGGCACGCGCGACCGTGGAGCAGCGCGCCGCCGATCTCGAGAACGCGCGCGTATCGCTGCAGCGCCAGCAGCAGCTGGTGGCGGCGGGCCTGGTCACTCACCAGCAGATCGACGACGCCGAGATGCGCGTGCGCATGAGCGAAGCGCAGCTCGCCGGGGCGCGTGACCAGCTGACCCTGGAGTTACGCGGCTCGCGCATCGAGGACATCCAGACCCAGAAGGCCATGCTGGCCGCAGCCGAAGCGCGCCTCGAGAAGGCCCAGACCGCGCTGGCGGATGCCACCCTGCTCGCCCCCAGCGCCGGCATCATTTCCGTACGTGCGCGTGAGGCCGGTGCGATCGTCCAGGCGGGACAGACGGTGTACACCCTGACGCTGAACGATCCGGTATGGATCCGCGCCTACGTGCCGCAGCCGCGCCTCGGGCGCATCAAGCCGGGGATGGCGGTCAGCGTGAGCATCGATTCGATGCCGGGCAAGCACTACCAGGGCACGGTGGGCTTCATCTCCCCGGATGCCGAGTTCACTCCCAAGAGCGTGCAGACCGATCAGGTGCGTGACGATCTGGTGTACCGCCTGCGGGTGATCGCCGGCGATCCCGACAACGTGTTCCGGCAGGGCATGCCGGTGACGGTGCTGGTGCCAGCGACGCAGCCGCCGGCACTGGCGCGCAATCACTAGGAAGGTCCCGCGGTGAGCGTCCCCCCACCGGCAACCCCCGCGCCGCCGGCGGCCGCGCCAGCGGCGGCGCGGGTGGTCGGACTGGTGAAGAGCTTCGGCACCGCCACCGCGCTCGCAGGGATCAGCGCCGCGTTGCCGCCGGGGAGAATCCTCGGGCTGGTGGGTCCGGACGGGGCGGGCAAGACGACGCTCATCCGGCTGCTCGCAGGCCTGATGCAGCCCACCGCCGGCACGGTCGAGGTGCTCGGTAGCACACCGCGCGCCGAGGGTGGCACCAGCCAGGCGCAGACCGGTTACATGCCACAGCGCTTCGGGTTGTACGAGGATCTCTCGGTGCTCGACAACCTCAATCTGTACGCCAACCTGCGCGCGCTGGATGCTGCGACCCGCCGGCAGCGCTTTGCGCAGCTGCTGCGCTTCACCGACCTCGGCTCATTTACCGGGCGCCTCGCCGGCAATCTCTCCGGTGGCATGAAACAGAAGCTCGGACTCGCATGCGCCCTGCTCGGACGCCCGCGCCTGTTGTTGCTGGATGAGCCGGGCGTGGGAGTCGACCCGCTGTCGCGGCGTGAGCTGTGGCGCATGGTGAACGATCTGGTCGCAGACGGGGTCACGGTGCTGTGGTCGACCGCCTACCTGGAAGAGGCCGAGCGCTGCGCGCACATCTGGCTGCTCGATGGCGGGCGGTTGCTGTACGACGGGGAGCCGGCCGCCTTGAGCGAGCGGGTGCGCGGGCGCGTGTTCCGGCGCCGCGTCGCCCCCGGTCAGGCGCGCCAGACGGCGGAGAGCGAGCTCGCGCGCGAGGCGGTGCTCGATGCCGTGATTCAGGGTGCCAGCGTACGGGTGGTGGCCAAGCCCGGGGGTGCGGGCGAATTCCACGCGGATGCTTACGAGCCAGTGACCCCGCGCCTGGAGGACGCCTACGTCGAACTGCTCGGAGGCGCGCGCAAGGGCGAGAGCCTGCTGGCGCGCGGCTGGCCGACCGGTGCGCAGGCGCATGGGCCGCCGGCTTGCGACGCCCTGGCGGCGGCCGACGGCGTGCTGGTGCGTGCCGAGGGCCTGACGCGCCGCTTCGGGGACTTCGTAGCGGCCGACAGCGTCGGCTTCCAAGTGCATGCCGGGGAGATCTACGGCCTGCTGGGACCTAACGGCGCCGGCAAGTCGACCACGTTCCGCATGCTGTGCGGGCTGCTCATGCCCAGCAGCGGCGCGGCCAGCGTCGCGGGGGTGAATCTGTCGCACGCCGCGAGCCGCGCCCGTGCGCGCCTGGGCTACATGGCACAGAAATTCTCGCTCTATGGCGATCTGTCGGTTGCCCAGAACCTCGACTATTTCGCCGACATCTACGGCTTGCAGCGCGCCGCCAAGCGCGAGCGGGTGGGGGCGATGGTCGAGATGTTCGAGCTCGCGCCGCTCCTGCACTCGAACGCGGCGCTGCTGCCGCTCGGCTTCAAGCAGCGCCTGGCGCTCGCCTGTGCCACGCTGCACGCGCCCGCGGTGCTGTTTCTGGATGAGCCCACCAGCGGCGTCGATCCCCTCATGCGACGCGAGTTCTGGCACCACATCAACGCGCTCACCACCAAGGGGGTGGCGGTCGTGGTCACCACGCACTTCATGGAGGAGGCGGAGTATTGCGATCGCATCGGCCTCATCTGGCGCGGCCGCAAGATCGCCGAAGGCACGCCCGATGAGCTCAAGGCGCGCGCGCGCAGCGCGGCGCGTCCCGAGCCGACGCTCGAGGACGCGTTTATCGCGCTCATCGAAGGCGAGGCGGCATGAGCGACACGCTCACCCGCATGCGCGCCTGGTGGCAGCAACTCGCCGCCATAATGATCAAGGAGGGCAAACAGGTCACGCGCGACCCGTCCAGCTGGATCATCGCGGTGGTGCTGCCGCTCACCTTCCTGTTCCTGTTCGGCTTCGGCGTTTCCCTCGACACCACGGTCGTCAAGATCGCCATGGTGCGCGAGGACGGCGGCCGCGACGCGCGCGCCCTGGCCGCCGCGCTCACCAGCTCCAGATGGTTCCTGGTCGTTCCAGCCACGAACCGGCTGTCCGGCGAGCGCCTGCTGCAGGACCAGAACGTCAAGGCAGTGGTCATCATTCCCGCCGAGTTCGGCACGCGTCTCAACGCGCAGGACACGACCGCCCAGGTGCAGGTGCTGGTCGACGGCGCGGAACCCAACACCGCCAACTACGTGCACGGCTACCTGGCCGCGATCTGGAACGGCTTTCTGGCGGCGCGCACCCTCGAGCAGGGCCGCGCCCTGGCCGCTCCGGTCAGCCTCGAGGTGCGCTACTGGTACAACGCCAACGCGGTGAGCCGCTGGTTCCTGATCCCCGGCTCGATGACGGTGATCATGACGCTGCTCGGGACGCTGCTCACCTCACTGGTGATCGCGCGCGAGTACGAACGCGGCACGCTGGAAGCGCTGTACGCGACGCCGCTGACGCGCGGCCAGATCCTGATCGGCAAGACCCTGCCGTATTTCCTCTTGGCGATGGTGTCGATGCTGGTGTGCGTGCTGACGGCGCTGCTGCTGTTTCGGGTGCCGCTGCGCGGCTCGTTCCTGGCACTCGGCCTGGTGTCGGCCGTGTTCCTGGTGCCGGCGCTGGGGCAGGGCCTGCTGATATCGGTGACCATGAGAACGCAGATGGCCGCGGCGCAGCTCGGGCTCATGACCGGTTACCTGCCGGCGATGATGCTGTCGGGCTTTCTGTTCGATATCCACTCCATGCCGCCTTGGCTGCAGGCGATCACGCTGGCGATCCCGGCGCGCTACATGAACGTGTCGCTGCAGACGGTATTCCTGGCCGGCGATCTGTGGCCGGTGCTGATTCCCAACATGCTGTTCATGCTCGCCGTGGGAGCGCTGTTCTTCGGCCTCACCTGGCGGCGCCTGCGCAAGCGGCTGGACTAGAGGAGCTCGAGCGCATGCTGCAGCGGCTGCTGGCCATCGTTCGCAAGGAATTGATCACCATGCTGCGCGATCCGCGCGCGCGGCTGTCGCTGATCATCCCGCCCATCATCCAGCTGTTCGTCTTTTCCTCCGCCGCCACCATGGAGGTGAAGAACATCGCCATGGCGGTCGTGGATCTCGACCGCGGACCGTACGCCCTCGACGTGCAGCAGCGCCTGGCCGGCTCGCGCAGCTTCACCCGGCTGCCGCGCTACGCGAACGTCGCCTCCGCCCGCGGCGCACTCGAGCGCGAGCAGGTCATCGGAATCCTGGTGCTGCCGAGCGGATTTTCGGCCGACCTCACCGCCGGCCGGCCGGCGAGCGCGCAACTGCTGCTCGACGGACGCCGTTCCAACGCCGCGCAGATCAGCGCCCAGTACGTCAGCACCATCATGGCGGGGGAAGGCGCGCCCTTGAGCGGTGCGCCGCCGGACGCCAGGACCGCCGGCGGCGCCGGGCCCGTGCTCCCAGCCAACGCCGAGGTCGTGATCGACAACTGGTTCAACCCCAATCTCGAGTACCAGTGGTTCATGATGCCGAACCTGGTCGGCATGCTGAGCCTCGGCGTCGCGCTCATGATCACCGCGCTGTCGGTCGCGCGCGAGCGCGAGCTCGGCACCTTCGACCAGACGCTGGTCTCTCCGGCGACGCCGATCGAGATAGCGCTCGGGAAGCTCCTGCCGCCGCTGCTGGTGGCGAGCGTGCAGGCGACGCTGTACCTGCTGATCGTGACGCTGCTGTACGGCGTCCCGTTCCGCGGCAACCTGCTGGTTTTCTACGCCGCGATACTGACCTTCGCGGAAGCCTGCGCCGGGGTGGGGTTGTTCATCTCCTCCCTGGTGCACACCCAGCAACAGGCCTTTCTGGGCGCGTTCGCGGTACTGCTGCCATTCGCACTGCTGTCGGGATTCGCAACGCCGGTGGAGAACATGCCAGGGTGGTTGCAGTTCGTCACCACCATCAATCCGCTCGCCCACATGCTGCGAATCATGCAGGGGCTGTTCCTCAAGGGCGCGTCCGTCGCCTCCATGACACCGGACCTGGTGAAACTGCTCGAGATCGCGCTGTGCACCACCGCCGCCGCGGTGCTGTTGTTCCGCAGGAAGGCCGCGTAGCGCTTCGTATAAGCCGCTTATGGCGGCTGGCTGTCATTCGTGTTCGCGCTGATGCAGTTCTTCTGCGCCCCGGTGCTCGGCAACCTGAGCGATCGCTTCGGGCGCCGGCCGGTGCTGCTGTTTGCGCTGCTCGCGCTCGGGTGCGACTACCATGATCATGGGATGTGCGCCGGTGATCTCCTGGCTGTTCGTCGGGCGCATGGTCGCGGGCGTCGCGGGGGCTTTCTTCACCCCGGGCTGCTGGGGAACCCTGGAGGCATGCCACTTCCACGCATGCTCGATCTGCACCTCGAGCTCAGGATACTTCGCGCGCCACCCGAGCGTCTCGACGGCCCGGGTCGGGTCGGCAACCAATTGCGGCGGATCTCCGGGCCTTCGCGGTACCACGTCCGCGGCAATTCGACGCCCGGTTACCCGTCTCGCGGCTTCCAGCACGTTGTTAACGGATGCCCCTCGGCCGGTTCCGAGGTTGAACCTGTCGGATGCCCCCCGCTCTTCCAGGAACCGCAACGCGCCGACGTGTGCGTCGGCAAGATCCGCCACATGAACGTAATCCCTGACGCAGGTGCCGTCCGGAGTCGGGTAGTCTCCGCCATAAACCGCCACCGACGGGCGCTGCCCAAGCGCGGTGCGAAGAACCAGCGGAATCAGGTGTGTCTCCGGATCATGGTCCTCGCCGATCTCTCCGTCCGAATCCGCACCCGCCGCGTTGAAGTACCGCAGGCAAACGGATTTGATCCCGTGAGCCGCATCGAAATCTTCGAGCACACGCTCCACCATCCGCTTGCTCGCCCCGTAAGGGTTGACCGGGTTTTGCGGATGCGTCTCCTTGATGGGCAGGCTTTGCGGCACGCCGTACGTAGAGCAGGAGCTCGAGAATACGATCCTGTCCACCTCGTGATCGCGCATGGACTCAAGCAGCGTCACGGTTCCGCACAGATTATTGCGATAGTACTTTCCCGGATTTCCCACCGACTCCCCGACGTAGGCGAAGGCGGCGAAATGCAGCACCGCCTC
>WNFR01018017.1_pt1 | contig 13378 bp, 15 predicted proteins | sample 5400221 | NCBI WGS metagenome assembly WNFR01 (sample SAMN13153357, study PRJNA577476) | soil metagenome | isolation source: 40 cm soil under Madrone tree | place: USA:California | collected 2016-06-14
TCCTGCACAGCATCTTTTCGACGCGAATTGTGTTGCATCTATTCACGGTTTCAAAGCAAGATCTCGTCGAGTCGCGATCTACTGTGAGGCACCCAGTCTCCAGAAGGATACAATTTAGGTCTGGGACCAGAATGTCGTCGGCGGGAGATTAGTTTGGTTTTCAGAGGACACAATGTGGTGTAGTCAAGGGCTCGAAGAGATTTTGAAAAGGTGAGTTTAAAGTTGAATAGAATTCGAAAGCGCGCGAGAGCTGGAGCGCTGATGAGCGATTTAAGGAATTTGATGGAACGGGAGATGGCTCGGGAGATGGCTCGGGACGCACAACATTCAGTTCAAGGCCCATTTCAAGGCCTTTTATCACACGTTCACTTAATACCACGTGGCGCATTGTATCATGCATGCGAAAATGTGATGGTATTGAATACTACATCATAGATCATGGTGAGGTTGTTCAAGGCGAAAACGTTGGGAATACCTCAGACATACACGCTAGGGCACCCACAACTTTCTTCCGCACAACGCGCTCATGTGTTCGATGCCATACAGTTACGTGCACGTGAACCATCCGTTTTTGTGAGTTTTTCCATGAGTTTTTCCATTCCCATCTGTTTGGACGTTGACGCGTTGACGGGGTGTGTGTCTTTTTACTCCCAGGCACTTATGCCCTAGTGTTCCAGTCTGCTTTTCGTGACGCGGCACCGGTACCGTTATCATCTTCACCCGAACCATCCATCCAAGTCATACTCTGCTTCCGGGAGACGCTTATGAAGCCTGAGCGCATCAAACGTCGCACCGCCCTTCGCCGCAACTTCTGACTGAGGGCAGTCAGACCATGTGAACGAGGGCCATGCCATATGGTGAACGAGGGCCATGCCATATGGTGAGCGAGAGCCATGCCATATGGTGAGCGAGGGCCATGCCATATGATAAAACAACGTTATCAGGCCAAGGTAGCTATCCTCACGAATCGCTGTACAACCTCGCAAACACAGCATACCACTTCATCTTCCTGAAGCAACTTGCAGTCACAAACGCCGCTCTTAGGCGACTCAATATTTAGTGAGGTAATGGATGCGCGAACGGATGATACGGCACTCGAGCAGCAGCTATATAGATGTTTTCTGGTGCAGTATCTCACCAACGTACGTCGCTGAATCCACGTTAGCGTGGTACACCCTTCTCCGACTGATGTATCTCGGGGAGCGAAGTATTGTGCTGATTGCTGCGCTTGTGTACACAGGGTATTTAGGTACACTACGACCAATCCACTTTTAGTGAGAGTGTTTTCTGACTCGTTCTTTACTTACCGACAATCAGCGGCGAGCACCACGCTGATCGTGTCAAGGTTGAACGGATCAGGGCAACTCGGTAATAATCCTGCCATGGACATGCAGTTTTATGACTGGATATTGACATGGACGAGGTTCGTTTTTCTACGCCGGGGTCGACGAGCCTCTGTCTTGCTCGACGCCTGTCGAAACAGTTCCACTTCCTATGGCGCCGTGGACGGATCACCTATACCCAGGTGCTATTTGCGTTGGCACGATACCCCGCACTTGCGTGTGCCATAATGTATCAGCTTCCGGTGCGCCACACCCGAGACAAGGAACAGCGACTGATGACCACGGGTAAATAGCCGACGGTCAAGCTGAGCTATGCGACGACTTTTTTGAGATTTGCCACTATCACGTGCTCAGAGCGTAAGTGTGTCTCAGTTATCCTCAGTTATCGGCTAACGCGGTACACTGTAGTCATACTTGCGACAAGGGCGTGGGCCATATGGGAGAGAAGTCGCCGGATCCTAGTGTTCCTGGCTCTCTTAGCAACCGTACGGTATCAATTCTTATACGTCGTGGACCCCTTCACTCACCAAGATGGCCCAAACCTAAAGGCTTGTATCGCAGCAGCATTTACGATAACCGCTCTCGATATGTTCACTCCGTGTACGTAGTAAATTCAAAATCGCTCTCCAAGCAAGAATTTATCGACTGTTTCGCAGTGGGATCGCCTGTCATTAGTATCCCGGGAGTGGAGGTATGTCAAGGATGGACGAATGTGGTCAAGGATGGGGACATCGTCCCGTTTCTCCCAACAATAATCTTCGAAGTTGGTTGGTCCGATTCGTCGACGCCCTGGTCGTGGCTAACATTCGTGCAGTTGTATTGGTTTTGACTACGTACAAGGTTTGGGGCCATTATAGAGGCGTCCCGAAAGAGTTTAGATCCAAGTTGCTTGACGTACTTTGGGTTGATGGTTCGGTATCTGGTTCCTTTACGCACCACTGGATTGGAGCTAGCTGACACTTGCGATTTCGGTTTGATAGGGGTGATATATTTCATTTTCCTGCTTGGTGAGCCAATATTTATCCTGTATACCTTAACGTCCGTGTGGATGATCTCGATACCTGTGTTTGTAGTTCCGGGTATCACAAACATCGTATTGGTGGTACAGTGGCAGGTATGTTTAGCTTTGGTGATCGTAGCGATCGTCTTTCTGATGCGGACCCAAAGTTAAATTATCGGCAATACAGTTCGGTATTAGGATATGGCTGTTCACAGTAAGCACCGATACGAGCGTACCTAATCAGTGCGGCGATTGTTTTGCTCGTAGGCTCCAGATGGTCCTGCACAGCATCCTTTCGACACGAATTGTGTTGCATCTATTCACGGTCGCAAAGCAAGATCTCGTCGAGTCGCAATCTTCTGTGAGATATCCGGTCTCCAGAAGGATACAGTTTATGACTGGGACTGGGGTGTTGTCGGCGGAAGATTAGACAAGTTTTCAGAGGACACTGTGTGGTGTTGTCAAGGGCTCGAAGAGATCTTGAAAAGGTGAGTTTAAAGTTGAATAGAATTCGAACGCGCGTGAGAGCTGAAGCGCTGAGGAGCGATTTAAGAAATTTGATGGAACGGGAGATGGCTCGGGACGCACAACATTCAGTTCGAGGCCCATTTCAAGGCCTCTTATTATACGTTCACTTAGTACCACTTGGCGCCTTGTATCGTGCATGCGAAAATGTGACGGTATTGCTACAACGTTGGGAATACCTCAGACATACACGCTAGGTTCCGCACTACGACTGTCTTCCACACGCAACACAACGCGCTCACGTGTTCGACACAGTTACACGTAGACATCAAACGGTTTTGTGAGTTTTTCCACATTCCCTTATCTGGGTGCTGATCCTGCTGTTTGGGCGCTGAAGCGCTGACGCCTTGTTACGCCCAGGCACTTATGGATCTGATTCCAGTCTGCGTCTCAAGCTGCGAGACAAAGCTACCCATCCGAAAATACTCAGCACAGACCCTTGGAATGTTGTGCATGCATTCGACAGGATTGAAAACCCACGTTATTTTCGAAATGCTTCTTAAGTACTACCAACTGTTATGAGATGCTAAATGGTAGGTGATTTACTATCAGCATCAGCCCTATCTACGCTGAAAAAACAGTTGGTGAATTAATAATATTTTAGACTTTTCAATCTGCTTTGCTGCCTGCCACTGTAATAATGGCAGTTTGTGCTCTTCTACCCACTAAAATCAATATATCCAATCGGTTAGTATCTCTAACTCTTTCTTAAGGACAGGTTCCCAGGTGCGTAGTTTCTTGTCATACTTTTGATCTTTGTCGCCATAATTGGTGCTGTCAACCAATCCTCTCCCCATTCGTCCCTTGTCCCTACTCCAATCCCCGACTCATTCGGGTGCCTGGCTTTTCGTGGTGCGTGACGCGTGACGCGGCACTGGTACCTTGATTATATTCACCCGAACCGTCCATGGGATGCTGTAAACCAACTGATGGATGGCACTCCGTGACACATATTACAGTAAACTAGTCTGCTTCTGGGAGACACTTATGAAGCCTGAGCGCAACCAAAATCGCACAGCCCTTCGCCTAGCCTAAGGAGTCTTGCGCCAATACAGCGCGAGTGCCATGTCATGCCATATGATATAACATCGTTATTAGGCCAAGGTAGTCACAACCCCCCTCCATCCTATCCTTCACGAATCGCTGTACACCCTCGCAAACACAGCATACTACTTCATCTTCCTGAAGGAACTTGCGTTCACAAACACTGCTCTACACCCGCGCGACGCGAAGAATTTCCGGACTTCCTTAGGCGACTCAATATTTAGTGAGGTAATGGATGCGCGAATGGATGATACGGCACTCGAGCAGCAGCTATATAGGTGTTTTCTGGTGCGATATCTCACCAAGGTACGTCGCTGAATCCACGTGAGCGTGGCACGGAACAAACCCTTCTCCGACTGATGCATCTTGGGGAGCGAAGTGTTGTGCTGATTGCTGCGCTTGTGTTCACAGGGTATTTTAGGTATACTACGTCCAATCCACTTTTAGTGAGGGTGTTTCCTGACTCGTTCTTTACTTGCCGACAATCAGCGGCAAGCGCCGCGCTGATCGTAAGTGTCAAAGTTGAACTGATCAGCGCGACTCGGTAATAATCCTGCCACGGACATGCAGTTTTATGACTGGATATTGACAAGTGTTGACGAGGTTCGTTTTTTTACGCCGGGGCCGACGAGCCTCTGTCTTGTTCAATGCCTGTCGAGACAGTTCCACTTCTTATGGCGCCGTGGACGGATCACCTATACCCGTGTGCTATTCGCGTTGGCGCGATACCCCGCACTTGCGTGTGCCATTATGTATCTGCCAGTTCTTCCGGTGCGCCACACCCGAGACAAGGAACAGACACTGATGGCCACGGGTGAATAGTTGACGGACAAGCTGGACTATGCGAGGACTATTTTGAGATTTTCTATTATCATATGCTCAGAGCGTAAGTGTGTCTCAGTTATTGGCTACTACAGGTAACGTGGCACACTGTAGTTATTCTTGCGACAAGGACGTGGGCCATATGGGAGAAGAGTCGCCGGATCCTAGTGTTCCTGGCTCTCTTAGCAACCGTACGGCTTCAGTTCTTATACGTCGTAGACCGCTTGACTCACCAAGACGGCCCAAACCTGAAGGCCTGTTTCGCAGCAGCATTTACGGTAATCGCGCTCGATATGTTCACTCCGCGTACGTGGTAAATTCGAAATCGCACCCCAAGCAAGAATTTATCGACTGTTTGGCAGAGGGATCGCCTGTCACTAGCATCCCGGGAGTGGAGGAATGTCAAGAATGGCCGAGTGTGGTCAAGGATGGGTGGATCGTCCCGTATCTCGCAATAATAATCTTCGAAGTCGGTTAGTCCAATTCGTCGGCGCCCTGTTCCGTCGTGGCTAACATTCGTGCAGTTGTATTGGTTTTGACTACGTACAAGGTTTGGGGCCATTATGAAGGCGTCCCGAAAGAGTTCAGATCAAAGTTGCTTGACGTACTTTGGGTTGATGGTTCGGTGTCAAGTTCCTTTACCCACCATTGGTTTGAAGCTGGCTGACACCTGGGGTTTCGGTTTCATAGGGGTGATATATTTCATTTTCATGCTCGGTGAGCCAATGTATACTTTAACGTCCGTGTGGATGATGTCGACACCCGTGTTTGTAGTTCCGGGTATCATAAACATCATAGTGGTGCTACAGTTTCAGGTATGTTTAGCTTTGGTGATTGTAGTGATCGCCTTTCTGATGCGGACCAAAAGTGGCATTACAGATCGATGTTGCTAGTTGGCTCTACACAGTAAGCACCGGTACGAGCGTACCTAATCAGTGCGGCGATTGTTTTGCTGGTAGACTCCAGGTGGTCTTGCACAGCATCCTTTCGACACGAATTGTGTTGCATCTAATCGCAGTTTCAAAGCAAGACCTCGTCGAGTCGCGATCTACTGTGAGGCACCCAGTCTCCAGAAGGATACAATTTAGGTCTGCGACCGGAATGTCGTCCGCGGGAGATTAGTTTTCAGAGGACACTATGTGGTGTAGTCATGGGCTCGAAGAGTTTTTGGAAAGGTGAGTTTAAAGTTGAATAGAATTCGAACGCGCGCGAGAGCTGAAGCTGAAGCACTAATGAGCGATTTACAGTCAGCGTGGATTGGCAGACTGAGCGTGAGAAAAGATGCGGAAAGTCAAAGGCAGTGACACATATAAATTAGTCTGCTTCTGGGAGACAATTACAGTATGAAAATCTGAGCGCATCAAAAGTCGCACAGCCCTTTGCCTAAGAAGACTTGCGCCAATACAGCGCGAGGGCCATGCCATATGATATAACATCGTTATCAGGCCATTCTATCCTCACAAATCGCTGTACACCCTCGCAAACACAGCATACCTCTTCATCTTCCTGAATCAACTTGCAGTCACAAACTCTGCTCTACACCCGCGCGACGCGAAGGTAGTTCTGGACTTCCTTAGGCGACTCAATATTTAGTGAGGTAATGGATGCGCGAATGGACGATACTGCCCTCGAGCAGCAGCTATCTAGATGCGCTCAGTTGGGGTACCTCCACCATGTACGTCGCTGAATCCACGTGAGCGTGGCACACCCTTCTCCGACTGATTTATCTTGGGGAGCGAAGTATTGTGCTGATTGCTGCGCTTTTGTACACAGCGTATTATAGGTATACTACGACAAATCCACATTTACTGAGAATGGTTTCTGACTCCTTTACTTACCGACAATCAGTGGCGAGCACATATTGACAAGCGTCGACGAGGTTCGTTTTTCTATGCCGGGACCACCAAGCCTTTGTCTTGCTCAACGCCTGGCACTGTCGAGACAGTTCCACTTCCTATGGCGCCGTGAACGGTTCATATTTACCCGGGTGCTATTTGCGTTAGTGCGATACACCGCACTTGTGTGCCATTATGGGTCTGCTTCTGGTGCGCCACACCCGAGACAAGGAACAGAGACTGATGACCATGGGTGAATAGACGGCGACGGACAAGCTGGGCAATGCGAAGACTATTTTGAGATTTGCCACTGTCATATTCTCAGAGTGTAAGTGTGTCTCAGTTGTTGGCTACTACGGGTAACGCGGTACACTGTAGTCATACTTGCGACAAGGACGTGGGCCATATGGGAGAGGAGTCGCCGGATCCTAGTGTTCCTGGCTCTCTTAGCAACCGTACAGTATCAGTTCTTATACGTCGTGGACCGCTTCGCTCACCAAGATGGCCCAAACCTAAAGGCTTGTATCGCGGCAGCATTTACGATAATCGCGCTCGATATTTTCACTCCAGGTACGTAGTAAATTCAAACTGGCACTCCAAGCCAGAATTTATCAACTGTTTGGCAGTGGGACCGCCTGTCACTAGCATTAACATCCTGGGAGTGGAGGTATGTCAACTATGGCCGAGTGCGGTCAAGGGTGGGGACATCGCCCCGTTTCTCGCAATAATAATCTTCGAAGTCGGTTAGTCCGATTCGTCGGCTCCCTGGTCCGTCGTGGCTAACATTCGTGCAGTTGTATTGGCTTTGACTACGTATAAGGTTTTGGGCCATTATAAAGGCACCCCGAAAGAGTTCAGATCAAAGTTGCTTGACGTACTTTGGGTTGATGGTTCGGTGTCTGGTTACTTTACCCACCACGGGATTGGAGCTAGCTGACACTTGCGGTTTCGGTTTCATAGGGTTGATATATTTCATTTTCATGCTCGGTGAGTCAATATTTATCCTGTATACATTGACGTCTGTGTGGATGATGTCGATACTCGTGTTTGTAGTTCCAGGTATCATAAATATCATATTGGTGGTACAATGGCAGGTATGTTTAGCTTTGGTGATCGTAGCGATCGTCTTTCTGATGCGGACCAAAAGTTAAATGTTCAGCAATACAGTCCGATATTAGGAGATGCCTGTACACAGTAAGCATCGATACGAGCGTACCTAATCAGTACAGCGATTGTTTTGCTTGTAGCCTCCAGATGGTCCTGCACAGCATCTTTTCGACACGAATTGTGTTGCATCTATTCACGGTTTCAAAGGAAGATCTCGTCGAGTCGCGATCTACTGTGAGGTATCCGGTCTCCAGAAGGATACAATTTAGGTCTGGGACCAGAATGTCGTCCGCGGGAGATTAGTTTTCAGAGGACACTATGTGGTGTAGTCAAGGGCTGGAAGAGATTTCGAAAAGGTGAGTTTAAAGTTGAATAGAATTCGAAAGCGTGCGAGAGCTGGAGCGCTGATAAGCGATTTAAGGAATTTGATGGAACGGGAGATGGCTCGGGACGCACAACATTCAGTTCGAGGCCCATTTCAAGGCCTTTTATTATGCGTTCACTTAGTACCGCGTGGCGCTGTAAGACGCGAACGTCTTGTGAGTTCGTAAGGCAGAGATGATCCAAATGCAATAAGGAAGAGAGATAAGAGATATGACGAGCGAGGTGTGAAGCCCGAGTCCGCGTGACTGAGTGAGCTAGCTAGAAGGCCACAGGAAGAGCGCGTCGGGATCAGAGTGGGCAGTGTGAGGTGAGCGAGAGAGAGGAATAGAGCGTCGAGGAGAGAAGAGGAAGGGATAAGTCGTAATGACGTTTGGCCGCGTTGTTGACGTCTTAAGCCTAGGTTGTTATCGCAGTGTCTGGCTGGTGTCTCGTGTCTCGTGTCTCAGTGTCGCAGGGAAGCCCACAGAAAGGAAAAGAAGAGAGAAAGAAAGAGAGAGGGCGAGTTCGTCAACTGATATTACAAGACAGAAACAGGGCCTTTATATAACTTACAAGAGATTGGGAAGCCATTACGAATTTACAAAGTCGAAGTTATAGAGGAGAAATGGGAGAAGTGGGGAAAAGTAAGTCTAAAGGTCAGACCTAGCGCGATGTAAAACAGGGGCGGTACACGGGGAATCGAAACAAAGGGAAATGGGCGCGAACACGAGAGTACGAAACACATAGTAAGGGTGAAAGGAAACGATAAATGGGACAAAGACGAGATTTTAAGAATGACGCACAACAATTATAGCTCCCCAACTAACACCCAATCCGACATCGAGCGTGTTGTGCAGCGAGGTGTGGCAAGGTTCAAGGGACGAGTTGTGGCTAGCCATGAGGGGTGGAAGCGATGAGACGACAAAGGACCCCGGGCGAGAGTCGTGGCCTAGAGGCGCTTCCTGGCATTTTGAATCGTTCGGAGTCAAGCATGAGGCCTTGAGGAGCAGTGAAGACAACAGCTTAGAAAGGAGTCGAGTCGATGAGGGAAGGGAAAGTCAGAGAGTGGGCGGCAAGGAGATGGATGATGTGAAGCTTAGCGGTCGTCGCACTCGATGGCTGCGTACACCTGCAACACTATGTACTTCCGTATTCTCAAGTTCGCCGTTTCTCATAAAATAACACCTCGCTTCAAATCGCAATGAAACACTGGCAGTCCACCCGTCAAATATTGTAGGAAATGGGCAGCGGAGGAAATGGAGCGCGCGGAGGCGGACAAAAAGTAGAAGTGGGCTGAGTGGTAGTTGGGGCATACATGAATGATACACTACGCGTTACTAAGATGAGATCACAAGTAATGAAAGACATAAGACAAAACACGATCAATACCTGATCGACATCACATCCCGCCGATTTACACGCGATCGCGATTCTCCTCATACCTTCATACGCTTGTCCAACAAATATCACGGCGCGATCGTGCACCATGGTGAAAGGACGAGGTCAAGTCTGACGTCACGGTGAAGGGGCGTATTTGGGGCGAACTCTGGCAAGTGGTTTCTCGTGCCCCGCAGTTGGGGGTAGACCTGCGATTGCTACTCAAAACTCACGGGCTCGAAAACTCGCATCTTGCAGGCACGCAAAAAATCTGCTTCGTGGATTGTCAATTTGAGCATCAGCAAGAGATTCTGTCAGAGTCAGAGCCGCAGGCTTCTCGTCCTCATGCTTCCTCGTCCTCGCACGCTCCCTTCAGGCACCCTCGCCCTCCCCTTCTTGTTCCACGGCCCCGTCACTTGACGTTCGCCATGAGCGAGATGCCTCCAAGTGCGCTTAACTAGTTTGATTTTTCTGGTCGACCTCGTGAGACCCGGTACTTCGGTTCAAGTTCATGACGAGTAGGTCATTCTATAGTAGGGCGTATAATAACAAAGGAAACTCGAGTGAAAACACGCCAGTGGTTCTGCTGGTCTATCACGACATCGTAGGCGGGTGACGCTCGGAGTGATTGTACGACGTTCCTGCCTCGTCTGCGTTGCACCAAGCTGGGCATTAGCAAGGGGTGTGGTGTAGTTATATAGTTCCATCTTTGAAGAGAGGCTACTTGATGTCAATTGAGCAGGAAGCGTTTCTTCAGATCTTGGTGTTCTGACTGGGGAGTGTGATAACCGAGACGCAGAAGAGTAAGGGGACACACGATATCGCATATAAGGAAAAGATGGGGAGCTCGCACGCCGGGCCCAGACGTTCTACTTGTTGGTTTGATGTATTCTGGGTGCCAGGGCATGACACCCGGAGCTATCACTACGCAGATCGCGGAGCGCTGTCCCTGCGACATCGTGCTGGACGTGTTCTGCGGCAGCGCGATTGCCTCTGTGCAGACAAGTTAACGAGGTACGCTCTGCCTTCCTCCCTTCAGGCTCCTTTCCCCCCGTCTCACAGGATGGACATATACTCACCGCGCTCGAGACACCATCGACGCTCCTCGGGTTGCTGATTCCGGCCCGGAATCATTACACTTAGTTGGCACCGTTATTAGCTTCACTCGAACCACCATCAAGTCATAATCCAACTGATGGATGGCACTCACTGATACACATCAAACTATAGTCTGTTTCTGGGAGAAGCTTATGGTGCCTGAATGCATCATCAAATATTGCACAGCGGTTCGCCCAATAAGTCTTGCGCCACTATAGCAACTTCTGACTGGGGGCAAATTCAGGTTCTAGTTAACAATCAACCGCGTGGACAAGGACCATGTTACACGATATAACATCATTACGGAACTGCGATTGAGAACATCATGCTGAGGTAGTTACAATCCCCCTCCATTCAATCCTCACGAATCGCAGTACACCCTCAATCAGCGGACCAACGTGCAAAAAGGAACGAAGCATACCTCTTCATCTTCCTGAATCAACTTGCAGTCACAAACACCGCTCTATTCCCGCGCTACGCGAAGATTTTTCCCAAATTCCCGGACTCCCTTAGGCGATTCAATATTTAGTGAGGTAATGGATGCGCGAATGGATGATACGGCACTCGACCAACAGCTATATAGATGTTTTCTGATGGTTCACCTCACCAAGGTACGTCGCTGAATTCACGTGAGCGTGGCACACCCTTCTCCGACTGGTGTATCTTGGGGAGCGAAGTATTGTGCTGATTGCTGCTCTTGTGTTCACAGGGTATTTTAGGTATACTACGACCAATCCACTTTTACTGAGGGTGTTCTCTGACTCGTTATTTACTTGCCGACAACCAGTGGCGAGCTCCGCGCTGATCGTAAGTGTCAAAGTTGAACGGATCAGGGCAACTCGGTAATAATCCTGCCATGGACATGCAGTTTTATGACTGGATATTGACAAGTGTCGATGAGGTTCGTTTTTCTATGCCGGGCCTTCGAGCCTCTGTCTTGCTCAAAGCCTGTCGAGACAGTTCCACTTCCTATGGCGCCGTGAACGGTTCATATATACCCGGGTGCTATTTACGTTGGCGCGATACACCGCACTTGTGTGTGCCATTATGGACCTGCTTCCGGTGCGCCACACCCGAGACAAGGATCAGAGACTGATTGCCATGGGTGAATAGACGGCGACGACGGACGAGCTGGACAAGTCACATGTAAAGACGTTTTTGAGATTTGCCACTATCATGTGCTCAGAGCGTAAGTGTGTCTCAGTTAGTGGATACTACGGATAACGTGGTACACTGTAGTCATACTCGCGACAAGGACGTGGGCCGTATGGGAGAGGAGTCGCCGGATCCTAGTGTCCCTGGCTCTCTTAGCAACCGTACAGTATCAGTTCTTATACATCGGTGGACCGCTTGACTCACCAAGATGGCCCAAACCTGAAGGCTTGTACCGCAGCAGCATTTACGATAACCGTGCTCGATATGTTCACTCGGGGTACGTAGTAAATTCAAAATCGCACTCCAAGCAAGAATTTATCGACTGTTTGGCAGTGGTATCGTCTGTCGGCGGTAGCACCTCGGGAGTGGAGGTATGTCAAGAATGGCGAAGTGTGGTCAAGGATGGGTGGATCGTCCCGTATCTCGCAATAATAATCTTCGAAGTCGGTTAGTCCAATTCGTCGGCGCCCTGTTCCGTCGTGGCTAACATTCGTGCAGTTGTATTGGCTTTGACTACGTACAAGGTTTTGGGCCATTATAAAGGCATTGCGAAAGAGTTTAGACCAAAGTTACTTGACGTACTTTGGGTTGATGGTTCTGTGTCAGGTTCCTTTACGCACAATTGGATTGAAGCTGGCTGACACTTGCGGTTTCTGTTTCATAGGGGTGATATATTTCATTTTCATGCTCGGTGAGCCAATATCTGTCCTGTATACTTTAACGTCCGTGTGGATGATGTCGATACCTGTGTTTGTAGTTCCGGGTATCATAAACATCATATTGGTGCTACAATGGCAGGTATGTTTATCTTTGGTGATTGGAGTGATCGTCTATCTGATGCGGACAAAAGTGGCAATACAGTGCGATGTTGCTAGTTGGCTCTACACAGTAAGCACCGATACGAGCGTACCTAATCAGTGCAGCGATTGTTTTGCTGGTAGGCTCCAGGTGGCCCTGCACGGCATCCTTTCGACACGAATTGTGTTGCATCTATTCGCAGTTTCAAACCAAGATCTCGTCGAGTCGCGACCTACTGTGGGGCATCCAGTCTCCGGAAGGATACAATTTAGGTCTGGGACCAGAATGTCGTCGGCGGGTGATTAGTTTTCAGAGGACACTATGTGGTATGGTCAAGGTCCCGAAGAGATTTTGAAAAGGTGAGATTTGAATTGAATTGAATTCGAACGCGTGCGAGAGCTGAAGCGCTGATGAGCGATTTAAGGAATTTGATGGAACAGGAGATGGCCCGGGATGCACAACGGATAACATTCGGTTCCATGCCGATTTCAAGGTCTTTTAAAACTTAACCCTATATGATGCCTTTAACATCCATGATAGTATGTCTACATCATAGATCACAACGTTGCCGAGGTGAAAACGCCGGGAACAGAAGCTCGAATGAACATAACTAGACAATACGTGCGGCGGTCACGCACACACGGGAACCAAAACGACGAAAGTGTCCATACAGTAGTGACGATAAGAAGCGCGCGCCGAATTTAAGAGCGAGCGGAGTAGTTTTGGAGAGCAGCGCAACAACAATACGAGACGAGTGAAGAGGGATGAAGTGAGTGACTTGGAGCGAACGCACACCAGGTGTTTCGAGAACAGAAGATTCGATGATACATTTATGAGCGAATACCAGCGCTTTTAAGTAAATACATGTGCCAGTGGGTCAGAACTAAGATATAGGAAACAAGAGTGAAACA
>WNFR01010280.1_pt1 | contig 13376 bp, 10 predicted proteins | sample 5400221 | NCBI WGS metagenome assembly WNFR01 (sample SAMN13153357, study PRJNA577476) | soil metagenome | isolation source: 40 cm soil under Madrone tree | place: USA:California | collected 2016-06-14
CGCCGCCGGTGGAGCTGACGCGAAACCGCAACCGACGCGTCCCAGGCGCGGCTCGTGCGAGATCGATGATCTCGTCGCGCCACTCGTCGACGGGCGCTTGCAGCGCCTCGTCGAAGACGGGCCGCCACGCGTCGTCGCGCTGCGACTCGACGATGAAGTGCAGGGGCGGGGCGGCGGCGTCGGCGAGACGAGCCCCGACGCTCAACAGCACCAACGATCCGCGATCCTCGAGCTCGAGCTCGAATGATGACCCCGGGGCGGCGGGAATCGCGCTGCGTGTGCTCGTGCCGAGCTTCACCTTCGTCGATGAGGCATCGTCCGTCGACGCGTCCAGCACCGGCAGCCGCTGCACGACCTCGAAGAGCGGCACGCTCCGCCAACGAACGAAAGCGGCGACGCCGACGAGCACGATCACGAGAGCGACGAGCGCGCGTCGGATGAGCGCGCGCGAACGGGGCATCGACACCCCTTGCCATCTTTGAATCGAGCTGTCGAGCGATACGCGCGCTATACGCTTCGGGCGACGGCTGCTACGATTCGCGCCGTGAGCCCGCCCCTCCTCGCGACCGGCTGATGCTCTTTAATTCCTGGATCTACGGCGCGTTCCTTGCGCTCACGTGCATCATCTATTGGAGCTTGCCGTGGCAGCGCGCGCGCCAGTGGCTGCTGCTCTTTTCCGGCATCGTCTTTTACACCTACTACTATCCGCCGCACGCGATCGTGATCGCCGCGTTGACGCTGGTGGTCTTCGCAGCGTCAGTCGTCGCGGACCACCTGAACTCGCGGGCGCGACGTCGGCTGCTCGCCGCCGCCGCCGTCGCCTGCGTCGGAGTGCTCACCTTCTACAAGTACCAGGGCTTTCTTCGCGACTCGCTCGTCATCCTCGGCGTGAGCGCGGCCAACGCGTGGAAGACGGACATTCGCGCCCCACTCGCGGTCTCGTTCTTCACATTCGAATACGTCCACTACCTGATCGAGCTCCGCCGCGGCACCGTTCGGCGCGCCGGATTCTTGGATTTCAGCGTCTTCATCATGTTCTTCCCGACGTTGATCTGCGGACCGATCAAGCGCTTCAACACGTTCGAGCCGCAGATCGGCCACACCGTGCTCCGCGCCGACGAGCTCAGCCAGGGGCTCGAGCGGATCGTGGTCGGGCTCGCAAAGAAGCTCGTGATCGCGGACACGGTCGCACGCTGGATCCTGCCGATCTGGGCGACGCCGCAGGCGAGCAGCGCGAAGATGCTGTGGCTCGGGACCTACGGCTACGCGATGCAGATCTACTTCGACTTCGCCGGCTACTCCGACATCGCGATCGGCAGCGCGCAACTCCTCGGGTACCACGTCCCGGAGAACTTCAACGCGCCGTATCTCAAGTCGAACATCGCGGAGTTCTGGCGCAGCTGGCATATGTCGCTGACCTCGTGGATCACCGATTACGTGTACATTCCACTCGGCGGCAGCCGACGCGGCATGTGGCGCGGCCACCTCAATCGGCTGACGGCGATGACCCTCTGCGGCCTCTGGCATGGAGCCGCCTGGCACTTCGCGGCGTGGGGCCTGTACCATGGCCTCGGGCTGTCGGTGTACCGGGGCTATCAGGACTTGCGAAAATTCTTGCGGCCGGGATGGACACCGTCGAAAAGCCGGCTTCTTCGCGGCGTATCGGCGCTCGCTACGTTTCACTTCGTATGTATAGGATGGGTGCTGTTCATCAAGGATTTCGCGACGGCGCGGTCGGTGATCGCGCGCCTACTATTTCTGCAATGAGGTCCTTCGCCGCCACCTATGTGTTCCCATTCGTCCAGCGCAATTGGCGCGTGCTTTTCTACGTCCTGCTCATCATCGCCTGCGTCCTTCTCGCGCCCGAGGAGGAAATGAAGTTCATCTACACCGAGTTCTGAGCGGCGCGCCCGAGCATCCTTATGCGTGCATTCATCATCGCCGTCACCGTGTTCGTGTGCTGTGCTCGCGCGGCGTCGGCGCAAATCGCCCTTCCGCTCGCCGTCGACGACCGCCTCGACATCGACGGCACGATCACCGTCGGCACCGCGGAATGGAAGCTCGTCTTCAACAAGGCCTTCAACGGCGCGATCAATCGTTGGATCGACAAAGTGAACGATCCCGGCGAGACCGACAATCTCGCGACGGCGTCCGGCGGCGGCAACTACAGCCAGGGCACCGTCTTCGATTACGACGTCTACCTCGGCACCAACCCGTTCAACCCGATCGGCGGATCCTGCAGCAAAACCAGCCGCGACTGAACAACGGCACCGGACCGCCCGGCAATCCGTTCCCCGAGGTGCGCTTCATCGACACCACGACGCTGTGGACGATCTACCCGACGGGAAAGATCGGGATCGCGTTCGGCGCGGTTCTGAGTCCGACGTTCGTTGCCGTCGACAGCGGCCCCGGCGGCGCCGCGAAGGCGATCGACACGCCCGGATGCTGTGGCTTCGAGCAGTGGGTGAACGCCGCGCACGGCACCAACTTCGCGACCAGCGGGGTGTGGGCGGGCGACACCATTGAGAGCGCGTCGGGCGGCTGGGGACCTATCCGGGTCGCCGCACGCAACAGCGCAACGCAGCTGATCCTCGACAGCGCTGTGCCGCCGGGAACGAGCGAGAGCTTCGTCGTGCATCGGTCGTCGATCTTCAACGAGACGATCTCGATCCACGCTGACGGCGATCCCACGATCGTCCACCAATGCCAAGATCCCGCGGTATCGCACTGGCAAGGCGGGAGCGACGGCGTGCCGCTCTGGTCGACGCCGGACGGCAGCTCCTGCAACGGCCTTTCGCGCGGCGGCAACACGCCCGCGGCGAGCGACGTCCTGCTCGCGCACTGGGCGCGCACGCGCGGCGCCGGCAGTCTGCTCGCGTTCTTCGAGCCGTGGCAGGGCGCGAACTTCGGCGCCTTCAACGACCTCGGGTTCACCGACATCTCGTACACCCAGCTCGGGAAGGCGAACTTCCGAGCGTTCGCGCCGCACCACCGCCACTTCCTCGCTCAGCTCGGCACGGTTGGTGCGGCGATGCTACCGCGCATCAAGAGCGTCGCCGACGCCCTGCCGTTCAGCGACGACTACCGTACGCCGTATGCGGAAGCTCGCGTCGGCTCGCTTGGCGTGACGGGCGCGCCGAACGGATTCGATGCCGGGAGTGCGAGCTACGAGCTGCACGCCGCCGGCACGCAGGCGGCTATCGCCTTCGATACACTGGGCGCAGGCCGAACGACGTCGAGCTGCGCCGGCTCTTGCCCGCAGGCGCTCGCCTACGCCGCTCCCGCGGTTCTCCTCGCCGATTTCCCGGTGTCGCATGACAACATTGCCGTCGAGCTTTCGACCGACGACGGCACGACGTTCACGCCGCTCGCAACGAGTGCGTACAATTTTACGTCCTTCGCCGACGTGCCGGCGATCGGCGTGAACCGCCGCGTGTTCCAGTACCTCGCGACGATCCCTCCAAGCGCGACCGGCAGCGCGGCATGGGTGTTTCGCTTCACCGCCGGTTCGAAACCGTGCACGCCCGTCGGAAGCGATGTCGATGGCGACGGTGTCGACGACGCGTGCGATGACTGCCCCGCCGATGCGGATCCGACTCAGAGCGACGCCGACGGCGATGGTGTCGGCGACGCGTGCGACCTCTGCCCCGGTGTCATCGACCACGCCACCGGCAAGGTGCACGCGGCGAAGTTTGCGCACTTGCTGCCGCCGCCCGGCGACGACCGGCTGAACACCCTCGACCTGCGCGGTCTCTCCGCCGCCGCGATCGACCCGGCGAGGGCGGACGACGTCGAGGTACGGATCGCCGACTCCGGCGGCGAGATCCTGCGGCAGACCCTCTCCCATCCCGCAGCCGACGCGTTGTGGCGGGTGTCGCCGCGCACCGGCGCCGCGACGCGCTGGCGGCTCACCAACCTCGATGCCTCGGCGTTCGGCGGCGTGACGGAGCTCGAGCTGAAACGCAAGGGCCCCNGCACATCGCCGTGTCGCTGCGAGTCGGAAGCGGCCCGTCCGCCGGCTGCTGGAGCGCGTTCATCGGCACCTGCGTCCAACAGCGCGGCGGCGACGTGCTGCGCTGCCGCTGACCGCGCGCGCGCCAGCGGCGCCCCTCCTCTCCCCACGCTGGCGGAGACCGTTGCTAGAGACGCGCGATGCGCCGCGTCTTGAAAGCCTTGCACGACGGCTCCTGGTGTTGCTGATCGCGGCCGTGCTTGGCGAAGGCGTGCCCGGCTGGCGAGCCTATTCGGCCACGATCGTGGCGGCGAGGGCTGGCGGCAGGAGCTGATACATCTGCTCACGGCACATCACCGAGCGCAACGCGCGCTCGCGCCGGAACATTTACACACGCTGCGATTCCAGCACCCGCAAATAGCACAATCCAGGGGAACACCGGAATATGAAACCGCGGATCGCCGAAAAATAGCAGCCCGTGACCCACTATCATGAATAACAGAATCAGACGGAATGGACGTGCATTTCGATTCGGCCAAGACGTAATGACGCCGAGTAGGCAGAGCGATAGCATCCCATGGAAATAGATATTCGCGATCGAACGTATCGCATCGGCATGATCGCCGGAGATGAACGCAGGACTCCCCGGGATCCCGTCGTGAAATCCCGCGTGGTCAGACTCGAATAGCTTTGCCAAACGCGACGGCGCCAGCGACAGATTCTCGAGCGGGTGTCTCACGAGGTACGCGGTGGCTTCCTTCATTTCAGTCCGATATATAACCGCTTCTTTTTGCGGAAGCGACATGCTATCCGGCAATTCTTTCTCACGTTGGATTCTATACAGCGCATCGTTATACGTTTGACTACCGCCAGCTCGTGGATTGTGCGATATGTAAAATACCATGGACGAATCAGTTGAAATCAATATTGGGTATCCCGTCAAGAGATAATTTCTGACGGTCCAAGGCGCAATGATTGCCGCGGCTGCTGCGACGGTGATCGTTAGACGGCGCAACGCCTCACGGCTGCTACATTCCACGAGCCACGTAGCCAGGATGGCCGCTCCGTAAACCAGCCCCAGCCCTTTTATGAGCGACGATGCGCCGATGACCGCCCCAAGAGTTACGAGCTGTCTTATTCTTGCGTGCGAACGGATTTGCATGAATATGACCAATATTACAGCGAGCATTGCGGAATAAACAAATTCAGATAGCGTCGCGCCGATACCCACAATGTTCCCGGGGGCAATCGCGTACAGGGTCGCGGCGACATTGCCCGCCGAGCGGCCGAACACGCGAGTGCCTAGCCACCATACGGCCACACAGGTGAGGGCCGTCGCCGCGATGTTCAGAGCGTACGCGACGCTATGCGCAGATCGAGATAGAACATACAAACTTCCCAATATCGCCGGATAGCCCGGCGGCAGCAACAGTTCCGGCGTCCCGTGCAGCCCTATCGCGCCGTTTCCAGCAGCAATATTTGTCGCCATGCACTCATAAGTCGATTCGTCAAACAGAAAATGATCGCGTGAGTTGACGATCGGCACGAGCAACACCCAGGCGATACGTATCGCCATCGCTGCACCTGCGATCACTGCAACTTCGGAGTGCTCGCGGATGAAGCGCCGGATGGTCATAGGTACACGCTTACTATCGCCATCGCGACGCCACGCTAATCGACATGCTCGGATCTCCGTAGGTCAGCCGAACAGCTGTATAAACAAGAGCACACACTATTATAAGCCGTCAATGCGGTGCGTGGGCGTGCCATTCCTCCTCAATGATATCCGCGATCCGGTTCGAGACCTTACGGGTACCTTGGACGTTGGCGTGCACGAGATCGTAGAAATCCTCCGGCAACAGAAAGTTCCGCAGATCTTCGAAGCGAGCACCATGCGCGGCCGCTTCGCGCTTGAAAAGCTCGGCGTAGGTGTCGGATAACTTCGGATCGAAATATTCCGCCGCCGCCGGGTCACGAAACGCGGGGTTTTCCGGGAAGTAGATCAGCACCGTGCGAGTGCCGAGCTGCTCCATATTCGCGAGCATCCAGCGCAGAGAATCGACCTGCCAGTTCCCATTGGGGCCGAAGTTGGCGAGCGTCTGCGTTTTGTAGAGACTGAGTCCCAACCGGCCCGAGAGCTGCAGCCACACAAGGTAGTCGCTGAACTTTCTCGTCTGACGCCATCGCGCCCACGCATCCCATGATTTCGGACTGATACGGAACAGCGCGAAGTACTGCGCCGCCTCCGGCGGGAACTCGGCCGGAGGGTTGAGCTCGGCCGCGAATGACGCCCACGGGGTCGCCCAGCGCCCGAGCCGTTTCTCCACCGCGTTCTGAACCGCTGCCGCGGTGAAATATCGGTAGCGGTAGAGCTTCCAGTACCGTTTGGCATAGCCATCGAGCTTGCCCTCGACGGTGGCACGGGGAAGCCGTGGTAGCTGCGCCGACGAATCATAGAAAATGCGCGCAACAGCTGAATCTGTCGAGCCCGATTTCGGAAAGTCACGCACGGCGGCTCCGTAGATCACGAGCCAGGGTCGAAAAGCGCGCGCGCTCCACGCCATCACCGCCGAGTCGGTAGCGGTCGAGCCGTGTGTGACGAACCGTAACAAGTCCGAAGGGACGCCGTCGCCCCGCAGCCGCTCGCTGACGAGCGCCTGATCGACGCCGAAGATAACGATCGAGCTGCCCACGGAGACTGCGGTCGGCACCGTAGACCGACGTGTCTCGGTCTCACGCGCGGCCGCAAACAATGTCCGCCAGTTTTCGGCCTCGAGCCCTACGCCAAAGTCGAGGTCGGCATTCCAGACAACTCCAAGTCGGAAGAATACGAAGTCGACTGCGATCAGGCAGACGAGGATCTTTAGCCACAGCAGCAGCGGCGACGTGATGCCGTTGCGCACGCGATGCGGGGATGAGGTCGGGCTCGGCATGCGGTCAGTAGCTCGATATAGCCGCGGTCGACCCGCCGCGGCGGCCCGTCTCGACCATCGTCGCGGGCGGCTCGACGAGCTCGCTCGCAAGGTTCATCCTCCCGCGGTCGGTCAAGTGAACGTAACGTGCCTGAGAGACAAAGTTCGATGGCCAGAACAGATCCCCCGTCATCGAGTCAGTGTAGTCACGCCACACGATCTTGTTGTCTTCGGCGATCACTCGCGCGCGCCTCCGAAAGTCTTCGTACAACCCAGGCTCTATTGCATCACGAAACTCTGGGTTTAGCGGACCGGTCATCACGAGACAGCGCCATGGCGCGTGCTCGCGACACAGGCGCGCAAGCAGCTCGAATGCGTCCCAACTAGCGCTGGGGTAGCCGAACTCCGCCGCAGTCATCTCGAACTCGCGTGATCCCATCGGCGGAGGCTGTGATGTCCACGCAGCCATCGCAGGCTGATGGAGCACGGCGTCAAGCGACGGCTCCATCTCCAGCACCCAACTGCTGAGCTCCAAACGGTACGCATATGTCGCCAAACTGCTCCGGACGAAACCCCTGATCAGGTCCTCAAGCCTCGTGGTTCGCATCAGCCACGGGAGACCGCCGACCTTTGTTAAACGTGCGAGATCGCCAGGGCCCAGGTCGCTACGGACTGCCGTGAGGAAATCCCGCTCCGGAGTAGTACGGAAGGCGCGAAGTAGAACGTCGTAAACGATCACGTCGACATTCGCCGCGAGCAGCTTATCAGCAAGCAACGCAGCGTCGTCGACGTGGAGCCCGATGACGCTGAGGTCGACGACGTCGATGTCGCGCCGAGCGAGTCGTTCGCGCAAGAACTCCCGTACCAAGAACGGAACAGAAGCGGTGTCAGGACCATCGAGCGCCTTGATGGTAGAGTCACCAATGAAGGCTATCCGAGCGCTGGCACGCGGCAGGTACGCAATCGCGTCGATGAGGATCGACGGCTGCGTTCCATTGGTTCGGTCGCGAGGCATGATGTAGTTCAGCACGAAGCACGGCATCACGTAGCTGCGAAAGAACGGACCCCGCACCCACCAATCGATGGCCACTAGCACGACCAGAACCTTGAGGACTGTCGCAGAGCGTCGCATCCGTCACGCAGAATTGCCCCGTTCGACGCAAATGTCACGTGTCGACGATTGCCAGTGACGGTCGCCGGCAAGCGGCGCCGTACCGACTCGCCGCCCTCTCTCATTGCGCCGGAATGTGACTATCGAGTTCGGCCGCCAGGTTGCGCGACATCCGCGCGTAGCCGTCGGCGTTCGGGTGCACCCGCGGGAAATCCGCGAAGTATCGGCCGTCGTACGGCAGCAGCCTGCGGCCGTCTACGACCCCGGCTCCTCGGGCGTCGCACACGTCGCGGATCGCGTCGCGATAGGCCTGCATCGTCACTCCAATACGATTGGGCTGGGACTCAATGCCCTCCATGAGGGGCGTCACGCAGATGATCGCCGGGCTGTAGTACCCCCGCAGGCCGTCGATGAATTCACCATACTGCTCGCGGAACCTCTCGAGCGGCACGCCGTACCCGAAGTCGTTCGCCCCGAGCATGATAACCACGACCCGCGCCCAAAGCGGCACGATACCGCCCGCGCTGAGCCCGTTGCGCGCTTCCGAAGAACCCATCGCGGCACCGAGGACGCTGTAGTTGACAATGAACCACTGCGGCCGCAGCGATGCTAGGCGGTACACCAACGTCGCATCGGCGCGCCCCGCCGTGAGCGCGGCGGCAATCGAGTCACCCACAATGACTACCGTCAGGCGGTTCTTGGAAGGGACGTCGTGTGGCACCCTCACAAGACACGATGGCAGCGTGAGCGCGATCGCGACAGCTGCGTAGCGCCACCACATCGCGCGCACCTCCACGATGGAGCGCCGTAGAATAAACTGCATGTCCGGAAACGTGCCACACGGCTCCGTGAAAAGTCAAAAGTTCATCTCGGGGCCGACGAGCGCAACCTGCGACCTTCGCCTTGACCGCCGCAAAAAACCCCTGGCACACTGTCCGCGTGTCCGCGCCCCAGCCCATCGAGGGACCGCCATCGGGACCTCGCGGCCGAGACACGGAACGCAATGTCCGGGAAATCGATTGGGTCAAAGGGCTCGCGATACTCGGTGTCGTGGCAATCCACGCTAAGGTGCTCGAAGGCTCGCTCGTCTACAGCGCCCTGATAAATCGCTCCGTTTACGTATTCGTCGTGCTATTCGGAATCACCTGCGAGCTATGGTGGCAGAAGCACGCCGGTCCGTCGTGGCTCGCCACCGTTCGTGAATGGTATTGTGGGAGGCTCGTGCGGCTGGTGGTTCCGGTGTGGGCGGTGCTCGTCGTCCTGTGGACGTGCCGGGTCGCAACGGGTCAACTGCTCGTTTCCTGGTCGCAGATCGCGATCACGTTTGCGGGATACTTACCGTGGGTCGGAACAGGCTGGTTCGTCACGCTGGTCCTGCAGCTCGTCGTCCTGTTCCCTTTCATTCGCGTCGCGCTCAACGTGCTCGGTCCCACGTTGAGCGTCATCACGTCTCTGATCGTGACCGTTGCTTGCTACGTCCATGCAGACCTTGTCATCGCCGTCATGCGTTACGTCCTGCTCGATCATGGCGAGCACGTGGACCTGTCGTACTTTTACTATTTCTGGATCTGCCCGCTACCGCGTGTATTCTCGATCGTCGCGGGGGTTCTGATCGCGCGACGCGCATTGCGCCCGTCACATTACTTCGCGACCCTCGCAACGGCGCTCGTGTGCGCCGGGGTAATTCTCGTCGGACCGGTTGGGATCGGCGCATTCCCAGCGCAGGCCATCATGGCCGTGACAGACATTCCGCTCACGATCGCGCTCCTCGCCAGTGTCCGCCCATTACGCCTCGCACCTGTCTTGGCCACGGGCCTCGCATGGTGTGGGCGACATTCTTGGGGCCTCTACCTCGGGCAGCTCTTGGTGCACGAAATCACACACCTGTACTCGTCGCCCGAGACGAGCTCGGCGCCGGCCCGATGCGGGTACTTCCTGTTTCTCCTGATAGGGGGAACAATCCTCGTCTGGGTCGGTGGATGGCTACGCGACCGCGCGGCCGCTGTTCGCGACACCGGCATTCTCAGAACGCAGCGCGTATAGCGCGGACTGGCACGTGCGGCCTTCGCTCATCGCGAGCCGCTCCCACCACGAACCGCGATCGCACCAAGACACACGGCGGCAGCCATCGATATTGCGAGCCCGGCCCAGAACGTAATGGGGACGAAGCGAAACATCACGCGGTGGTCGCCGGCAGGAATCGGCACCGCCCGGAAGAGATAGTTCGCCCTCAGGATCGGAACATTGTGGCCATCGACATAAGCCCGCCATCCTGGATAAAAGGTGTCGGTCAGCACGAGATACCCAGGCTCCGCCGCTCGTGCATCGACTTCGACCGACGTCGGCTCGTACCGAGCTATGCGCGCCGGCGTCACATCGCCGCTGCCGTCGTCCGCTCCACTGGCGGGCAAGAGTCCGTCGGACCGCTCCAGCACGACAGCGGTGGGTCGCGCCGCCGACTCGACGAAATTCAACGCCGCATCACCGTCATCGACAACCGCTGGACGATAGGCAACATAGGCCCGTGGTGAAGGGTTTGGATTCTCGTAGACCAGATAGTGAGTGTCCACAGGCGGATACACGACACGCCAGCCGGCATCTTTCAAATGAGAATTGAGATCCGTTAAACCAGTCGCCGAGATGATAAAACGCGTGCTGAGTCGGTCGAGCAGAGTCAAGCTGCGTCGTGAAGGATCAATGGAGCATACGCCGACAAATGGCTCATTTTTGGTCGCGCTGGATAATGCGGCGCAATAGCGCGCATAGCGCTCGGTACTCAGCACTTCGTAGTCGCTGATCATGTAGATACCGCGCAATGTCCCCTGCTTGACGAGCATATCAGGAGAAAATGGCGACTGGTACGCCGTGTATGTGCGGTCATATTCTTGCCGGACCTTGACATAATTCAAGATGGAACGCTCAGTGTCGTATGCAGCGGTGTGCCCATACGGCCGCGCGGATGTGTCCCAGGTTGCGAAAAACAAGTCCGCCGTCACCAACACGACGAGCATCACCGTCACCGTCGATCGCCACCGCCGCGCCGCCGTCGCGCAGACGAGCGCAATGCAGACCACCACGTACACCTTTCCACGGACAGTCGGCGACGCAGTGTACAAGTACACGAGACCCATCACGCTACACATCATGACGATGATGGCACGGCGATAGCGCTGCATGTCTGAAGCGAGACCATCGACGGCGAGGCCGAGAAGCGCCGCAGCTGCAAATGAGTAGATCAACACGATTCTGGACGGGAAGCGGAACCACGTACCGCCGGGCAGCCACCGATAAATCGCGAATATCGGCGAATACACCGTCAGCGCTACGCCGGCGCTCCACACGACGACCATCCACAAGCCAATGGCACGTTCATGTCGCTCTAAGAGGAGAATCAAGGTTACGGGAACTAGCAACACCGTCACGATGCCCATGTACCCATGGCGAGGAAATCCTGGATGCGCTTCAGTCGCCTGCGACCACAGATATTGAGGAGAGCCCGCGCCCATAAGCAGTTGCTGGTCCAGCGACAAACCCCCTGGTCGCCTCCAACCCAAATGTTGCAGCTCGATACTCGGCAACAATTGCACGGCGGCCAAAGCAATGCCGAGCACCACACCCGCAGCGATCAACAACGCAATTGAACCCGCGTGACGCCTCCGCGACCTACGGACCAGCGGCAGGAAGCGGATTGCACTATACAGCACGACCGCTTGCATCGAATGGAACCACGTCTGCAGCCATCCCGCCAGAATCGGCATTGCGACCGCGATCGCGAGAAGTACGCTCCAACGTGCGCTTCGCTTGTCGATAATTCTTTCGATCGCGAGAAATGCCAGCGGCAACCACACCGCAGCACCGACGGCGGGCGTGAACCATGCCGCATCGAACATGACCGAGCCGCACAGCGCGAAGGCGCTCGCTGCCGCGGCCGAGCCGGTTGGTGTGAGCCGCAATCCGCTGCGGGCATAGAGATACGTGAACAACCATGCAGCGAAGAGATGAAGAACGAGCGTAATCTCGAGCGCAATGTCAATGGGGACGAACAAGCGAGAAACGTTCAATGGGTAAAAGATCCCATAAATGACGGAGGCAAGGAACGGGTACCCACACATCTGATACGGATTCCATAGGGGGATTTTGCCGTGCCGCATCCAATCGGCCGCCCGGAGCCACATCGGATAGATCTGTCCAAACAGATCGCCGCTCGGGTACTCGATCTGTTTCGCCGGATCCGTGAGTCGCAGCTTCCAGAAGAGCGCGATTAGCGCGGCCGCGCCGAGCGTGAGGACGATGTCTCCGGAACGCCTTTTCCACATATCAACGGCCAAGGTTCGCCAGCGGCACCGCTATATTCATAGTGCCGTTCCTGAGCAACTTCGACGGGCGCCCGCAGATCCGCCGCAGGAAGCGGAGCTCAGAGGCGCGCCAGCATGAGCACGAGCGCTACCAACGCTCCCACGACGTAACTCGCGCGATCCTTGATGGCAAAGAGCACCGGGTCGTCGTGCAGCTCTCCACGATGCGCGAGCAGCCAGATGCGGCTGATCCAATACAGCAGCAGCGGGCAGACGAACCACAGCATCTCGGGATGGCGGTACAGCGCGACGACCCGGTCGCTGTTGATGTAGAGCGCCGCGACCAGGACGGAAAGGTAGCCGCTGACGGCGCCGTTGGTCGCGATCAACTCGAGATCGGACGGAAAGTAGCCGCGGACCTTCAGCGATTGCTGATCACGCAGCGCGTACAACTCGGAGTAGCGTTTCACGAACGCGAGGCTGACGAAGAAAAACAGTGAAAAGCCGAGAATCCACGGTGACGGCCAGACGCGCGTCGCCGCGGCGCCGGCGAGAACGCGCCCGGTGTAGAGGAGCGCGAGGACGATCACGTCCACCAGCGGCACGTGCTTCAAGCGGAACGAGTAGGCGGTGGTCGTGATCATGTACAGGCCGAGGACGACCAGAAACGCACGCGGTAACAGCGCCGCAAGGCCGACGGCGGCGGCGAGGCACGCCGGTCCGAGGACGAATCCGACGACGAGTGGCAAGTCGCCGGCGGCGAACGGGCGGCGACGCTTGGTCTCGTGACGTCGGTCGGCCGCGAGATCGAGCAGATCGTTGAGAATGTAGACCGACGATGCCGACAGACTGAACGCGACCAGTGCGACGAACGCGTCCAAGAATCGCGGCAGCTCGCGTGCCTCCGGTGACATCAGCAAGGGGATGAATACGAGCACGTTCTTCACCCACTGCTGCACGCGCAACGCGCGTGCGAGCGCCCGCATGCGGCGTGGACGCGACACGAACGTTTCCCGGACGCGTGGGCCCACGCGTCGCGCGAGCCGCTCGTCGGCGCTCACCACGATCGCGCCACGCGCGTCGGCCCACACAGCAAGGTCGGCGCG
>WNFR01005163.1_pt1 | contig 13375 bp, 15 predicted proteins | sample 5400221 | NCBI WGS metagenome assembly WNFR01 (sample SAMN13153357, study PRJNA577476) | soil metagenome | isolation source: 40 cm soil under Madrone tree | place: USA:California | collected 2016-06-14
TATCGCCCCCGGTTCTTGCATCTATTTGCCGAAGCGGCAAGTACATTGCGTGGAGAATACCGGAGGAAATGAACTGCGTCTTTTGGGAGTGTTCTATCCGGCGGGAAGTCCGGCGGTAAGGTATGAAACGTAATTGGTCAGTGGTCAGTAGTCAGTGGTCAAATGGTTAGGTTAGGTACCGATGCTTTGTGACCACTGACCCACTGACCACTGACTACTGACTCACTACAAAATCCCTAATATCCTTAAACGGCTTCTCTGGATCCGCGAAGTCTGGTCGATAGTAGTAAGCTGCCCCGTCAAACTCCTGCATCCATCCCTCTTCCATTCCCAAAGCCGCGAGCGCCGAAACAGCTTTAAACCATTCCGACTCCCTTATTCGACGCGACAGCAATACGTATCGCTGGTTAGTACTTGCCTGGTTTGTTGGGTAATACTGGGCCATCAGCGACACCGCAACACGCGGACTCAATTCATCCCTGATCCATTCAAGGGATTCGCGCACTTCCGCAATGTCATTGGGTAACACCAGCAAGCGAATCACGAGACCACGTTTAAGCAAGCCGTTGTTGCCAAAAATCAATTCGTCGCCGGTCTGACGATACATTTCCAGGATTGCTTTGCGCGAATGCTCCTTGTAGCCACTGACTTTCGAATACAGGTAGCCGGCTTCATTGTCGGCATACTTCAAGTCCGGGAGGTAAACATCCACTATTCTGTCCAGTAATCGGAGCACCTCAACAGAGTCGTAAGCATTGGTGTTGTAAACAATTGGCAGATGCAAGCCTTGTTCGGCGGCCAGTAAAATCGCGCGCGCCATCTGCGGCGCGAAGTGCGTCGGCGAAACGAAGTTGATGTTATGACAGCCGCGCGATTGCAACTCGAGCATCATCTCCGCGAGGCGTTCGTGTGACACCTCGTTCTTGACCTGCTGCTTATGCGTTTGTGAGATCTGATAGTTCTGGCAGTAGACGCAGCGCAGGTTGCAATTACCGAAGAAAATATTTCCCGCGCCTCGGGTTCCGACCAGTCCGGGCTCTTCACCAAAGTGAGGAGTGTATGAGGAAACAATCGGTAGGCGGCCGGAATAACAGGCGGCGACTTCATTCGCTAGACGATTGTTCAGGCAGTCGCGCGGGCAAACCGTGCAGCGCTCGAGTAAAGCCTCTAACGCCTGAACCCTGCGTTCCAGCGCACCGGCGTGCAAGAGAGTCAAATAAGAAGACTCGCTGTGCTTGATAATCTGCTGTCGTTTGAGATTATTATTCCTCGTTTATCGCCGGCTCCTTTCCCAGGGTGCGCACGAAGTTAACAACGTGCCAGCGCTCTTCTTCAGTCAGCCTTTTCTCACCCGCGGGCATGATGCCATTGATGCCCTTTGTTATCTTCCAAAAGATTTCGCCTTCACTCATTGCGGTCAAGCGTTCCTTGTTGGAAAGATCGGCCGGCTTTCTTCTAAGCTTGGGCAAATTCTCTGTATTGCCGGTTCCGAGCTCGCCGTGGCAAAACACGCAGTTGCCTTTTGCCTTCGCCATGTAGAGGTCTTTACCTTTAGCCACCGATTCTTCGCTGGTGGCAATGGGATTCTTTGTTTTATCAGCATCAGCCGGTAGTTCCCAGGTATTCTTTGAAAAGTCTTGTTGTGCCGCGGGCGGATTGGGCTGTTGGGCGCCAGCTTGTCTCGTCTCGGTCTGATTCTTGTTGGTGCTCGGATCTTGTCCGAACGAGCTCAACTTGACGGCAAATAAAGTTGCCACGACAACTGAGATGAACAGTAGCAGTTTGTTCACTTTCAACATTTCCATTGCTCCCTAAAATGATCTGTTTAGGTTATCTGTTTTAGGGCTTACGAGCCCGTCGCCTCTTCCTGATCGGAGGTTTGGGGGTTTCTTGTTGCGACTTAGCCGCAGTGACTGTCGTTATCTTCGGTTTCATCTGGTCGCGTATGAAATCAGCAGCCGCTTGCTGCGGAATGTCGGCTTGCCAAACCACTTCATTCTCCTGGGCCCTCATCTTGATACCCTTCATTAACGTCTGGGCGCCTTTATCCGGCACGGAGTCGACGGCCTGTCGCAGGAGACCTGAAAGCAGCCCGTTGATAATCTTCGCGGTATCCGGATTGTCGGCATTCATTGCTCCCCGCAAGCTGAAGTTAGTTGCATCCATTGTGACTGCCGAATAGAAATCACCCAACTTGCTATCACAACGCGACTCGCGCGGTGTGGTTTCTGTCCCCAGCAAACCAAAGCTCTTCGCGAACGAACCGAATGGCGAACCGGCCGCGCTGATCAATACATTTTGATCTCGCAATAATGAGTTGAGCGCTTCGGCGGTAATTCGTCCCTTGCCCTCGGCGGCATCGACCGCCGCCTTGAGATAGGCGGTATTGCCAATGGCTATGGTATTCGCATTGAGCGAGACAAGCCCAAGATCAGAAAACGATTTCAGCAGTGGGTTCCTTTCTGCCGCCTTGGCTATCTCGTCGATCGTCACCAGCGTAATAGTTTTTGCTCCATACTTCTCGTCGCGAGCCTTTTGTTGCAGAGAAAGACGGGCCATTGTCAACAGCGAGTCGGCACTAAAATCTCCGCTGGCAACAAGCATGAAGTCGGGAGCAACAAAGCTCAAATCAGCGGTAGGCTTCCTGAACCGGACGGCAATCACGAGGTAATCAATCTTCGAAGGATCCACTCCGACAGATTTCTTTATCTCCGCGAATTGAGCGCGCATCTTCTCCAGATGGTCTGCCGGCATAATCTTTGGCGCGGCGTCATTCAGGATGCGTTGTGGGTTGATGTAAATGAGCGCATCTGCTTCTGGTAGAGTGGAAAGTGAGCCGACCACGCTCTGTCCTGCCAGTGTTGAGGTATTGCTTGTTTGGGAATTCAGACTAGTTGATTGTCTGGTGCTGGAATCGGACTCCTTCGCGACGGTTTGCGCAAGAGCGCAGGACACCAGCAAGAGCATGACTGTGCCGACCAGAAAGCACAGTTGGGGAAACTTTTTATTCACAGAGTGACCTCCATTTTTATTTCTGCGTAATACTCGCACAGAAATAACTTTCTTTACCACACATAATCTTGCTAGATCTTTGCGAGTTCTTTGCGCGTCAATTCGTTTTCAGTATTTCCTGTATTCAGTGTGGACACTGGCTCGAAAAGCAAGACATGGCACTCTTCTTCCGCTACCGGGCAGTGTTCAATGGTCCGCGGAACGATGATCATCTCGCCCTCTTCAATCCAAATTGTCTGGGCGTTCTCGTTTTGGCCCGATGACCCTTCACGGAAATCCATTCTGAATCTTCCTTTCACAACCATGAAGAGCTCGTCTTCGCTTTCGTGATGATGCCATGTGAAGGGACCTTTGAATTTGACGAGCTTCACGAATTGTCCATTTAGCTCACCGGCAATTCTCGGGTTCCAATAATCGTCGAAAAGAGAAAGTTTTTGTTTGAGATTGATTTTGTTCATCGTCCGTAGTCAGTGGTTAGTGGTCAGTAGTCCGTGGTCAGTTGTTCGTGATCACGGTAGCTACTGACAACGGACCACTGACTACTGACCGTTCTTAGTTAACAAAGATCGCATCCAACAACTTCGCCAAACGAAAACCACCCTTTGCCAGTTGAATGCGAACGACAGGTATGTTCGAAGTATTGTAGTTGGCGGCCCGCCTTATGTCATATACCGTCTTTGTTCGCGTAGTACCGTTGTTGGTGGTTGTTACCGTTCTTTTGCTCAGAATCCTCACCGATCTATAGGCGTTCTTGCCCGACACGTGTAGCGAATCGGTAGCCCATTGGGCCGCCCACGTTTCCACCGGTCCTTGTCCGCCCCAATCAGCCTGGGGCGTCACACTCGTTTTTAGAAACCGCGCCAGGGTCCCGGCAGTTTGCTTGTGACTCGTTGTCATTAGCAAGTGCACGAGATCTCCGTCCCAGAACGAGTGCAGGTTCTTGGTGTGCCCGTCGATGATTAGCAGATTTGCGCCTTGATCCTTCGGTGTGCTCGCGGAGATTGCGGAAGGATTTCTGACAATCACAATCGTGTGGTTCGGCCCATTTTCATTGATGTAGCCGGAGCCTACGTGCAGTGGCTGGTGCAGGTCACCAACAAGATGCACCAACAGGCGCAACGCATTGCGTTGGGTTAGGGGCTGATCCGGATCTGGCACTCCCTGCAACGTGCGTATGCAGAGATTTATGATGTGCACCACGTCGTCGCCAGGGGTGAAACCCGTGCATGTGTTGTAGTCGCTGCACCCCAGCGGAAGATCGTCGAAATGCCAGTTGGCATTCTGAGCGTTGTGAGCGACATCTTGCAGGAATGCATTCGTGTCCGCGTCGGGATCGGTTTCGCCGACCCGGTACTTGACCACATCCGCCCAATTTGCGATACCGGCCAGCGTTTCTCCCGGCTTGAGAATTTGCGCGATCCTTTCCCGGGTGTGAGCCTTTATGCGCAACGAGGCAATCTGGCCGACTGCCATGTGCCCATCAGGTCCCCAGCCGAATGCGGAGGTGAATGAAGAGAGGGCAATAAAGAGACTAATGAGCAGTGCTGTGAGTTTTTTCATGAGTATTCCTTTTTTGGCGACCGCTTCGCACGGTCGGAGGTTGTGGGAATGCAATCTGCGAGGTAGAAACTAGAATGAACCGCACCAGAGGGTAGCGTCAACCGGTAGGTGGTTATGGTGCTGTTGGGTCCTGCGCGGTTGCCGGCTGAGTGGTATTTACGTGAATAGCCGTCGAGGTTGAGTCGATATAAAAATGCCGGCCCGCTGTTCCTTGGTTATCAGGATCTGCATTGCATGTATAAGAACCCTCCGGAGCGCCGGAAGATTTCGGAATTACATTCATCGTCAAGACATAGTCTTTAACGGGTTTGCTTCCATTGTAACGAGCATCGAGTAATCCGCCCTCAGTTAACTGTTGCAGCGTTCCATAATCGCCGCCATTGCTTATGCTGTATGTTTGCTGGGCCACGGCAACTGCATGCAACCCCGCAATCACGGCTGTTTCATCTGCACCGGTCATAGTTTTCTGCAAGCCACTGGTATAGCTCTGGCAGCTTGCCGAAGCAAAGTAAAGCGTCAAACTAAGGGCGAGCACTAATCGTCGTATCATGAAGGGCAACTCCTGGTAGGAACGAGTCGCAGGGCGGAGTCGTTCAAAATATTCGCGCAGACAATATTCCCCAAGTACCCGGGGTAGTCAATCATAATCTCTTGCGAGTTGAACTCTAAACTCTTGTCCGCGCGTTGATCTCGCGATAACGGAAACAAGTTGGATCGTGATCGTTGACCATCCCAACGGCTTGCATGAAGGCGTAACAGATCGTAGAGCCAACAAATCTAAAACCGCGCTTTGAAAGGTCCTTACTCAACTCATCGGAGATGCTGGTTTTTGCCGCAACCGCAGTTCCACGTTTGCGTTTAAGCGGCTGGCGGGCGACAAAGCGCCACACGTATTCATCGAAACTGCCAAACTCACGTTGGATCTTCAGGAAAGCCACTGCATTACTGACCGCCGAACTCACTTTCAAGCGGTTTCGAATGATGCCGGGATTGTTGAGGAGTGCAGCGATTTTTCGAGCGTTGTAACTGGCGACTCTCTTCACGTTGAATTGATCGAAAGCCTGGCGGTAGTTGTCTCTCTTGTTGAGAATGGTCTCCCAACTCAAACCCGCCTGTGCGCCTTCAAGAATGAGGAACTCAAACAGTAGCGAATCATCGTGCTGCGGCACGCCCCACTCTTTGTCGTGGTAGGCAATCGACAGCGGCGTCCTGGCCCAATCGCAACGCTTAAGCATTCAGAAATGACCAAATGAGAAATGATCCATGACAAATGGAAAATGACTATTTCTTGCCCGCTCTATCGGCCAAACATTTTACTACAGTTACGAGTTCGTGTGTCTGCACGGGTTTGGCGATGTGCGTATTGTAGCCGGCCATGATTGCGCGAATTCGATCCTGAACCTGGGCATAGCCTGTCAGCGCGACAGCCGGTATGTTTCGTCTTTCCTGGTCTTCCTCGCTTCGCACTTGCCTAATCAACTCGTACCCGTCGGCATCTGGCATGCCAATATCACTTATTAAGAGATCGAAAGGCATCTGCTTGAGAAGGCAGAGCGCCTGGTCCACCGTAGTCACTCCCTTTACGTTAGCTCCATGCTGGGCTAATTCCATAGTGATGAGATCGAGAGCGTCGGTCTCATCTTCAACAACTAGAATCCGGATCTCTTTGAGATCTACACGATCGTGCGCCCGATCCTTAATGACCTCCGCCGCGCGCAAAAATTCCGAACGCAACTCACCGCTTGGCAATGGAAGTCTTACGGTGAAGACTGCTCCGGTCTCAGACCCACGGTTTTTTGCTTCGATCAGGCCACCGTGTAATTCAACAAGATGACGGACGATTGCCAGGCCGAGACCCAGACCGCCATGGGTTCTGGTTGTCGATCCATCTTCCTGGCGGAATCGCTCAAATACGTGTGGCAGGAATTCAGGGTTTATCCCCGGCCCCGTATCTCCCACTTCTATTTTCAAGTGCGACGCATCCTGGCCTACACGAACCTCAATGGTCCCACCATTGGGCGTGAACTTGGAAGCGTTTGAAAGCAGATTCCAAACCACTTGTTGCAACCGGTCGGCATCACCGGGAATAATTCTCAGTCCTTCTTGAAATTGTGTTTGGATTAAAATGTCTTTGGCTTCGAGTGCAGGGCGAACTGCATCCAAGGCCGCATTAACCACTCCGGCGATATCAACGGGAGCCAGGTGAAGCTGAAGCTTTCCGGTGATGACCCGCGACACATCGAGGATATCTTCAATTATCTGCTTCTGGGCCCAGGCATTTCGCTCGATAACTTCCAGAGCGTGCAGGGCACTCTCCTTATCAAGACGGCCGGATCTCAGCATGCGTGACCAGCCAATTACAGCGTTCAAAGGAGTGCGCAGTTCATGTGACAAGGTCGCCAAAAACTCGTCCTTCAAGCGATTCGCCTTCTCGGAATCGGCTAGCGCCGTGCGTTCACTTATGAGCAATTGAGCCAGTTTTTCCTCTGCTCGCTTGCGCTCTTGAAACTGACCGATCTGCTGCCCCACGCTGCCAATCATGTCCAGCAATTCCTGATCGGGCCGGCGGATTTCGCGGCTGAAGAACTCGATCACGCCCACAACTTCTTCCCCTAGAAGGATGGGAAAACCAAAAGCACCGCGCAGACCTGCATGATCGGCTGCAGCGGCCCGGGGAAAATTATTGTCCTTCAGTACATTAGAAATCCAGACCGGTTTTCCACTCGACCAAATTCGACCAGGTATGCCGATTTCCCGTTCAATGGTTCGGTTGCGACTGGCGTCCTCGAAGCTTGTTACTTCTATCGAAGCTGCCTGCCAAAAATCGATGCAGCGCAAAACTTCAGCCTGGTGGTCGACAGCCCAAAGCACCCCTACTTGCCACCCGAGGCCTTCACAAACTGTCTCCAGAATGTCATGGGTGCCGTCAACAAAATCAATCGACTTGGAAAGTATTCTGGTAACGGCATACTGCAACGCGAGTCTTTGTTCGGCGCGTCTACGGTCGGTAATGTCGAAGATAAAACATCTTGTGTGAATAAACTCTCCCGCTTCACGATAGACACTGGAACTAATATGCACCTGCTTGATGGAGCCGTCTCTACATCGCAGACGAGCCTCATAGTCTTGCACAACTTCACCAGCTCGTAGTCGTTGCAAAATGTCTTCTATTACCTCGGGATCAACATGGAACTCCGCGATGTTGCGGCCGACACACTCTTCACGCGAATAGCCGAGCAGATCCAGTTCGGCCTGGTTCACGCGAAGAATAGTTCCATCTGGTCCAACCCAGTGCAAACCGATGGGAGAAGTCTCGAAGAAATCGGTGAGGTCGCTTTCGTTGCGCCGGAGTGCCTTTTCAGCCTGCTTGCGTTTCGAGATGTCTCGCTTGATGCCGACGAAGCAGAGTGGTTCGCCCAAACCATTCCTCACGGTGAAGGCTGAGAGTTCAATATTCCTTTCTTCTCCACTTTTTGTCCGACTAACCACTTCCCCGGAGTACTCGCCAGTTTCCGCAAGCTGGCGAGCAATCTCCAAAAACGCTGCTTCTCCCAAATGAATTGCGGGAGTTTTACCTTCGAGTTCCTGATCTGAGTAGCCGAGCAATGTGTAGTGCGCTCGGTTTTGCTCGAGATAGGACCCATCCGGCTTGATGATGGCGATCGCTTCTTTGGAATGAGCAAATATCTCTCGGTAAAGATCGCCGTGAGGCTCCGCTAACTGAGCGGTCACTTGACTGAGATTTGGTTCCGACTTGTAGGCACTCTGGGACATAACCACGCCTAAATCCAAAAGGTTGCCGTCTTTTCGGGGGTGTCTCTTTGGGGGCGTGATTCTGAGGAGAGTATGATGATACCACTAAATTGTATGTTGGTTAAGTGAGTATAGTTCATGGCGTTTGACTTGGAGGGGCATTAGTTGTAAAAGGCTTTTGGCTTCCTAAAACAGCTGAATCAAAGATCCCTTACTTATCCTGGACAAATAATCAGGGTAACTGCCAATGAAAGGAGATAAGATGGCTTTACGACTAGGCGATATCGCACCCGATTTCAGTGCAGAGACCACCGAAGGCCCAATCAATTTTTACGAATGGATTGGCGATAGTTGGGCGGTTCTGTTTTCCCACCCCAAAGATTTCACGCCTGTATGCACCACAGAATTGGGCTATGTTGCGCAATCTAAACCAGATTTTGACAAACGAGGTGTAAAGGTAATCGGTCTCAGTGTTGACCCGACCGACTCCCATAAGAGATGGGCCGAAGACATCAAGGAAACACAGGGAACAGCTCTGAACTTTCCGATTATTGCCGATCCCGATCATAAGGTCTCTGAGCTCTACGACATGATTCACCCTGAGATTAGCGACGTGTTCACCGTGCGGTCGGTATTCGTCATTGGGCCCGACAAGAAAATCAAACTCATGATTACTTATCCGGCCAGCACCGGCCGAAACTTCGATGAGATCCTGCGCGTCATCGACTCGTTGCAGTTGACCGCGAAATATAGCGTGGCCACGCCGGTCAATTGGAAAGATGGCGAAGACGTAATTATCGTTCCCTCACTCTCTGATGAAGCCGCAAAAGAAAAATTCCCTGGTGGTTGGAGAGCCCCAAAGCCTTATTTGCGCATCACCAAGCAGCCAAACAAAACCACTACAGACACGGCTGCAAAAAGTGCATCGTAGACACAATCGTTAGAGCGAACTCTTAAACACCCACAGAGTCAAAACTCTGCGGGTGTTTTTGTTGTTTGAGACCCATATGTTGCTGGCGGATGTTTTTCATAGAAGGGAAACAATCCGCTACGTCAGTGAGTTGAGGAGACTTATGCGACAGATTGTCACAACGGCAAATGGCGGAGTCGATGTGCTTCGCGTTGAGGAGAAACCTGATCCCATACCGAAGAGCGGTGAGGTAGTGGTTCGTGTCCGGGCCGCGGGACTGAATTTCGCCGACATACTTGCGCGCCAGGGTCTTTATCCCGATGGACCACCAAAGCCCTGCGTGATGGGCTACGAAGTCTCCGGCATAGTGGAAACTCTGGGAGAAGGCGTGAACACTAACCTAATGGGCAAAGCAGTCGTAGCACTGACGCGATTTGGTGGGCAGTCAGAGCTTGTGGCGGTGAAGGCTACGCAGATGTTTGATAAGCCCGAATCGTTGACGTTTGAACAGGCCGCAGCTATCCCGGTGAACTATTTGGCCGCCTACGCATTGCTCCTGGTGATGGGATCGCTCCACGAAGCCGAGTCAGTCCTCATACACAACGCCGGTGGAGGCGTTGGTTTGGCAGCTTTGGATATTGCCAAAAAGATCGGAGCGGTTACCTATGGCACAGCCAGTCCGGCGAAACACAAATTCTTGCTTGAGCGAGGGCTTGACCACGCCATCGATTATCGCAACCAGGACTGGCTGCCAGTACTGAAAGAGCTAACCGATGGACGAGGCGTTGAGCTGGTAATCGATCCGTTGGGCGGTGGTCACTGGAAGAAGAGCTATGCGGCACTCAGGCACACAGGTCGTCTGGGAATGTTTGGCATCTCAGCGGCATCAGCGACAGGGCTGCAGGGCAAACTCAAACTGCTCAAAGCTGTGATACAGATACCGTGGTTTCATCCGTTTGGTCTACTCAACAGGAACCGCGGTGTCTTTGGTTTGAATCTGGGCCATCTTTGGCACGAGCCGGAGAAGGTTGCCGTGTGGATGAGAGACATTCTTCGTGGTGTCGCAGAGGGCTGGATCAGACCCTACGTCGATCGCGCGTTCTCATTTGCTCAAGTCAAAGACGCCCACAGCTACATTGAAGCGAGAAAGAACACTGGCAAGGTCGTCCTCGTACCTTGACCTGATCAATCCAATTTCCTGGCCAAAAAGAACGCGATCACGGTCGAGTAGACGAGACCAAACAGAAGAGCGCCCAGAAACAATCCGGCAAATGCCGCCGCGGCCGTCTGCCACAACGGTCGTGTCTGGGCGCCAGGCTCTGCAGCCATCAGCTTCGAGCCAATCAAGAAGAGCTCAAGCAAGAAAAACAATGCTGCGGAGAGTGCGTAGACAAATGCGATCGAAACCCCCGTTTTTAGTCCGTCTTTGAAGGTCGGCTTGCCTCGGCTCTCGCGTCCTTTAGCACTAATTCCTAAGAAAATTCCGCAAATCTCCATGAGGTTAAAAAATATTCCGGCGCCAAAGCTGTGGACTTTGGAGGTCGGGTCCGGTACCAGCAAATGAGCGACTAGGACCCAGGCCACTATTCCGATGGTAATCAGCAATCCGTATTTGAGGGCTATTTTCACTTCTTGGTCGCCGCTTATTTCCTCGTCTTCGGCTTCGGTTCGAGGGATTCCACGTAAGTGCAACTCAGGTTGAAGTACTTCCCAAATTCGCTTTTCTTGTTTAGCGGTCCGCCCGGAACCTAGACAACGCGCTCATGACTGTCCCGTACTGGATCAACTCCGCTGTGGGCTGACCGCGGCAGAGCTAAAGCGGTCCGCGGTTCGAGCACGAGCTTTTGACGCTTCAACTTCGCGATCCCGCGGAGGGGCGTTCGTAACGAGAGATTGCAGGAGTTCGTGTGCCGCTTGGGCCACTTGGTCGACGGCGCGAGCGAAGGCGAGTTCATTGGCCTTCGAGGGCTTGGTGAAGCCGCTGAGTTTTCGCACGAACTGCAGTGAAGACGCGCGGATTTCTTCGTCCGTCGCCGGCGGTTTGAAGTTGTGCAGGGTCTTAATGTTTCGACACATAATATTTATCTTTCAAGCAGACTCGATTAAAAGCCCGACTATTATCTCATTTCCAATAGAGTATATTGAGAGCGCCTTTCATTCAACCGCAGGCATCTAACAGCATTGTCATTGAAGATGTCGGATCAAGACTTCAACTTAAATATCAAGGGCCTTTATGAATTCGTCCGAGGTTGAAACCCAGCCTAACAGTACTGCGAGCACTTGTTGTTTAGGTGCCGCCGGAACCCTCCAAAGGTAAAAGAACTCGCTTCATTACGTTTCGATACAGATCTTCGTCGAGCTGTATTCTCACTGTCGGTACAAGTCGAAACCGCAGGTCCACGGAATTCATTATCAAGCCCTTCTTCAGTTCGGTCGCGACGTCAGACCAGGGAATAAAGAGCGGGCGGTGGCTGAGACGATAAAAGTATGAGAAGCCAAAGTAGATGCCCAGGGAGTCGGCCCCGATATTTATGTGCTTATAGGGCCAGTTCCCGATGCGAGCACGCTGGCCCTGAGCATAGTCACTGGCGAAGTCTTCCCTCAAGCGGTAAACGGTCGCTAAACTCCGCCAACCAGTGATGACGCTATATAGAAAGGACCAGGCAACCCAAGCAGTCACAAAGAAAAGGAAGACCTCGAGGACTTGATAATCCAAGTTACTTAGAATTTGTGTGCTTTACTCTTTGTTCTCTGAGCCTTGAAGACGCGCGCGTCGGTGCGCCTCAGCGAACAAAGCCTCATCATCGATGGACTCAAGAGAGGACTTAGTCTCCGGCGGAATTTCCACCGGTTTCTTTTGTTGCTCCTGGCCTTTGCCTTCCGCCTCATCCAAGCCCTCTTTGAAAGAGCGTTTGCTTTGTCCCAGCGCCTTTGCTAACTGCGGCAACTTGCTGCCGCCGAAAAGCAGAAAGATCACTCCGACAACAAGAATCCAGATCATTGGATTCTCTGGCAGAAATAATATGAACATAACCGTTCGTCCCCTTATGAAAAATGATAATCAACTATCTGACTGCCTGCCAGATGACGGTCATGTAGGCGGCATTCCCAGAAATTGTAACTCGATTCGCGACAGACCAACATAAGTGTGCGCCTGGTCACAGACTAATTGTGCCGTCGTCCTCCGTGAAACGACTTCGACCTCAAGCTAATGCCGAATCCCAGAAAAGGCTGAGGGGCTGTGTCTCCGTGGGCTCTCGTTCCGATACTCGCATCAATCTGAAGGTCCCGTCCAATTATGTAAGCGACTCCCGTATCGAGAATCGCTGCTGTCTCGCCATTTTGTTCTTCAGGAAATTGAACGCCTAAGTCGATAAACGGGTTGAGCTTTTTGCTTGGAAGATAATTCAGTGTGACTGCAAACAATCCCGCGGCAAACGATCTACCCTTATCATCTTCATATCGTCCGATGCCAATGTTCGGATTAAGCGACAGTTTCAGACCAGGAGCAAAACTCCAGTCAGCGGCCAAACGGATATCCCCAGTCACGTGTTGCGTGCGAAAGTCCTTGGACCCCCATGTCGGAAAAACGCGCACGATAGTTCCCAAAGAGATTTGGTGCGCACCATTCGATTCATAGATATGGTACTTGAAACCAATTGAGACGGGCGCGAATCCGGACGTTTGGTTCGTCGCATTTGGAGAATCAAAGGTCGTAACTCGAGTAAACGTGTTTCCCTCAACGCGGGCCTCCCAATGACTATCGATGCCAAACCGTAGCAAAGTGGGAACAAAGAACGTATGCTCGCGACCATCTCCGCTACGACGAAACTCCTCCTGAATGCCGCTTTCGATCTGAAATCTTTTTGAGCCAATCACGGTGCTGCCATCGGCAATGCCCGGCCTGTCAGGATTGATCAGATCCGGCTCACTAGTTTGCGTTTGAGCGGGCTTAGCGTCTTCTGACCTGGGTGATTGCGCTGGGGCGGGAATTGAATAAAGCGCGGCCAACGCAGCCGCAATAAAGACCTGGAGGACGATGAAAGATTTGCTTCGATTATTCCGCGTCTGAGCAAGACCAAAACTTTTAATCATTTTCAATACCCGGGTTGCGTCTCAAGCGCTTCCTTCAGGTGGCCT
>WNFR01005164.1_pt1 | contig 13375 bp, 19 predicted proteins | sample 5400221 | NCBI WGS metagenome assembly WNFR01 (sample SAMN13153357, study PRJNA577476) | soil metagenome | isolation source: 40 cm soil under Madrone tree | place: USA:California | collected 2016-06-14
AAAAGCGTAGCGCTTGCTTCCTGGGTGGCCGAATATGGTCCATCCTTGGGACTGGTGGGGTGGTCTTCAGGGTAATTAGTCCCGAAAGTTCCGTACTACGAATATGAAACGACGCACACTCGCATAAAGTCGTCTCTCAAGGGCACAACACTCGGCGAGCCATGCCTACTCAAAGAAAAAATATCTGATGAGTTGGCGGAGAGTGCGCAAACGCGACTTTGTATTTACCATATCATAGCGGCGCGGTGACTTGGATCTCTATCGGGGAGGGTTGGATAAATGTATGAGCAAGGCATCTTGAGAGAGGTAAATGACCCGTGGGTGTCATTGGGTACCTAAGATATTTAACGCGGTCTGAGTGCAGTGCATCTTGAAGGCACACAGCATCGACAACACAGCATCTCTCGAAGGGCGCTAGTTCACGGACAGCTTCGCCTCACATGAGCGGAGATTCAAATCAATGAGTTCTCAGGTGGTAAATACACCAAAATACCCTTCCTGTGTTTACGGTGATTACAGGGCGATTTCAGAGTCAAGGTGGAAGGGAGGATCGGGATTAGATTTGACTTGTTGGGGTTCACAGGTTCATGCAATGTGTGACCTTGACGAAATTTATCTCTGTTCGAGACATACACCATGTATACCAGACGGCTGTATTGAAACCCAACCCAAAGCCATCCCATCTTCAAGTTGGCCGACGCCCCAACATGCTAACTTTGAAGCTACTGTAGATGCAATCCAAATGAGATTTATACTGCAACTGTGGTCATTGCAGCGCATCACCTGACTTATCACAATCCCATGTTCTGAATGTGCCTCCGGCTTATCGTCTGCCCCGTGTTGACGCAACGCAATGCAAGATTCAGCAGCTGACTACTATAGAGTATACCGTCCACGAGAGCTGCTGCAGAACGCCCTAAGCGACGGGCCTCAATCCGCTCCTATGGCCTGAGCAATATGCGCTCCACAACCAGCATCTGTACACCAGCAGCAACCGCCTCCCAGAACGAGCGCCCCAGGACGTGCGCTCGACAGTCCGCCCGCCGCGCCGACGATACTTGAGCGCGTCGAGCTCATTGAGGACCTCGAGGTGTACTGCGCGCCCATACGACGGGTGTGGCTGGTAAAGATGTCCTTGTCCTTGTCCGTTTGCTTAGCTTTCATCCTCTCACCCCATGGTACGTCCAACCGGAACACGTGACGTGATGGCTTGAGCCTGTTCGCGGAATGCTATCTGCGTGCGCATGGCCTCGGGCGAGAGCAAGGGCCGTTCAAGTAGACGTCCGTGGAGGGATCGGACGGAGATGGAGAGAGAGGAATACGGTCTGACAGTCGCTCACAAGATAGAGGACGTCGTCGTACTGTGGAGATACCGGGGTAAGGGACAGCAGTTGGACTGCTCCGCGATTTCGACGCACGGGGACGTATAGAAGACGTCCAGGGAGAATTTGTTGAGCAGAGGCCACGACCACACGCAAAACAGCGAACGGAATGCCGACAACTCTATCGAGAATTCCTTGAGCAGACACGACGAGCACAACGCGGACTAGAACATACGCTGACAAACGCTGACATAAGAGCGTTTTCACAAGGTAATAATTACGTCATGCACGGTCTCGTACGTTCGCACCAGCGATCACTCTCCAGCGCTATTCCTGAAGGCGCGCTGATGATTGTGTTGATCGTATTCACGGTGAGTATCATAGATGTTTGTATCCTGTCAACTCCCGCTCATGTTTTGGGCCAGGCATTCTTCCAAAACACTATCCTCAATTCTTATGGCTCTCTCATCAAGTCCCTACCTCTAACCCTTGCTGATAGGTCGTACTATGCGGGAGTCGAGCAAGGGGGCCCGGATCCAGTGTCATCGAGTTCTGGTAACATTAAGGTCACTGACTTTGGCAACCCATCTGCATCTAGTCCGGATCAACCAATCGAAGGCGCCATCCTCGCGTTCTGACGGTGTCGACGACAGAGCTACAGAGCGTCCGCAAACTCCCTCGTTCACGGACAAATCGCGCGCGATATCCCCTCTGCCAACTTCGCGACCTATGGAATCCAAGGGTCCTACCGATTTCTGCCACCCTGCCACCGTAGAGGAGCAGCGTATGATCTGGTTGCCCAAGGATCCTTTTGGTCGGTCTGATACACGATATCGAGCGGGGTCTTACCTCCCAAAAGGTTCTATATTCTACGGAGGGTGCTGACATGGACTGAATCTAGGTTCCAGAAGTATAATAACGACGGTCACGGACTATCGCGACCCTGTACAGTGTCGTAAGACAGTGCGTGACTTGGCAGAAGCCCATGAGGAAATCTCTAACTTACCGCCATCCGCCTGGTGGAAGGGGATTAAAGATAGATTTGACTTGTTGGAGTTCACAGGTTCAGGAACTTGATCGTGAACTCGGAAATGATCAGTGAGCACCGTGTGACGTTGATAAAATTTACCTGTATTCGAAACATACCCATGGACACTAAGCGGCTGTATAAGCTTAGAAGCTGAAATTATACTGCGATCATTGCAGTGCGTCATTTAACTCATCAAAATCTCATCTCACCTGAATGTGCCTCGGCTTATCGTGCGTCTGCCGCTTGATGCAACGTAAGATTCAGCACAGATAACGAACACAATGAGAAGAAGAAGTCGGATGCATCCGCGTCACGTCAACGTCAAGTTGACTATAATTACGTCATGTACGGTCCTCGGCCCGGAACTTAGGTACGTCGTTCGATAGGCCAGCCTTTCCTTGTCTTTCTGGAGCTTTACTCTTCATCCCTTTGATAGCGCCGATATCCTGCTCAGAACAGATACGTACGTTAATAGCGTGCTCACTTGGCGTACGAAAAAATTCCGTGAACTCTTCCACTTTTGGTTCGAATAACTGCACCCGCCGTGGGTAAGGTTAAACGTGTGACCTTCACGTTAGTTTCGGGGCCAGACAGCACGCATGCACTCTGCTGTGAGGATATCCGATATCCGTGATAACGACTTCCCGAACGCAGGGATTGGCAGAGTCCATTCCATAGAATCAAATCGTGTTGAGTATTAAGTATCTTTTCTATGACGTCCCCAATGGCCGGGCTGAACCGAACAATTCATGCTTCCCGCAGAGTCTCCAAAGTGGGTATCAAATCTCCAGTGCGGGGATTCTTCTCTAGTAGCGTGACGCGTTCATCAGAGTTCTGACGGCAAAAATTCTGTACTGGGCCTTTTCTCATTTGTCCTGAGTTCACCTTCATTCACATGGTACTCGAGAATTTCTTTGCGCCCTTCAAGTTTTGGTGCCTGTGGCACGACGAAAAATGGACTTCTGATCCCGTCGTGACGTGGTAAATAATGCCCATTGTTGCAGATTGTCCAACTCGAAGGAGGGCTATACAGCAGTACCATCGAATTAATTTTCCGTCCCCTTGTTCTCGGGTGCCAATGTCGACTTTAAGTCAGCACGGAGTAAATCCATGCACTGCTTCCTCCCGCCGCAATCAAGCCAATGCACGTATATCACGCATTTTTCACACCTCACCCACCTTCGCCGTCGTTGGCCGCTCTCTTGTTGTTCCACATATAACCCATCCGCCAATCATACCGCCGCCGTGGTCATACAGCCGAATGAATGGTCGGGTGGTAGTCTGGTCTAGTCCGACTTCATGCCATCCTACCTATACAACGACGACGCACACGGCCTCGGGCTGTGCGCTGGATCCAAATTTCGTCCCGCAGAACGGCGAGTTATTCGAAGCCCGAGTCGGCTGGCTCTCGTTCGATGGGCTCTGCGATGCCTGTGCGCCGCATCTGGGTCTTCCAACACCATCCTCGTTAACCGGCTCAATGGGCACCAATATAGTAAAATTTCACCAGTCCCTGCCTTCGTCGTCCCCCCCTCTCCTTTCCGCTCTCTCCCCGCCATTCCCATCCGCTGTCCTTGCTCCACCCTCTTCTCGCCCTACTCTACCCCTACCCGCCGCTTGGTTCGCCCGTGTGACCGCATACCTCTGCCGTCGTTTTCTCGTGTGCACACCCCGTCTTCGCCATCGTATGGCATGGGCGTATCGTCGCAGTCTCACCTGCCCCGGCGCCTCTGCTCACCCCTTCCTCTCCCGGCCGAACGGTGATGCATTTCCCCTTCTCCTTGTTCACCTTTCCCTGTCGCACGAGAAACAACCTGCTCTCCCATCACTCGTTGTCCCTGTGACTCAGCTGTGCAGTGATTAGTACTGTCCCCTTTCTAGGGATACCGGTCCTGATCACCTGCGCTTTCTCGTAACGGTCCCCTGGACCCTATCCCAGGACCCTATCCCAGTTGACGTGATCCCTGACTCGCTAGCTCATCCCCATGTGCAACTGTCGTTGATTAAAGGCGTCCTAGGGCTGTTGCCAGGCTGAACGAAACGCCAGGGGTGGAAGGCTTTCGCCCGGCTGACCCGGCCAAATCGTGCGAGGCATCTCCTCCGTCTGTCCCTCTCTTCACCATCGCCCTCCTGTCCCCCGCCCCCCTTCCATTTCTTCGCTCTTACCCGGCCCTCTCCACGACATCCTCTATTCCCGCCTCCTTTTCCTTCTCTCTGCCCTCTCCGCCCTCGGCACCCGCTTCCTGCTCTTCTGACTCCCTCGGTGCCCACTCCTACACCCTCTGTCCATCTCGGCATTACGCCCTCTCCCTCCTTGCCATTCATTACATGCGAGGGGCAACCCTTGGCCCCCTCCCTCATTCTATCCCCCGCATTTACTTTCCCTGCCCGCATTCGGTCCTCTCTGCCAGCTTCTACCATCACCCACCCTCTAATCGCACAACTTATCGTCTCCTTACGTGGGCCGCCGGTCTCGTCGCCCCTCCCCCCTCTGCCCCCCTTCGCCCCCGCCCTGGCGACGTATTCCTGTACACCCACTGCAAAGGGCGCCAACCACCTCCTCGGAGTAGCGGTCATTGCCACCGTGGTCGCCATCCCCACTCCCCCACCCCTGCCCCACTGCGCGCCATCATGTGCGCGAGGCCTTCCCCGTCCGGTCCATGCGCCGATGAAATTGCCGGTCCTTGGTCTCACAATCAGCTTACCCACGCTAATGAAGAAATACAGTCCGTTTCACCCTCGCCTACATTCCGATGGGAGTCTCGGTCGGTTCCACTGCTATTTAAGACCGGCGAAGTAACGCCCTAGCTCGTGGATGGTTGGTGTCCAGCTGAGCTCGCGTATCCAGTGACTTATGTGATGCCCGCGCTAACCGTCCCAGAGAGCGCTCTCGGGACAACGACGACAAGGTTTCCCATTCGGAGAGTAGAATCGTTCTCATCGAGGACTAGCTGGTCCCTAGGAGATACCAGCAAACATACAGAGGACATCATATGATGTGTCCAGGTAGTCTTCTATTTGTCTTTGGGTATGCTTTGTATCATACATACAGACAATCACGATATATACAGGAGAACGCATGCATGTAAGAGCAGAGTACCAAATAAAAATACATAAACACGTCCGAGGTCGAGTCGGACGTCGGACGCCCTTACTGCCCTTACTGTGAGGGCCAGTGTAGAGAAGCAAGTCCCGGCAGCGCGGCATACTCAAAAATTTCGGGTGTGTGCGAACGAGAGAGGCATGTTGGTAAAGAAAAAGTACTGGATCATAAAGAGGAACATTGCCCAGACGAATAACGCATCCGGCAAGCTGTGGATAATCGCAATCGGTTGAAAACCATGGCTTGTGATCGGGTCGTCCAGATACATGGCCTCAGGCTACCAAACATGGATGTTAACTGCGTTCACTCACAGGAAGGGTATCGGGGCTCCGCTCACGGTAGTGGCGTTCGTGCAAACGAGCTCTAATCTCTGCTGTTCTTGGGAAAGGAAAAATGTGACAGTCAAGGCGAGGACGCAGAGCATCCATGAAAAGATGGCTAAGGTAGGAAAAGAAGAAATCCCCATCATAACAGTATGCGCGCTGCAAATTAGCACACTTTAGTTATGTCATTGTGGGAATACCTGAATGCTTTCTCACCTGAGAATTGCTAAGCTCTTAAGAAAGAAAAGTCAGTAAAAACACTGAAAGACAATGGCCTGCTTACCCGTAACATCTGTTGCGTTAATTCTTTACCAGTCTCCGAAACGTGCTTGCGCCAACGGCATGTATAGCCGAGTCGATCCAAACACAGGGTCTCCATGCGCTCCTGACGTTCATCAGGTATACCAAAAAGAAGCCTTTTCGATAAGATTTTCAAGACGAGACTCCGTCTGCTCTCTGTTGCTCCCAATATAGGTTTAGACCTTTCAAAGAACAGACGGCAGTGATCCTCACCGAAATGAATAAAGGAACGATGGCTTGCTGGGATAAATGTCAGCAAGAAGTCCCACAGTTCGTAGAAGGGTATAAGCAAAACTCACCGATGGCCCCGCATATGCTAGCGATATAAGTGATGGTGTGAGCGATGGAGCCTGGATTGCTCTTCCAAGAATTGGCCAATCAACAAAGGCCATGAAGGGCATGATAAGTGAAAAGCACCTTCAAAGAACTCAAGAATATCGATTAACCTTTCGCATTCTTCATCTGTGTACGGGAAAACGGGGGGCTCCAAAGCGAGAGCTATCGGTTGTCTGTCACTCCAAGGTGTGTCGGCAAACACAATGCTATGTCTCACCTGCACGAGCACGCGAAAGAATAAGGTGAATCTCATTCCGGCCCGTCACAGAATATGTTGAAGCGGTCTCTGGGAACAGTTCGATATGCATCCAGTAATTTGCCTGCAACAAATATCCTGCACGCGCACGTTTAGCTCACTTAGTAACTTGAATGTGGACGCAACTATGAGAGGCATACTGAGGTGGCTGCTTGAGAGGGCGTGTCGGGGCTCAAGACCAATTATGTCGAGTGTGTGCAACCAGAAGATGGTGCGATTGTCGTGGTCCACAAAGTAATAATTGCAAGTGTCCGAACCCTGCTGAATCTTGAGAAATAAATGCGAGGTCCTCGGAAGGCGAACGCGTCTCTCGGTAATCGCATCGCGAATGACGGCCAGCCAGGTATGCAGCTGGTTTGATATATTTGGCTGGAGAACGCAAGCCTCTGTGACTGCCGTTATTCCTGCCCCTGACTGGAAGTGAGCGTAACGCTCCTCGTCTGGGTGAGCGGAAATTGTCCACCCATTGGCCTGGTATGACGGCCTTTCGGGTGATTAGTTCCAATGGCTTGATAATACGAAACTGAAGGGGAGGGGTGTAGACGTACGCCGATACAAGGCGGACTCCAATTGTAACAGCGGTCGGCGGGACACGCTTGCTACAAAAAAAGCGTGAGGACAGCCTGAGGGTGAGAATCTCCAACCTACCGCGCGGTGCTGCAATATCTTGAGTTCATGATTGTGGAAGGGAGAATTGGGGACAAGTTGGCCTCGTTATAATTAGCATTCATGGAGGTAGTGCACTGGTAGTGGTATGCTGCTGGTGGCAAGAAACGAACGTTGTTGTTAATGGGGACATGTTGTCGGGAACTATATTTGTAGCCGCCGCGCCGATAACTGGCAATGATTACGAGTCATCAATCAATCATCAACCCAAGAAATAACAAATTGATAAAGTATACAGCGACGGGCAATGTTCAACTCAACGTTCAATATTCAATATTCAATGCCTGACTCGTCCGTGTAGTGCCTGCGTTTGTTCTGGTCTCAGCGCTCCGGGCACACGAGCCAGGGTGGTGCTTCAGACTACTATGACATCGACGACTACTGATGTTCTCATTCTTCGTTCTATTCCATTCTTCTATTCCATTCATAGTACCCCTACATCTGCCGCACTAGCTCAGTGGGAAAATTACACTACCTCTTCCGGATTTTCCGACCAAGTCTGTTCGATCAACTGGTCACGGCAAGTAAATGATTGGTATACGATTGGTAACTTCCTCCAAGGCAATCGGTAGCGAATGAAATTGTGCCTCTTTAAGGAGGCACAATTGACTCACAAGGCTTCCTTTCCGGAGAACGTTCTGATAAGGCGTCGTTGACGTATCCCCGTTCGATGAGGCTTCTGTTCTAGAAGATGGCCCTGACTAGCGTTGGCACTAAAGTCGGTTTGTCCTCGACGTGTCTTGTCCGTCTTCTCTGGCATTCTACTTGGACCGACATCTGGCTCCGGCATCGCGCTCAAAGTTTCACGGAAGAGGCCTGTTGGAGCTCTGCCGAACATGTGCAATTGGCGTCGCGCGAGGTCGATCTGAAGGTTCGTGACTGACCACATACCCAAATTTTCCTTATTCCTTTGATCAGATGGACTCGTTGCTACGGTAGTAGGTAGTGCAGAGTCATGACCTAGTACATACCCATGTGTTTTATTTATTTCTTACTTATGATTTTCGCCGCGTAGGATAAATATCCCGTAGTATACACTGTAAGCCTCAATTATCGCCTCTCGCGCAATTCCTGAGTACCATCTTCATTTCTATCTACCCTTCGCCCGTCTACTAGACGGGCGAAGGCTAAGACACACGAAGTGATCATACATCCAAAGTTGACAAAGGCAATAGTAACATATTTGGACCTCGCAGCAAGTTATGAGCAGCAGCACCCAATACTCGGTAACGAGCGAGGCCGTCTTACCCGCTTCAACCGTATGCTAATTTATCAGCATCCCCTTTGGCGAAACGCTGAGACGAGCGCACTCGATAGGATGTTTCTTTTCAGGTAGCGTCTCGTTATCATGAAGAAGGCTTACTCGAAGTAATAATGATTGCCAATTTATAGTGGTCTAGGCTGCTAGTAAACTTTTCTTTCGTGAAGCGGAATCATCTTTATCGCCAATGCCGTACATGCAAGGCACTAGGATAGACCACATAACCTATCGAGATATGATAAGTTGGAATGGAGGTCGTCCAAATTGGATTATGCCGAGTTGACTTACCTTCGCTTGTAACGGAGTTTCCAAGATAACTCCATAGGCAGTGTGATATTTGACATGAACCTAGTCTCAGCGCAAAGTATAACTTATCCTAGGGCCACGGTTCAATCCGGTCTCTCCGACGTACGATGATCCAACTCCGAACGTGTGTTGTTCTTTCCTTGCTCTCGATTGACGTCATATCAGGAACGTAATTGATCCTTCACAGCTTCGCGGTCTGGGTCCCACATAAATCTGGATGCGATAAGGGTCCTTAGAAAAAGAGGATGTGTTCTTTGAGGAAAATCCCTAGTGAAAGCAAGGTCACATTCCGTAACTATCCGTTCAGCGAGAGACCGTGGGTGATCTAACGGCCTTTGAGCTTTCTTTGTATTGCCCCATGTGGATCTGGATGCTGGTGGGTTCAGTTCAGCTAGCACTGGCCTGGCAAGTGTTTTGCGGGTGGCGGTCGGGCCCGGCAAAAGGCTGCTCGGGCTCCCGCCTCCGCGGGCTTGGGCCTGCCACGGGCTCGAAGTCATTCACACGCGTACACCATATGTGGCTGCGACACACATAACCTCCGACCTCGGTACATAGTTCTTTGTTCTTGCTGCTGAATCTCGCATCTCGTGTCTCCTACTCTCAGCTCCAGCCCTTCGACTCCACTGCTCATCCGAGTCGCAAATGTCACCTCCATCTTTGGCGTTGAGCTCATGTCCGAACAATGCTCTGCTCTGCTCACTGCCTTGTCTTCGTCTTCATACATCGTGAACAGGAGCGAGTTCCTCCAGTGTCACCTGGTGCCAAGTCCCTCCTCCCGCGCCTCGCCGCAAAGCTCGACCTTCTGCTGTCTCTAACGTAATCTCCATCTCCCACCACGCATCCTCCAACAGCACCAGTGCACCACCTTTTCCCATCCAATCTACGCCAGAAATGCGATTGCAACCGTCTGTGCACCTTCTACCGTTCCTCTCAAGTTTTTCACTGTGCGCTCAACGGCGTTCACGGGTGCATGAACTCCCCCATGCTGCTCGTCAAGACTGAGGTCACAAATCTGAGGCACCGGCATCACAACTGGCCCCCGGTCTAGGCTACGATAGGTGTTCCCAACTGCCCGCGACACTACCCGACTTACTTTCCAGCCAGTTCGTGCGCAGAGCGCCTCTTCTCTCCCCGCGTCTTAGCTAACGTCGACCGTGCCCGCGCCGCGGACCGCCACCACCACTGCAACAACCGCAACTCAGCGCAACGACGAATCAGAGAAGCAGGGGAACTGGAGTCACTCTGAGATGTGCCGGAGCTGTACACGTCCTGACAGTATTCGAAACATTGGCCATTTTTTATACTCTAGATACAAGCCGTGGTGAATCAAGCTGAGAAGCAGACAGTCTGGCAAGAGTGAGGGTCATGGCAGAACAGATGAGTTGGCGGCGCTGTGGGCCTGGCAAGTGCCCGAGCCCGGGCGGCGGCGGGCTTGCTCCCAAGCCCGAGCCTTCAAGGGCCTTTTTCAGGGCCTGTTTTTGACTTTGTGAGCCCAGGCCCAGGCCTTCTTGGGCCTGCAAATCTTCTGGCGCACGACTCGTGGCCGCCATGCACCAGACCTGTCCGCAGTGAAATGATCGTGCCACACATCATATGACAAGAACGGTCCGATCGGTCCGACATACTGCCACACAAAAACAGACCATTCAGTCCAGCGTCCAGCAATTCAATTGATTGCGCTGATTGCTTCGATCATATGCGTGAGACACCTCCACGACTTCCTTCATAGCCTTCATTAGGAAGGCCACGCTACACGTGCTAGAGTGATTGTAATCTGTTCTCGTTCGCCTCGTTGGCGGAGTTGAGGTGCCAACGTCTCTCAGCCGAACATTCAAGGGAATTTCCGGGCGCGCAGATGTTTATCACGGTCCTTGTAACGTTAATTGTTTGTCTCTCCATCCTCAACGCTGCCAGCGGCGCACCTTTATTTTTGTGATACCCAACCAACCATGACCGTGTCCCTCATTCAGCGACATATCGCGCAGCCTTTGCGCGTAGAGTTGATACCAGATTGTCCCGTCATCGTATCGAAGCGTCGTACCCTGACGTTTACCGAATTGCCAGAGTGGTTGAAAGACAATCAGTTCATTTTATCCGGTTATAGGGGGTAAGCATCCATTCTCTCATCAAATGTTTCCACCATGGTGAATCTCCTGCCTCACCAGAGAGTCGAATAGTTGGAAGGAGTGTCTGGAATCTGTCTTTGGCTGTACGTACAGAGCAGCCAATTTTTATTATTCCTATTCATTTTTACCGAATACTTTTGCAGATCTACATAATGAAACAGGCATGGTCGCTGTCTGCGATTCTTGTACGATCTGTATTGATGCATCCACTCCAGTCAATATCCATACCCATCTTCATACCTCTGTTTTGTTTGTCTTCTTCCTGTTTACGTTCCAAACTTCTTCATACTTCAAGACTCGTGAAGACCTGTCTTGGGCCGATCGTGCCGTATTCGCGGTCTTCCTATCGTCAGCAGCCTTTTGTTTGTTTTGCAGTGCAGTGTACCACATAGCCTTATCCCATTCCAAGGAAGTAGGCGCCTCTCAATCAGTTAACGTGGAACTTGCACTGATCAACTCTTCAAGGTGGCCACTCGATCCATTGCGCTAGATTACTGCGGGATTATCGGCAAGCGCTCCCTTGTCCAGCTTTGAATGCTGTCCTGACTCTTCCCCAGTTCTTATCCTTGGTTCTTTTTATTCCTGTTTGTATTATGGATTCTTTTGCGAACCCCACTACATGCTTTGCTATTCGCTTCTCGTCACCGTAGCTGGCCTTGGTGAGTACCTATATCTGTCACGTTCGACACCTACACTTTTGTTGCAGCGTCAGCATACGTTATCATGAGTTCTGAGTATCGAAAGTCAACTGGCCGACATGTACGGGCGAAGGTTTTCCTCTCCTTGGGCTTGAGCGGTGTGCTCCCAGTCACCCACTTGTTGTTTTCTCTCGGAATGTACGGTGCACTCCAAGAATTGGGCTTCCTCTGGATCCTGGCCGCTGGCGCAATATACATCACGGGAGTTATACTATAGTAAGTCTATTTTCGATTAAAGTCTCCTTAGAGCCGGCTCCCTTATCTTGATTAGTGCGAATAGGGTTCCAGAGAGACTTGCCCCTGGCAAATTTGACTTCTTCTTCTCTTCTCACCAAATCTTCCACATCTGCGTCATCCTTGGTGCTCTGTCCACCTATATGTGTGTGCTTGCGGCATTCGATCACCGGCACAGCCAGCGCGGGATGTGCGTAACGTAATCCTCAAGAAGGCGACGGATTCGGGGATATAGACAACTGCTCTCGTTAAGATAGGTATGGTTCTTCTATTGCTTCTTTCCAACCTGTCGGACACCTATCTGACACCCTCGCTGTCAGATTATGTTTTGATGTCTACGCGTTTGGTAGATGTTCCTTTTTTATAGACGGTCATCGCCATATATTATTAGAGGCAAACGGTTGAATGGAAATATTTATGTTCAAATCAAGTTTCGCATTGGGTCGTCATCGCACACGGCTCTTCAACAATCAGGGCTTGTCAACGATCACGATAGTGTGGAAAGGAATGAGATTAAGGCCCACCGCGCTAACGAGTTGTAAGGCGACCGCCGTACACCCGAATAGAATACCAAAGAGGTCATACATCATGCATCACGCGTCACATCAGACGTCATCCAACAGAATCGCCTGAGATAAAAGAAAGAGAACGGGACACTGTTGAGGAGGACACCATTTCCCTGTCCATATCTCTCCGCGCGCACACCTGATTGCCTATCCGTTATTTCTACCAACAGCGCAACTAGGGTCTATGCGCGTGATCATTGATCATTATGTACTTATGTTTCCGGGCATCCGTCCGGCTTCCACGAGTCGAGTGTTCTCGGGGCCGTTCCGCGTGTTGGAATGGAAGGAGTGTGCTGCACACCTGATTGCTGTGGTCCTAATTGCCGTGGGCACGTTCCACGAAGATTTGCTTGGAAGGCCTCTCAACAATCAATTGCATGGCCGTTCCGCGTGTTCGAAGGCATGAAATTCGGAGTTCGTCCGAAAACGGGACTGGGTTGCTTTACAATTACTGTAGTGGATGGATAACAAATTGGGGTTGGTAGCGTGGCCGAGTGGTCTAAGGCGCTGGATTTAAGTCTTACTTGACTCCCAGTGGGGCAATCCCGCGCGAGTTCGAACCTCGCCGCTACCAGTGTGCCTTTTTTCGCTAAGACTGCTCTCCCTGTTTTCCTTTTTCCTTCTTATTTCTCGGACAACGACGCAGGTACGCCGCTTCCCTATATCTTTTGTTTTCTATTTCTCACTCTCGCTCTCATTCCCCTTCCCCAGCCCTAAACAGTAACTAAAACCACTCCGGGCGACGCAGGTACGTCGTGCCTTTTTATTATTATTTCTTACTCTCTTTGCCCCAGCCCAGCCCAAATGGACACCCGAACAACGGAAATCGCACCCCCTACCGAACGGGG
>WNFR01019207.1_pt1 | contig 13375 bp, 13 predicted proteins | sample 5400221 | NCBI WGS metagenome assembly WNFR01 (sample SAMN13153357, study PRJNA577476) | soil metagenome | isolation source: 40 cm soil under Madrone tree | place: USA:California | collected 2016-06-14
TTCCAAGAAGCGCACGGTGGTAGTTGATAACCTCAAGAGCAATGCTTGGAATCTCATCCTGCGCGGGTAAGCCGATTCTTGTCCAGTATACGGGTTTGACAATAATTCGGCTCTTCACCGCTTGCCTCACGTTGCCTCGGTCATACATCAGCTTCACGACCACTTTCTTTCCACCGCGCGCTTGCACACGCTTGGAGAGCTCGCGCAGCGATTCTGAGATAATGGCCGAAGCTTGAGACCGTTCCCAGTAATTTGTCGCAAGCAGAACTTCAGCCTCTGCGCGTGCGATGAGATTGGCGTAGTGTCTCATTATGTCGGGTATAACAGAGACAATGGTGAGCGGAATGACGCAAGAACTACCAAGGAGAGGCGGGGAAACAAGGCCAGCTATAGGTCTGGTTTCCAATACACGTAAAACATCCCCGTAGACCTGTAGAGGAGGTTACGGAAAGCTCGGAAGACACATTTACCGTCTCACCCGCAGAAATAGATTGCTTGGCCTGTGCGGAAAGCTTCCGCACTTCGCTACGATGTCAATCTCGTCTGCTTCTTCTAACTGTGGAGCGTTTGCAAGCCCTTTACTAGTTCTGGCGTACCGACTTTTGAAAAGCCGTCTGAATACTCTTGATGGTGGCTGACTCGGATCCTTTTCGAGGGCAGCAACTACGGTGCTTGAAGAGGTACAGAGGTCGAGGACGTGTCGAGGAACCATGCTTGCTTGGAGCTACGGAGTACTCGTAATCATTATTCGGTGATTCGGTGTGATGTGACTCGCAATCAATCTAAAGGAGGTGGCGCAACCTTAACCCTAACCTTGTGCCACGTCGTGAAGAAAGATTGTGTTGGTCCCACTGGCGTACACTTTAATCTCCGTTCGACTAGTATATATCATACCATACATACCTGACAAGATCAGAAAGTGGTCTCAGACGATATCGATTTCACTCCAGTGATGTTTGGATCGTCATGGAACAGAAGTTGAGGTGAGGGCTTTGGCGTCCTTCATTCTCACGGCTTCGAACGTTCGTCCAACTGAATATTGGCCCGGGGTCACCATCTTTCAACTCCCAGATTTTTGGTGAGCGACACTTCGCCATCTGATGGATTTCCCACTTTTTGGAGGGTGCATGCTGGTCCATGAGACAACTGCTTTCGCGCCAAGAGCACTCCCAATATATTAAAGAAACTTGCGTCTTACATTCCTGGTCTTGTATTTGACACAATATCGGGAACGCAAGATGTACCAGAATTCGGAACGAATTGGCGCAGCCAGGTAGCACCCAAGGCCGCAGTACCCCATGTAGACAACTCATCAATGTAACTCTTATGCCGTGAGGTAGCCAATATCATAGATACCATGATTCAAGTTTTGGGACAAGGCCGCCGTGTTGCTTCTCTTGGACCCTAGCACCATCCCTGCTAGTGAACACCATCAGAAAGATGATTGTGAACAACAGTCAGTGCTTTTGAGTAGCCAATGAGGGCTCTTCAATTGCAACTCGGGTTGGGGAATTCAGCGTATGCAAGGTAAATAATATCCGAGCTACTGATAGCAGCTATTACTATTATTAGGAACAACCAAGGAAACCGGATTCAGCCAGAAGACGCCTCTATCTCTGATTATCAGGTGCTGGGCGCTGCTCTGCCGCTGCGTGGCATAGCCCAGATCTGAACGTATCGTGCAATATCGTGCAAGAATCACATCGTAGCGACGATGCGCCGACGATTCTCACCGATCGCTACAGAGGACCACCCAGACCACTGGCAGAACCAACCCTAAAAAATCGAAGAACAAGAACGACCTTATTCCAGGACCACAGGGCAATTCTAATAACGGAGGGCGTGAATAACCCTACTGTAGTCTTGTCCCTAGTCTAGTTATGATGGCACCTCGATCTTCCAGAATACTCTTGCCGTGCAACGCCGAGGTTTCCGAGGTGCAGGCCCTGGCTTCACTGCGCAAGCGCAACTCAAAAGGCATCGTTTCTACACACCACAGCGTGTTCCTTCTGCTTCCCTAATTAATGCACTTCTCTTCGATCTATGGATTGGTTGGAATTATAGGGTACGTTGTCGAGCTCAGTCTGCCCAATGTCTGAGTGTTATTAGAAGCGGTACGATACGACTAGTAGAAAAAAAAACGTCCAGATTCGTATGAAAATTATTCTACAGGAAGCCTTGGGAAAGACTTTTGCACAAACCGGTCCAGGCGGTCCGAGCATTATCCACGTACCTATCATACGGGCCACCGACTGTCACTGAGGTGATGGCGTGCCTGGCACATATCTTCTATTCCCTGTGCGCATGATTCATATTAACGTCATATAGGGTATCGGGCGCAGGTGTTTCATAGGGCAAAACGCCACTGGGAGAGACGATACGACCGAAGATATACTAGCGGATCCCGGAAGGGCTCCGGGTGATGTACTGTACGCTTCTCGTTTCTCACTGTTCTCACCTTTAAGGTACTGCCATACAGCAGGTGTTTTACGTATACCCCTCTCTCTATACAAGGGTAGTGCCAATTTTATGGTACTCTACGCCCTATCGCATCGATGAGCCTGTGAGGAGTGGTCTCATTATCCTCTTACAAAATTCTGTGGAATATTCCCGCAAATCTGGGCATATCTCAAGTAGAAACTAAATTTCACAACTTACCATGATGGAGGTATGCCACAGTACGTGTCCGAGTTGTGCCACTGATTGCAGCTTTTTTTACATAGGCGGCCATTATTCCACTTGGTGACGATGAGGATTAATAGAAACCCACCCAAATTCCGGATTCCTTTCCCTAGGCTTATGTTACATGGTCTCCGGCAGCCACGTACCCTAGATGATTGAGAATATCAACCGGTTTCTTCTCATGGAGTCCTGTCGAAGGGCGTAGTCCGGTCCCAGCCATCTTGGATGTCACCTTATCCCATTATAGGAAAAAAATAACTATGTCACGAGTCCGAAGTTCGGAACTACACGAGTCAGAACTTCAAGCTTCAATGCTCATCAGAAGCATGATGGACGCATCGGGCCCGAGTGTAGCGCCCCTGAAGCCTAGTTGCTGGACTCTACCTTTTTCGTTAGCATTTATAAGGATTTGACTTCGCGATGGCCAAAGTTGTGGGATCTTGCAGAACGGGGACATGTTTCTGAATTCTACAAGATGTCACCAGATTCCCGTGTGCATATCTTGTGGCATATCTGCCAATCTAGGGATATCGTTTGCAGTTCCCTTGAAATTGCTTCCACGTGTCGCCATAGAACTACTCGTTCCCTACCAACGTGAGCTCAACACCTGAAAAGAAGACCTTTACACACATGTACATTTGCCCTGTATATCCTTGCAGGTGCGCGTGACTGAACGTGATGTGCCTGTGGCGGTCCAATTTGTCTCTGCTAACCAACCTAAAGTCCCCGGCGATTCGACATGGTCCTGTGCAGTCCGATGGCCCAACCTTACGATGCCTTGAAAAAGCACAGCTGAGGCATGCATGGACCCATGCGGCGAAAAGAGTTGCAAGACCATACCTGGTCTGCCATAGGGAGCTAATGATGTCCTGTTTGAAGCGTTTGAAGCACGGTTTGTTATGCAAGTATGCGTCAGTTGCTATCACAATTCCAGGGGAAGAGGTGCAAATAGGTTCCATTTTGTAGGCCTGAACTGAACTCTGATATTTTGACCGAGTCGGAAAACCTTTTTATACAGTTTACCTACTTTGATTCTCCGAGAATTCCCACTCGCTTTTTTGGCCCACACACGTTCAGCTGCTCCATACTTGGACCACGACAAGTACCATCAAGTCAAGAGTAACTTACCATGGGTATAGGGGAAAAAGATTGTGACATGTATCGCAATCGCTTAGCCCTAGACAATGGGCTAGTTCCAGTCTCAAATGGTTGATTATAAGAGGGTATGTCGACGGGATGAACCAAAAACGAACCACGAATTTACCCACGCTCCAGAGTCATTGTTTGTGTTTTGTTTTGTTCGAGTGGTCGCATTTGTTTGTAAGCTGTGCCAAGCTGTGCCACAAACATTTTCGGCTTCTACCGAGACAAAAGTTGCGAGGCACGGCGCCGTGGTTACATGAGTCAGAGTGAGTGAGGTGAGAGTCGAGTCGTTGTTGTTATAGAATCACTTGGCCTCGATGTTGGTGCGTGTATCAAAAGGTCGATCACATTGTCATTGTGTATGCCAGTCGTCTGACTCGGTATGACGCTTTTTCGTGATGCTGTTCTCCTTGAGGCTGCCTAACTTGGTTGTGTGACACCTCGCGCTAGCACCTCGCGCTACACCTATATAACGGGTCAAGTCGACAGGTCTTGCATTGAGTCCTAGTGAGGGCCACTACACATTTGCTCCCTGTTTCTACTGAGATCGAGTCGTGCGTGGATCAAGTTCAAGGCCTTTTGCTCTATCCGAACAACTTGCGAATAACGCCTCGCGTGTCTCGATTACATCGGCATCTGTGATCAAATTTGTCACGGAAACTCGAACCCACAGTAACACCTCGTGCTAGTTTTTTCTCACCAGGGTGAATTTATCTTCAAGTCGTCTGCTTACAAGCACGCTTGAAACATCCCTCGACATCAACTATCTGAACTTTCTGATTTCCGGAAGAAAATTAATACCGTACGGAAGTGCACATTACAAACTTGTGATGCCAGTTACGACCCGCCATCAATCCCGGAGACTTGCTCAGCCAAATTCGGTGGAGAAAGACGATGGGAACCGCTCGGAGAATACGTTTTCGGGAAGTGACAACAACGATGTCATGGGCACATCCTTTGCGGAACTGTCGTTGAGTCAAGGCGACGACGATGGTGGAGACTACGCGTCTCAGGGAAGTGAACACGAGCTCGGTCTCTCCGAAGATGAAGGATCCGACTCTAGCAGCGATTTTGGCGACTATGTCGAAGGTATTTTGCACTCGCGTCGATTCAGGTGCGGCCGTACTCATTTATCGTGTACGCGCTGGCAGACAGGCCTCAGGCTCCCATGGCGAAACGCCGCAGGCTGGATAATGCGTCGCCGTCGCCCTCGAAACGCAAGAGGGGTGGCCCCAGTCACAGGGTCCAGGGCCGGCTGCAAAACATGCTGGCTCTCCCGTTGGACGTTCTTTTTGTGGTAGGTTCGCGTTATTATCCTATAATCTCTAAATTCAATCTTCCCATAGATATTCTCGGCGTTGCGACCTATGGATCTCCTAAACCTCGCGCGCACGAGTCGTACCCTGCGGCAGGTTTTAATGTCGCGAAACACAATCTCGGTCTGGATAGTTGCGCGACGAAACGCCGGTGCTACAAAGGTTCCTGATCCTCCTGAGGATATGTCTGAACCCGCGTGGGCCCAACTGTTGTTTGGGCCTGCTGTCTGTTCCGTACGTTGACCATAAGTCCAAACCACCTCTTCAAGGGAGGAGCTAACTTGTGAATCGCAGGAATGCACTGCCAAGAATATCCACCGGGTGGACTTTGCACTGCGCCGTCGCTTGTGCACAGTCTGCAGGAAGCGAAAGTGAGGGAAAATGTCCTTGCCTGAGGTCCGAGATGACCCTAATTGCGGCATTTTATTAGTCTCGTCTTCTCGATCAAGTTCCGGTCTCAATGCCCTGATTTGAAGGAGTCCGTCATGGATCTCCTTCCATATACGAAGAGTACGCTGCCATTTCTCTCGCAACTTTCATCAAACCGGTATTCACTGATGGCATAGTCGGCGGGTGGGCACATGGTCACGCTTCCAATAGTCGATTCTACTGGAAACCCGATTTGTACGAGATGGGCAAAAGGCTGGCCGAAATCGAACAGGACCTCAATGAGGGCAAGCCAGGAGCCCAGAAAAGACTCAAAGCATTCCGTGCAGAGAGAATCGTCCTGGTCGACACCATTATCCAAGTATGATTCCATTTAACTCATCCTTCGTGTTCAATTGATCAAAATCGCCAATCAGGACTGTATCGAATATGAGAAATGGGCAGCGTTAGAGGCACAGGCCCAAATTGTTGAGTCCCATAATAGACGAACTCAACGACAAGAAGCGTGAGTCTTAGCGGAAACCTGCGCGTGCCTTGAAACTGATGTCATACTTTCGCAGCCTCAGAGAGCGCATCCTCCTCGCGGGATATGATACTGTTGACATCCAGTTCATCGGAATGCATAATATACCTGGTTCAAATGTCGATAAACCGTTGACGGAGGATGGTACGCCCTATTACGACGCCTATATGAGACACACGTTGACGCCTTTCCTTAGCCTGGAAACGTATAAAGACAAAGGTTGAGTCCACGCTCAGCTCCGCCCGCGAGAACCGCCTCCACGAATTGCGGCTTAGACGACAAAGCGAGCTCAGGACCAAAGCCGAGCAGTACTATTCCGACATTCTTCGACAAGTCCTCCCCGCCCAACGACTATATCTTCCGACCCTCTCCCAGGTTTCCGAATTATCTTGCTTCCGAGATCTTCTAGATCCAGATAGAGAGACGCAACCAGCAGAGTGGGAACATGCGGCTGATCAGCTCTCAGGAAGTCTTTCCGATTGGATGACCAGAAAGAAGGAGCACCACATTAGCTTGCTACCTTGCCAGAGCGCTCTAATTAAAACGATGGAGGTCACATTGCTGTCGAATCCGTCCATCGATCGATGGCGTCACGAAGCGATGCTCGATTTTGCAGGACAACTCGATTTGGCGACTTCAGTATTTCGTCAGCCAGGCACTGATATGGTCCTGATCGGACGCGATGCTTGCCACGCTTGGAAGTTGGAAGGACAACTGAGCTGCCCAGAAGACGATGCGAAGCGTTATTCGTGGAAAGCTTGCGTATGTCATTTGCTCTCCCTTCTGAGTGGATTTACTAAGGAGGAACTTGTCACAGGTGGCGCATTTTATTGCAGAGACAGATCATGCCTACCCTCAGTGGCAAGTTGTGAGCACCGATGTGACGGCACTGGCATCCACCTCGCTCAGTAGGAGGGACCTTTTCAGCATCCTACCATATCAACCTTTTCGATTCGAGTCGTGGCTTTGCAATCACTGTCCGGATTATCTTGCCCCCCAATCGCCTCATCGGTTCGGATCCTGTGTGATGCTGGGAAAAAAAAGAGAAGCTATTGACCATGTCAAGACAGAGTGCGTACGATTCCTTGCGGTGTTGCCTAAATTCACATTCATTTTTTGCAGACACAACATCAACGATCCTATTTTGGATGTAGACTTGTTTTTGTATCCGATTTTTGGCGGTATGAGCTTCGTATGATTGGAAGACTGGCCTCGGACTTGGACACCGTCTGTAGAGATATTTTGTGATTAATAAAGGTTATATAGTCATGTGATATTACTGCGTTTACGAGCCAGCCACGCGAGCGAAGCGAGGCGAGTCAAGGCAGGAGCGTCTCTTTCAGTAGCTTTACCGTTCTGTTCCTCTCCTCGGGCCCTACCACGTCTTCCACTACTGGTATGACATCGACCCCTCGCTCATCATTACCTTGGCGAACTTCTAGAAAGAATAGGGCACCCACTTCTCTCTCCTTAATCGTAGCTAAACCCGAAGTCGCCGCTCCTCTCGCGTCCGCAGCCACATCCCTCCCACCTATGAAGATGTCGGGTGACGCTGATGTCAAGGCAGCACCCGTTATTGTCGAAGGTATACTTCTCCTATCGTGAATTCAGTCGATATGAAGGTCTCAACAGGTCCTCCCAGATACAGGGACAAGGGCAATTACGGTGACTCAACCACCCCTAAGTAACGACAGTAAGCAGCGTTTTTCTTTCTATGAACTGCAGTGTTCTGTGGTGCTTCCGAGCCCATTTGGGGGTCGCTTGTCGCGTGCGACGCGTCTGGACGTTGTTTTTCCGCTGTTTCAAGGGTTCTCATTACTTTAATAAGGCGAGCTACAGCCTGTCTTCTCGTCTTCTCCAATAGGCGACACAACCGGTTTACCTGCATCTTCTGATGCCGATGCCGCCAAGCCCTCCGAAGTACATGAAGCGCCAGCGCCAGCACCAGCACCGCAGCCACGCTCTTGGCTCGCTTCCTTGTCCAGACGTCAGTCTTCTAGCACACCATTGAACGAACTCGGCAAACAGATGCCTCCTTTACCTGCCGAAGAACGGCCAACTACTCCCGAGCCTGCTCCCTCGACCGAGACGATTGTACCGCCTCCAACTGATCGTCTGGATCCCAATCCTGCTCCTGCCACCCAACCACCTTTGGAATCACAAGTCGCGGATCCCCCTACTCTGCCATACGCTGATATGAGATCTTTACCCAGCAAACGTACGTGGTTTGCGTCGTCTTCGTCCTCTAAGCGGCCGAGCAAATTGCGACCGACGGGTGAACCATACTCAGCAAATGATCCCACTCGAACAGGTTCTCCGGCTCCGGAAATATCCCAGCTACCAGTTACGAACGTCATTCCCCCGACACCCCCGAAACCCGAGCGCGCCATGGTCGAAAACAAGGCCCCATCTGAATCCGTGTCCGTTCCTATACCGATTTCTCGTAAATGGTTCTCCTCTACTTCCTCGCTACCATCGAAGTCTCCCGATGCAGAAATACGTACCACTTCTCCATTGGCCGTGTCACAGCCGAGTGATGTTTCACCATCGACACCTTCATCTATCGACGACCAGGTACCCAAATTACCGTCTGCCGGTCCTCAGTCAGAGTCGGTCTCACCTCCGGTGCTTTTGTCGAGTGACACAAGTCAGAATTTATCTGCCTTGAATCCTTCTGCAAGCCGCTTTACGCTTAGTATTCCGTTTTTTGGGCGTCCCAAAGTGCCCCTGGACGCGGTTGCGTCAGCGATGGCTACTGACGTCCGAATGGAGTTGGAGACTGATGGCGGCTCGTCGCAATCACCCGAGGAGGTTCCAAAGACAGAACAGGAAGCGCAGACCACTGGTGAGAATTCCGGTCCCGAAATCGGGGCCGTAGACACCACTTCAATCCCCGGTCCGAATTCCGAATTGGCTGCACAAACTCAAAGCTCCTGGTGGGGGCTAGTCGGTTGGGGGTCCACAAGTACTCAGCCCACTTCTGAGAGCCTAGATACACCTTCGATCCGACCACCGGACCAGGAACAGACAACCATAACAGCTGACCCCTCTCGGATGGGTACTGATATCTCGAATGCTCCCGCGTCTGTAGAAGCCCAGCCGGAGTCGACGATATCGCCGGAAACAGACGAAAACCGTGGGTCAAGTTGGTTGTCGCCATGGTCTTGGTATGGGTCGCTTAGCCAGTCAACCTCCGCAGCTATCCCTGCCCAGGCCAAGGAGGGAGCACAGGTACAGAATCCGAGTGGCACGGGCGCTGATGTCAACGAAGCGCGCACGAGGCAAGAATCTATGTCCCGAGCGCACCTGGAAACCACCAACCCCATCCAGACCTCCATCTCGGCAAATGTATCTGGTTGGGCTTCGTTTTTCAGTTCAAATTCTCTACTTGCTAAGCGCATCGCTGATACTGAGTACCGTGAAGAGAGCGTAATGGAGGTGATGGAAATTGAAGTTGACGACGAGGAAAGCGCCGGTACGCCCACGCTCGTAGCAACGTCGGAGACTCGAACGGGCAACGACACTGCGCGCGAAATGCAAGTTGCAAAGATAGCTCATGCTCCACCCCGCTCGCCATCTCCATCACCAAAGCCAAAAGTAAAGCCTGATAAAAAACCCGACGAAGCTAAAGGGACGAAGCGTGTGTCGGTCTCGCCTGCACCGTCGAAAGGTTCAGGGCGTTTGTCGCCACGAGTGCCACCGCCACCAAATCTCGTTTTGCCGACGTGGGAAGACACGTTTTGTACTCCCCCTCGCTCTACCTCTCTGCGACCACAGACTGGTTCTACGTTTGCGAGGACGGTACGCTTCGTGGGCGACATGCTCTTCGCAAGAGACGATGGCGCGAATTCGGGGAAGGGAAAAATGACCTCCAAAGATGATGGGAACTTCGCGCAATTTGGAAGGGATCTTCCACGCACATGGGACGTTATCGGCGAAAGGTTAGACGGCGATATCTTGCGGGGTTGTAGACGTGTCGTGGTTATTGGTATACATGGGTGGTTCCCCGGTACGTCCACCATGAGTCCCATGGGCTTTGTCCGGGCCAAGGGCGAATCAGGGGAACGAAGCTGACGCTGCTGAACAGGCGCGATCACGCGGACAGTGTTAGGCGAGGTTCGTTCCCGTCAGCGGAGCCCGATTCACCACTGATGTGCATGTTTCTGCAGCCGACCGGCACGAGTAGCAAGTTTGTCACAATGATGTGCCGGGCGCTGGAAGCGTTTCAGGAACAACATAAGGTGCAGTTCGAAAAAGTGACGCAAATTCCCTTGGAAGGCGAAGGAACAATTGAACAGCGCGTGGAAAAGTGGGTTACTACGTCGGTCTGCCGGCGCTGTCCACCGATAACTAATTCTAATTTTATGCAGATTGTATACGAATCTGTTGGCGAACCACGAATGGCTAGACGACCTACACGCGGCAGACGCCATTCTGGTGGCAACGCATTCTCAAGGCTCGATCGTATCAACACATTTGCTCGATCGACTAATTCATGATAAGCATATCAATACATCAAGGATGTCTGACCTGTTGGCGAGCGCTTCTGCTTCGCTCCTTCCCGGCGGCACGAGTTCGGTAACGCCTTCAGGTCAGAGAGTGTGCTGTTTGGCGATGTGCGGTATCCATCTGGGACCACTCCGTTATCTTAGCTCTAGCTCGCTCGTGTTGCCCTACATCCAAGTAAGTGATGGTTTCATTGACGTGAGAGCTGCGTATCGAGTCACTTTCAGTACTTTGAGTCGGCGGCCGCAAAGGAACTCTTTGAATTTCAGGTCAGTTTGTCCAACAGACTCGCCGTGTCGTTGCGCCAAGTTATTTGTATTAACCACCTGACATGTTTTAGACCACCAGTAGTGAGGTCTCGAAGAACTACGTTAAAGCGCTGCGTAATGTGGTGAGCCAAGGAGTACGTCGAAACAGATTTGAATTTGTCACTGGGGACATGTGATGACATCAGATCAGGTAAAGATGGTGTGCATCGCATCGCTAAACGACCAAGTTGTCCCACTCTATTCGGGGCTGTTCACCGCTGCTTCCCACCCGCTCATTTTGAGGGCACTGTACATTGACGGAGATGTCTATCAGTGCGTATTTGGCACTTGAGAACATTCGTGCCTGAGATCCCTGACGCCACTCGGTCCAGTTCATCTGACTTTCTGTCGAACCTTCTCGTTTTGCTCCTCCGACTCGTCAACGTTGGTCTTTCAGATAGTGGTTTACTCACACACCTCTCGGAAGCAACTGCGGGATCGTTGAATGGTATTGGTCATTCGAAAGCCTACGAAGACCTGGCGACATATTCGTGGGTGTCATCACTGTGGCGAATTGGAATCGAGACACGTTTTGATCATGGCCTAGGTTGGCCGTGAACTATCTTTTCATGACAAATGAAGGAGCACATGAACACTCGGAACTTGTGGTCCAGCCTTTCGACGCCAAGGTGGAACGCAATGATTACGAAGTGAGCGATCCATTTTCATATCCTTGGTTCCCAGATTGGCACCCCAAAACGGCCATACTAAGAGATATCAAGCGCAAGCTCCAGCCTATCCAACGTCTTAATACCAATACTTTCGCAGGGTTCAGTTCTTCTTCTTCCAAACTTTGATTTAAATGAAATATAAACATTCTTCTCTCCTCCTACTATGCGGAGCTACCGTAGAGATTGAATTGTCTTTAGCTGTCTTCCCTTTCCCTTTTCCATTTTACATTTCCTTCGCTCTCTCGCTCTCCTTCCTGAAATCAATACGTGTCAATTGGACTATCATTATCCATCGGATCACCATCACTTTCATTTTCACTCGTCTTTATCACACTCGTGTACAAAGCAGTCGTATCTTGTTTCTCTTTCCTAAAACGACGTGTCCACGTCCGTGTAGTGTATTAGTGGTTCTTTTTTTGTAATAATAATAAACAGCATCCGTCATTGAAATTTAACGTTCACGTCCTAGCCCGTTTGTGAATAACACATGGGCTGTGCGTGTGGTTTCCCGCCCTCTCGCTGGCGCTTCTTCCCCATATTACGGCATACTTACTGAAAGAACGTCCTCGCTCGCACCCACGGGAATCGATGCAACACAATAAACGCGTTTCTATGTGGTGATCGAGATCGTGAGTGCGAGGGGGAGATTTCACAGCGTCCGTCGTCGGCGTGGGTGTGCAGCTGGATGTATTTGGACGAAGGAAGGAGAGTGGGTAAGGTTACTACTAGTGCCAAGGCACTGTGTAATACGTCCAAATTGCATGTTATTCGTTTAAAATTCGACAAGAAACTTCTTTTTCCCTCTCTCTCTCTGTTCGCGTGTTATAGTATTATTACGATTTCCATGGGCTCATTACACATTTGCGATCTGTAGAAGAGAAAGGAAAGAAAGGAAAGAAAGAAAAAAACGTTCGTCGTTACGTTGTCTGTGCACCTGTCCGTCTGTCCCCGATCATCAACGATACTCGGCCCCGCAGTCACCTATCAGAGAGATCATCTTCCTCCCATTCGAGCGCTCGAGGATGTCTTCGATATCTGCACGATCGGCATCGGAAAGACGGAATTTGAATACGTTCATGTTGTCCTCCGGATGTTCCGAAACGCCCAGACGCGTGCCTTTCCGTGGGGGGACAACGGTTCAGTCAGTCAGTTGACTTTCCCGGATGGAGAACAAAAGAAATTTCAAGACCAGGAATGGAAAGAAGGGCGAGGAGAAGAGGAGCACGAGTTCGACGTTACTACGCACCGACGAGGACAGCGCCAACGAACGGGTGGTCTAGCACCCAGCGGACGGCCACATTTGCAATGCTCGCCCCGCCGTGGCGGTCGCCGATTTTCCGTAATACGGCGAGGAGTTGCTGGAAAAGGGCCCAATCGCCCCACGCTTGCGTAATGGCGTCTAAATACTGTGTGTGTGGAAACGACGTTCAACGCGCGCTCGATATGCATGTGAGAGAGAGAGCCGGGGCAAAAGAAAAAAAGAAAATTTGGGAAAAAAAAAGAACAAAAAAGAAAATTTGTAAATAGTTGACACCCGCACGGTCGCGGGAAAGGCGGGGCTAGACCGCCATAATCCTTCAGCGCTTGGCATCTCCCATCTCCCATCCCGCACCCCGCACTCACATTCGTCCTCGCAACACCCACCCCCCCCTTACAACAAGGCGGATTCTTTTGATCGCGTTGGACTTACCTTGCGTTGTGACGGCGTTAGCACGCCTGAATATGGATCGGGCTCGGGCTTGTCAAGCCAGGCGTCGGCGAGAAAGCCGCCACACTGTGGGGAGGAGGAAAAGATATGAGGCGGAGGTGGTGGTGTGCGGAAAAGAGCGGGCGGAGGCG
>WNFR01005166.1_pt1 | contig 13374 bp, 17 predicted proteins | sample 5400221 | NCBI WGS metagenome assembly WNFR01 (sample SAMN13153357, study PRJNA577476) | soil metagenome | isolation source: 40 cm soil under Madrone tree | place: USA:California | collected 2016-06-14
CCATCGGCGGCCTATACGGCTGTAGGCGGTCTATGGATCCACACCTTCTTTGATGGTGTTTCGATAGCCTCGGCTTTTCTTGTCAGTTTTAAGGTCGGACTACTCGTCTTCATCGCAATTCTTCTGCACAAGATGCCCGAAGGGTTTACGGTCGCCTCAATCATGCTGGCATCGGGACGTTCTGTGCGAAAAGCTTTAATCGCCACGGGAGCTATTGGAGCGGCTACTCTGGCTGGAGTGGTGTGCGTGGCAATGCTTAGCACACGTATGAGCAATGCAGTTGCCTATGCCCTCCCGTTTTCGGCGGGCGTAACCTTGTATGTTGCCGCTAGCGATTTGATTCCAGAAGTGAATCATAAAGAAGAAAAGAACCCCACGGTCTCAATTGTCGTTTTTGTGGGAGTGGCTCTTTTCTATTTCCTGCACAGGTTGATCGAAGGCTAGACTGGATTTCAAGTGCAACACATTCTCAGCAAACGACCCTCGAATATCCGGCTTGCTTCCGGCATTCTACCGTTGCTTCTTCTACTGCTGGCCCTGATAGCTCAAAGCGAGAGCGCTCAAACCACTTCGCCCGTCCCCTTGCCAGTTCCCTTTACTCCAATTGTCGACAACGCAAACGTGATCGATGCGCGAACGAGGCAGCGTTTGGAGGCAATTTATGTGAACTTAAAACAGCGCGCGAATATCGAGTTTGCAGTTCTGACTGTTCCCACCACGGGCGACCAGGACATCTTCGACTTTTCGCTCGCAGTGGCTCGCGGCTGGGGCATCGGATCCAAAGGAGGTGAAAAGAACGGCTTCTTGCTCGTAGTCGCGATCCAGGACCGCAAATATTTTACTCAAGTAAGCGATCATCTCGAGGCAGACCTGACTGATGGCATAGTAGGCCAAATCCAACGTGAACGACTCGTGCCGCAGTTCAGAAAAGGAAATTATAGCCAGGGTATTTTCGACACCATTCAGGCTTATGTCGCCACGCTCGCCGAGAAACGCGGCTTCAGCATCGACGGAATCGATCAGAGTTATGCCTATCGAGAGCAACCTGTATCGAGACGATCTAATGGGGGCCCCAACGTTTGCGGCACTATAGTCATCATCATCGTAGTATTGATTCTAATCTTCGCGTCTTCGCGTCGGCGTGGCGGCGGAGGTTGTTTGCAGGCACTTTTCCTTGGAAGTCTTTTCAGTAATATGGGTGGCGGGCGCGGGAACTCCGGCAGTGGCTGGAGTGGCGGTGGTTTCGGCGGTGGTGGTGGCGGTTTTGGGGGATTTGGTGGCGGCGGCAGCTTTGGTGGCGGTGGCTCAGGTGGAAGTTGGTAGCGAAAACACCGGTTGCGAACTGCCACTGGTGCCAACAGATTCTGTTAGTATCGGACCGGATTTAACCAAATGATAAAGAGAGTCGTACAGGAAGCGCTCAGTGGCCTGGTCAGTGATCTGCGAGCCACACATGCGGACAACCTCGCTTCAGTTGTCATTTATGGCTCTGCGGCCGCCGGCGATCACATCGAACTCCGCTCTGATTACAATTTACTAATCGCCTTGAATCGGATTACGCCGGAAGATCTGCGACTCGCCCAAGCCCCAATGCGCGAATGGCAGCGATTGGGTCATCCGTTGCCTGTTTATTTCACAGTCGAGGAACTTGCCGACGCGGCAGACGTATTTCCGATAGAGTTTCATCAGATGGCCAACGCCCGCATAGTGCTTTTTGGGAAGGACCCATTTGAGTTTGTAAAACTATCGGATGAAAATCTGAGACATCAAACCGAGTACGAACTTAGAAGTAAGTTGATTCAGTTGCGTCGTCTTTACATTCCGGCCTCGGTATCCGTCGAGAAACTATGCGAGTTGATGAGCGACAGCCTGGCGAGCTTTGCGGCGTTATTTCGCGCTGTGTTGCTGTTGCATGGTCAGGATGCACCCGTGGCTAAACCTGACTGCGTACGAGCTACCGCGCAGTTGCTTAAGCTCGATGCCGCCCCCTTTGAACGCATCTTTGGGTTTCGCTCCAGCGACACTTTACCGGCCTCGGAAAAAGAAGCGAACGATATTTTCGCGGCGTACCTGGAGCAGATAGGTCACGTCATCGAAGTGGTCGACGAGCTCACTGGAAGCGGAGTGTGAGACCAAATCAGCGAGCACGTGTTGCGGTCAATTCAAACTGGGAGACCTGAAATGAAAATGAGAAGACTACTGATGCTCTTTGCGATCGTCGCGGCTTCAATCGCAGCCAGCGGTTGCGGCTACAACACGCTGACCACAAAACATGAGGCCGTTAAGGCGAAATGGGCCAACGTTGAAACACAGCTGCAACGCCGTTCCGACCTGCTGAACAACCTGATCGAGACAGCCAAGCTGGCGGGTGTTCAAGAGCAGGAAGTTTTCGGCACAATCGCCAAGGCACGATCACAGTTGTTGAATGCAACGAATCAGCCGCCGCAAGGTGAAGGCGGAGACAAGACGCCCGAACAAAAGCAGGCAGTAATAAACGCTGCAAACAGCTTCGGCGGAACGATTGGCAGATTACTTGTCCTACAGGAACAGTATCCGCAGTTGAAATCGAATGAAAACTTTTTGAAGGCACAGGACGAGGTAGTGGGAACTGAAAATAGAATTGCCACTGCGCGCAAGGACTACAACGAAGCGGTCCAGGATTACAACACCACACGCGCCCGTTTTCCCACTGTCATCTCGGCGAAGCTATTCGGCTTCAAGGAAGAACCTTACTTTAAGGCTGAAGAGGGAGCGACGCAGGTTCCGAAGATCGACTCAAATACGCTGCGTCAGAATCAGAACAAGTAGTCGTTGAAGATTGAATCCATAGCAGGAGAGGCCGCCTAAATGGCGGCCTCTTTTGTTACAAATAGATTCGATCAACTCTCAAAAACCGCGGGAGCTACACATGGCGCAATGATCGCAGGGCTTGCCACCTGGCTCAACGCTGCAAGTTTTTTCGCTTTGAAAGTAATCAACGAGTTCCGACACCGTGGCTTCTTCTATGCCGAAGCGTTCCTGGCTTGGATGAGAGATGCTGGCGTTTACGCCGACGAGCCATGGGGAATGTGTGAGCGGAACTGCCTGGGCTGTGTTTCTCGGGTTCGAGTACCCGGTGTCGCTTCCGGAACGGACCTTCGACTCAATCTGCACTAATCGGTTCTGTAACTCGCCAAGGCTCACACGCAATGCCGCCAATTCGGAACTGATGTCCGCAGCACTACCATTTCCTCCAGCGCGATGTGAAGACGGCTTCTCCGATACCCGCCGAGCGATTCTCTCCGCAATTAACCGTGCTTGATCTAATTCAGAAGCCATTGGTTCCTGTATGTCCGATATGCTTTAGCTTGTCGTCGACTGTCATATCCACTCATGAATGCTGGAAATGCCGTCAAACTTCCGAATCCACTCTTGTACTAGCAACACCCTCGACAACTGAATTTTACCGGTCATTTTTCAACAAGTCGATCCGATCCACGACGCCGACAATTGCCGAGTCGATTGCTGCGCCCGCTTTTCCCGTCGCCGTTGTAGATGCGCTCCAGCCCTCCTGCACAATCAGAACTGTATCGCCGACGCCAGCATCAACAGCATCGAGCGCGAGGACTGTGTAGCTAGTCTCATCACCTTCCGGTGAGATCTGCTGGCACAACATCACTCGCGCGTTTTCATAACGCTGATTTTTTTTCGTAGCGACGATATTGCCTACGACTCGAGCAAGAATCATTTGATTTCCGTTCGTACGGGCTTTGGTCTGGCCTCTGAATTCGCCGTCCGCCTAACGAGTGACGTGTGCATCGGAATCGACGATACCAATGATCGTGCAGTCAGTTGGGATGTCTTCTCTCTTGAAAGGAAAGCTCGCTTCCTTACCGCGACACCAGAAGACGAGTTCGCCAACGCCTGCCCCGACGGAATCGATTGCGACCATAGGCTTTCCTATCGATTGGAGATCCTTGTCGAGGGTTTGCACCACCAGCAGCTTGCGTCCGTCCAGCGCTTCATTCTTGATGGTGGCTACGACAGTGCCGATAACGCGTGCTAGTTGCATCTGATTTATTGGCCGGCGACTATTCCGGAGCAGCTATATCGACGGTATCAATCACACCTACGATGGCGGCGTCGACAGGCACGTCTTTCAAGCCTTGCGCCAATCGCGCACTCGAACCTGCGACTACCAGAACACGCTCATGAAAGCCTGCGCCTACCGTGTCGACCGCAACAACGTAACCGGTTGTGTCCGTGCCGTCGACGTTGATCGGCCGCACGATTAACAGTTTCTTTCCGTGCAACCGTTCGTCTTTCTGAGTGGAGACAACGGTGCCGAGGATGCGTGCAATGATCATGCCTATATCATGCTTGGCCGCGGTCGAGGCCTATGGGAAGGGCTTCGTCAACGCTGCCATGCGGACGAGGGATGACATGAACGCTAACCAGTTCGCCAACGCGTCTTGCGGCAGCCGCACCGGCATCAGTTGCAGCTTTAACGGCGGCAACGTCGCCGCGCACTATTGCGGTAACAAAACCGGCGCCAATTTTTTCATAGCCGACAAGTGTGACGTTTGCGGCTTTCACCATCGCGTCGGCCGCTTCAATCATGGCAACCAGACCTTTGGTTTCAACCATTCCGAGTGCTTCTTGCATTCAGATGCTCCTATAACGAGTTAATAGTAAATCGAAGATTAAGAATGGATAGTAAAGGGTAACTGGTGAATAGTAAATCCACGACGACTAGCTTCCGTAGGTGCTCGGTCCGGGCCACTACTTACCGTTTACTGCCTGGCTTAATAGTTCCACCAATTCTTCACGCGTCAGCGAAATCTTTCCCGAGCCGTTTGCAGAATCATTTTCATACCTGGCCGAGTCATATCTCGCGGGCCCAGGACGATCGCCACTTGGACACGCAAGTTGTGTCTCGTGCAAATAGCCGCACGCCTGGCAACGTGCGTTTTCGCCAAGATACCCGGCGGCCTCACGCACATTAATCAACTTCTCGATTGCATCGGGGGGTAAGTTGCGCGAACCGCCAAGGATGCGTGCAAGGATTGCAATTCGCGCGGTATGTTCCAGCGTCTCCAGCCGATCAAACGCCTGCCACAGGTCGGAGCCATACGCCACAGCACCATGATTGGCCATCAGCAAGGCATTGTGGTGCTTAACCAGCGGGCGCATTGCGTCCGTCAATTCATCGGTGGAAGGCGTGCCATAAGATGCTAGTGGAACACAGCCCAACGTCAGGATGACTTCAGAAAGAATGGGTTGATCAATAGCCAGGCCAGCCACAGCGAAAGCTGTTCCATGCGGCGGATGAGCGTGACAAACCGCCTTCACGTCCGGGCGTTCACGGTAAATTAAGAGATGCATCGCCAACTCGCTCGAGGCCTTCCGATCGCTAAGTGGCCTGCCCGAAATGTCCGTGACCGCGCACGCTTCTTCGGTCATGCGACCCTTGCAGGTCATCGTCGGCGTAGCAACAACGCGATTGTCATCAAGGCGCACGCTGATGTTGCCGTCAGAGGAAACAACGTAGCTGCGCTCATACATCAGTTGACCAACGCGAACTATCTCGCGTCTTGCTGTTTGCTCATCCATAGATAACTATCAGCCCGAAGTGCCGAGGCCGTCAGGCAAAGACCAAGGCTTGAAAGCCCACATCGCGGTTAAAGCTGTCGCTCTTTGCTTTCGTCAATGTCAGTTGACTGATTTCGGCGACGCGAAGATGTGATAACCCCCGCCTCAGGCTGGGCCAGGAAGTAAGACAACGATTCCAACGAAGTTGTGAGGTCAACGGTTTTGACTTTTACACCACGTCGCGAATTTAGTGAAGCCGGAGCAAAATTCAAAACGGCCTTAATGCCTGCCGACATGATCTGGTTCAGCACTTTCTGTGCGGCTCTTGCCGGAACGGCGATTACCATTACGTCAATCGATTGATCACTGATAATCTTCTGCAACTCCTGCACATTTTGCACGAGAATCTTTTTCTCGCCGATCGGGCGGCCAATCTTTTGTTCGTCATTATCAAAAAGCGAGACGACCGTGAAATTTGACCTACCAAAGCCATTGTAATTGGCAAGCGCGGTCCCCAACCTGCCGGCACCCACGATGCCCACGCGATGCGGCCTGTTTAGACCAAGAATATTGGTGATGTGCTCGCGAAGGTCATCTACATAGTAGCCGACTCCGCGCACACCAAACTCGCCGAAGTAGCCGAGATCTTTTCGAATTTGGGCGGAATTGAGATTGAACTGTTCTGCCAGGGCTTGAGAAGAAATCGTCTTTATTCCGGCTGCAAAGAGAGTATTCAGACAGCGGAGGTAGACACTTAAGCGATTGGTTGTCAGTTCTGATATTTTTTCTGACTTCATTTGAGGGGAACCCGCCGCACCAAGTATAGCTCCAAGTCAGAGGTAAAGGTAAGCGGTCGGGTTGATGGGTAGTGTCTGAACAATGGTTCAAGAGCAACTTCATCGCTCAACTTCACTAACCTCTCAGTTGAGGAAGGCGGACCCCAGTCATTTTTCGTATATCATTTGACATTTATCATTTTGTCATTGGTCCCACGTCCCAGAGTCGAGGTGGTTCTTTGGAACAACCCATCAGAGCATTAGTGTAGTTACACCTGAGACTCAAATGACAAATGGAAAATGATGCCCGCGTTGCCGAATGGATATCCATCAACTACAATCCCGAACGCATCCGACGAGGATTGGTTTGAAGGGATCCGATCTTCACGTAACTTCCCCTGAATGATTGCGCATCTCAGCGGCACGCTGCTTTCAAAGCAGGCAACATCCGTAATCCTCGACGTGGCCGGCGTCGGCTATGAAGTAACAATTCCCCTCTCGACTTTTTACGATCTGGAAGATCTGGGTTCGCCGGTTCAGCTTCGCATCTACACACATGTGCGCGAGGATGCGCTCCAACTCTTTGGTTTTAAGACTGCGCGCGAACGCGAGCTCTTCATGCGACTCATTTCCGTGAGCGGTATAGGACCGAAGCTTGGTATCACCCTTCTTTCCGGCATGAGTGCTGATGAGATGATTGCCTCAATCAGAACAAACAATCTGGCCCGGCTTACGCTGATTCCCGGTGTTGGCCGAAAGACGGCCGAACGCCTGGTTGTTGAGCTCCGTGAAAAAGTGGCAGCACTGTCTTCACCCGAACTCGAAGAGGAATTGGGCGCTAAAGCTGAGGTTCGAACTGTACCCACGGAAGATAGTGTGCGGGCAGATGCCCTTTCGGCTTTGCTCAATCTCGGCTACCAGCGAACAGCGGCGGAAAAAGCAATCGACAGCACCGTGGGTGAGGGCGACGATATCTCAGTGGAATCTGTGTTGCGGCGGAGTTTGAGAAAACTAGCGAGAGGATAAACGACTCGGCGCTGGTCGTAATGGTGCAGATTGCCGAGAAAAACGTTGCCACTAAATTCAGAACCGAGGAGCGGTAGCGACCGGGTCGAGTCGCACAACGATCGACCAACCACAGATCCTTGTTTTCTTACAACCTGAATGGAGCCTTGCCAACCCGGTCGCTCCTCGGTTCTGTAATTGATCGGTATTATCCAATTTGAGCAAACTGCACCAATACTCTTTGCTATAGTCTCTCTTCTTACTGTATTAGCCTGAGATATTACAGATGGCCACTGAACCAACATCAGCTCGCGTAAAAGAGACTACCCAGAACGATGCCGATCGTCAGTTTGAGCTGACGGTTCGACCCTCTCGAATCAACGAATACATCGGACAGAGTCAGGTAAAAGAGAATCTGCGTGTTTATATGAAAGCGGCGCTGCGCCGGCGAGAGGCGCTGGATCACGTCCTGCTGACTGGCCCGCCGGGTCTTGGAAAAACTACGCTGGCAAACATAATTGCCAACGAAATGGGTGCAGAACTCCGTTCGACTGCCGGGCCGGCCATCGAAAAAGCCGGCGACATTGCGGCACTACTTACAAACTTGCAGGAAGGCGATGTGCTCTTCATCGACGAGATTCATCGCTTACTGCCTGCTCTGGAAGAAAAACTTTATCCTGCGATGGAAGACTACCAGCTTGATTTGTTGATCGGGCAGGGCGCCGCTGCCCGCTCTATCAAACTCGAGCTGCCAAAGTTCACGCTTATCGGCGCTACTACGCGTGCCGGTCTGATAACTGCCCCCTTACGCGGACGCTTTGGTATCGTTTTTCATCTCGACTTTTATCCGCACGAAGATCTCGAAGTGATCTGCAAGCGTTCCGCGGAGATCCTGCGTGTAGAGATTGACGAGGACGGCGCCCGCGAAATTGCCAGGAGGTCTCGCGGTACACCGCGCATAGTCAATCGGCTGCTGCGACGCGTACGTGATTATGCAGAGGTAGACTATGACGGACGCATCACGAAAGAAGTTGCTCAGGATGCGTTGAATCGAATGGAGGTTGATACTTACGGGCTTGATGAGATGGACCGCAAACTCCTACTGACAATAATTGAGAAATTTAGTGGCGGTCCGGTCGGTTTGGGTACAATTTCCGCTTCCATTCACGAAGAAAAGGACTCCATCGAAGAGATTATCGAGCCCTATCTGATCCAAATCGGCTTTCTCGATCGCACCCCCCGCGGCCGCATGGCGACACCGCTTGCTTACAATCATTTCGGTATCAACTCCCCGAGCCCGCATAGACCTGGCCTTTTCGACACCCGCTGAACAATTTGCCAACTGAAGAGCCTTAAGGACTAATTCTTCAATGAAGCGTTTTACAACATTCTCACGTCATTCCTTCGGCGTTCGCAATCGTTCGCCCTGGCGATCAATGTTGGGGCGCGCGCTCCATCAATTTCATGAGAATGACCTCTTCACATCAGCGGCAGCGATGAGTTACTTCGGGCTGATGGCGCTCTTTCCTACGTTGCTGCTTCTGCTGGCAATCAGCAACAAGATAGCCGCCGGCAGCGAGATGCTTTCTCACGCCGTTGATGTGTATCCGGGTTCGAGTAAGTTCCTGAGAGAAACCATTCAATCGTTTTCATCCCTGGGAGTTGGAGCAATTGTCACTTGCGCGGTAATCGTACTCTGGGCCGGTTCCTGGGTCTTTGCAGTGATCGAACGTGCTCTGAATCGAATCTGGGGAACGACTTCACGAGCATTCCTTCACGGTAGAGCATTGACTATTGGCATGATCGGTCTGGTGGGAATACTCCTGTCTCTTTCTGTTTTGGTGACCTCTTTTGTCGTTGGGCTTCGAGAAATGACGGGCAGACTTTCTCCCCGACAAATAGAGCGTTACCCATTGCTGATTTCTGTTGGTAGTGCTTTTTGGCAAATAGTATTTGCGGCAGTTAGCTACCTGATCACGGTTGCCCTTTTCGTTCTCGTCTATCGCTTCATGCCCCGCGCACAGGTCACCCTGCGAGATACTCTTCCGGGCGCCTTTCTGGGTGGCCTTCTATGGGAGTTGGCAAAGTATATCTTTGCCTGGAGCTTGAATTATTTTCACTACGATCAGATTTACGGCTCTGTCGGCGCCGTGGTGGCAGTACTGACCTGGGGCTACGTGTCGAGTTTGATACTTCTCTTTGGGGCGCAACTTACCGCCGTGTTCCACTATGAACATCCCGCCTGAAACAATGTCCGATATGCTTCAGCTTGTCGTTTTCTAGCGATGAAGTCTTCTAGGATAGTCATCGACAAGCTGAAGCATATCGGACATCCTTTCAACATGCTCATTTCTGATTTCGACTATGAACTTCCGGAAGATCTGATTGCTCAGAAACCACTAGATTCACGCGATGCTTCGCGCATGCTGGTGCTCGACCGAAATAAACAGACTTGGTCGGACTCAACATTTTCGGCGTTTGCCGAATATCTCCGGCCAACGGATGTTGTCGTTATCAACAACACTCGAGTAATTCCAGCCAGACTAATCGGCCAGCGTAGGCCTTCAGGGGGTCGCGTCGAGATCCTTCTGACACGCGAACTCGAACCCGGAGTTTGGGAGGCCCTTATACGCCCTGGCAGTCGACTGAAGCAGGGAGCAATCGTAGATTTTGGTGGCGGAAAACTGTCGGCCCAAGTGTTGGACGATCCCGGAAAAGATTTGCGGAGAGTTCGGTTCCATTGTGAGGGCTCATTTGAAAATCTCCTGGATGAGATCGGTTTGACGCCACTGCCTCCCTACATTAAGAGAGCCTCCGGAGCTTTGGCAGAAGACCGAGAACGATATCAGACTGTTTTTTCCCGACAGCCCGGAGCAATTGCGGCCCCCACTGCCGGTCTGCATTTTACCCCGCAGATGCTCTTCGAAGTACGTAAACGCGCGCGCTTGGCAGAAATCACCTTGCATGTTGGCTATGGAACTTTCGAACCGGTGCGAAGCACCAGTATCGAGGAACATTCAGTTAGCCCCGAACGGTTCCAGATCGCGGAAGAAGCTGCTCGACTAATCAATGAAGCTAAGAAAGACCACTCCCGGATCATCGCTATTGGGACGACTACAGTGCGAGCGCTGGAAGCCTCTGCCACAGAGCACGGTGAAGTTATGCCGGGCAACGGAAACGCAACTCTCACGATTAAACCCGCTTACGTTTTTCGAATAGCAGATGCGCTTTTGACAAACTTTCATTTGCCCCGCTCGTCTTTGCTGCTTCTGGTCAGTGCCTTTGCCGGTCGAGATCTCGTACTTGACGCCTACAAGCACGCGGTCAGGGAGTGCTATCGCTTTTACAGTTACGGAGATTGCATGTTAATTCAGTAGGCGGTATAAAAAACGAGGTGATAGACTGAAGTAGGCGATCTTCGCTGCAAACCGAACCATGGCTGTACTAAAGAAAATTCGTTCGCGCTGGTGGTCGCAATCGGATCTGCAATACGACTCCGCGAAAGAGGAACAGTCAGTCTCTGCCTCCATAGGCCTGAGATATGACATTCGGCCTTTAACCATCTCACAATTGGACGAATGTTGGCGCCTGGATCAGCGTTGTTTCATAGATGGCGAGGCCTACAGCCGGGAAACATTTGACTATCTCCTAACGGCTCCTGAATCCGTTTCCTATAGAGCTGTGACTTCCGGGGGGTCCATGGTTGGTTTTGTGATTGGACTCGTTGAACCCGATCACACCGGACATGTCACGACGGTAGGCATAGCACCGGAGCACCGGAGACGAAATCTCGCCAAACGGCTGATGCGACAGGTTGAGGATGGATTTCGTAAACGGAGCGTTAGATTAGTGCGACTAGAGGTAAGGGCGCTCAATGTGCCGGCGCAAAAACTGTACGAAAATCTTGGCTATTCAATCGCTCAACGACTACCAAAATATTATTCAAACGGCGGGGACGGGCTCTTGATGTTGAAGTCGCTCGACTAGCACGCTGGTTAGCTTTTGCGTAATTCTGTCAGAACCTGCTTTGCAACTGCTTTCAGGGTGTCATATACCCCGGTTCCTGTAGAAGCCACTGCCTCCACCACCGGCTCACCTTTTCGCTGTAACTCCGCTGCCAGGTCTTCCACGGGAATGATATTGGTCAGGTCGCGTTTGTTGAGCTGAAGGACGTAAGGGATTTTCATTAAGTCGTAACCCTGGGACAGCAGGTTCTCTTCCAGGTTGTAAAGCGACTCGATATTAGCGTCCATGCGCTCTTCCTGCGAGTCAGCAACGAAAACCACGCCATCAACACCCTTCAGAATAAGCTTACGCGAGGCATCATAGAAAACCTGGCCAGGCACAGTGTAAAGGTGGAAGCGCGTCTTGAAACCACGTACTGTTCCGAGTTCAAGAGGCATGAAATCAAAGAATAGGGTGCGGTCGGTTTCCGTCGCAAGACTAATCAGCTTACCCTTGGACTGGGGTGCCGTAGAATCGAAGATGTACTGAAGATTTGTGGTCTTGCCACACAGTCCAGGCCCGTAGTAGACGATCTTGCAGTTGATTTCTCTGGAGGCGTAGTTAATGAAAGTCATAGCAGTTGTCGTTAGTTAAATAAGCTATCGATGTCTTCATCCGTGATCCCCGCAAACGGTGACTCAAGGTCTCCATTGTCGGCGTTAGCAATCTCATCAAACAATGTTGAGAGTTGCTGAGATATTTGCTTGCTGCGCAGTTTCACTAGTCCGAGGCTCGAGCGTTCGTCAAAAACCACAACTAAGAGGAGTCTGCCGATTACGGAGATATGGATGCTTTCCCTCTCACCCTCGTGTGATAGTGTCGGGAACTCTTTTTCTCCGATCAGTTGCGCCATCCCACCGGTGGCAGCCACGTTTCCTGCGGCCAGCGACGCCAAGCTTGTTGTGTCAAGATTCCCCACTTCGCCGAGGCTGGCAATCTCTTGGCCATCTTTGTCCACCAAGAAAACGACCTTGGCGGAGGAATCAAGTCGCAGCCTCGCTAAGACGGCTTTGATCTGGTGGTATTGCTGCTCGCGCAAGAGAATAGGTGTGTCTGCCATTGATACGACTCTTATTCTTTGAAGGGGCGGGGCGGGACGTCTAATCGGAGGGTGAACCCGAAGCAGCTTGTTAGTTGCAATTTTTGAATTAAAAGAGGTTGCTGATCTTTCTGGCGCTTTGTCCCGAGGTGATCGAAGCCTCAAGAACCCGTAGAGCACTTTAGCATAGCCAACAGTGACCATCAAGTGTTTTTCCTTGTTGACTCAAGAAAGACATTTTCGGCTGTTCGAGGGAGTTGTAAGCGCCCGCAAATACTTGTGCTCGTTGATTTAGGAGCAAATCTATGGTAAGCTCCGCGCGATCTTGTGGCTGCTCATTGAGTTGAGCAGCCCTTTTGAGAATTAGCATGAGCAGCAGTCTCACAAAAGGCTTGCGACGATCAACATCACGTCCATCTGAGAGGCGGGCTTCGGCCAAAGCGGCGAAGCGCGCAATTAAGACAAAGTCTGCCCGACCGAAGGCTCAGCGAGCTAGTGTCGCGAAGGCTTCTTCGCGTAAGCCTGCAAAAATCAAGCCAGCGAAGAAAGCCGCAGCGACACGAAAGCCAGTTCCAAAGAGCAAAAAGGCAACACCAAAACTGGCCGCTAGAAAGTCAGCTCCCACTCAACAAAAGAGAGTAGCCGTTTCAAGAGTCAAAAAGACGCAGAAGCTTGCCGCTGTTCGCGCCATTCGACCCGCTCCGATTGCTCCGCCCCCTCCACGTGCGCCAACTCAGGACGAATCCGCGGCCCTCGGTGCATTTGAGCGGGCGCACAAAGAGTTTTCGCGGGGACGATTCGCGGAGGCGCGCAATCAGTTTCGTGTCTTGCTCGATAAGTATTCACAGGTTTCCGAGGTCGCTGCACGCTCCCGCACTTATCTTGCCATTTCCGAATCGAGGCTTCGCACTGAAAGCATGCTCCCGCGAGATGCAGATTCACTGTACGACCGCGGAGTGATTGAGCTAAACCGGGGTG
>WNFR01005167.1_pt1 | contig 13372 bp, 10 predicted proteins | sample 5400221 | NCBI WGS metagenome assembly WNFR01 (sample SAMN13153357, study PRJNA577476) | soil metagenome | isolation source: 40 cm soil under Madrone tree | place: USA:California | collected 2016-06-14
TGGCGACGACGCCCATTCAAATGTTTCTGAATCTTATTCGAGGAGTGCCCGGGCCGCTGCCGCCTCCATCGAAGAGCATTGAATGGACAGCCGACGAGCGCGAGATGGTGGCAGCGAAGTTTGGAGCGGCGATTGTCGGCGGCCCCGAGCGAGTGGCGACGCGCTTGACTGCATTTCTGGAAGAGACACAAGCGGACGAACTGATCGTGGTTTCGAATGCTTACGAATTCAAGGATCGCCTCCGCTCCTATGAACTGCTGGCCGATCTGACACAGCAACCAGAAGAAAAACCGCGAGACGCCGCGACCGTAAGGGCTTAGCTGCGATCAGAGAATCGCGGCGCAAAAGAATTTGCACGGTGCCCGCGGGACGACTTTGCTGGAAGCCTTGGATGGCAAGGTTCTAAGGAATAACGCGCAACAACATGGCACTGGCGCCGTGGACCAGTAATTCCTGCTGGTCGGCAACCAAGGTAATCTGTCCCACGGGCTCGGTACGGCCGGCGTGCGCAATTTTCACTCCCTGGATTCCGTAGACTCCACAAGCATCGGAAGAGAAAACCCACAGCGCCTGAAGGCGATCCTCAGATTCGAGCGCACCGCGACACCGGGATTCCGGTTGAGCGCGAACGTGAACCAGTACCCCGCCATAAACTCCTTTTCCGACGGTTTCACTGGCCTGGTTCGTGACCGGCCCGCCGACTCCATAGACTTCATCACCGCCGATTTGGCGCGTGGTCGCCCAAATATAGGGCGTGCCGAAACCTGGCGAGAATTCGGGAGTCTGCGCGGACCGGACTTCCATGAAGCCGGCGAGGGCCCGCAAACTGGCGAGCATGGGAATTTTGCGGTGATTGATTTCAAGAGTATCGAAACGGAAGGCGATTTTAGCGTTTGTGGTTTTTCCGGCTCGCTCCACCGATACGATTGTGCCGAATACTTTCGCTCCTTCGGGAATTTTTCCATTGTTCGGCAGCGGCACTTCTTGCATGACGCGGGCGGTCACAATTTGTCCTGGCTGTGCCCTTTTCGAGGACAAACCTTGATTGAGTCTCACAGGGAGAATGGTTCCGGTGGGAATTTCGAGATTCTCATGTTTCGTGGCGCGTCCAGTCGCGGCGCCAGCAGTTTGGGCGGCAACCGGCGGACCGATTTGCGGCGCTAGCGAGAGGAAAACAGACAAGAAGAAACCAAAAGGCGCGTACCGGACGCCGGCAGGCATCATAGCGAACTCCCTGGGCTAATTTCGCAGAGCAAATAGCTCACGCGGAAGCAAGCCCTCCCTAATAGTTTCCTCCGCGGGATCCTCGATGACAAGTGGCAGTAATGCCTTTCAATGGGCGGATTGAATATCTAAATGGAAGCTCAACATCCATGAACCTGCGTTCTGGTCAGTTGGTGGTGCGGTTAGAACTAGATTGGGATACCGGCGCGAACATTCTCGTTGGGGCGTTCAGCGCAGTGAATGTACTTTTGCGAGAACTTTAGGGGCCAGCGAGGCTGGCAACGGCGTGTACCCGTGTTGTTCCGCGCTTTGTTCACCCATGCTGAGTGCCCACTCGAGGAAATTGGCCAGGGCCCTAGCGCGCTCCTGATCCGCCGATTTTTCCGGCACATAGAGCCAGGTGAAGCTGACGATCGGATAGGCATCGTTGCCCGAACCGTTCGTGAGCGATGCGCGAAAATCCGCGGGGATAAACTTTTCGGCGGAATGGTAGGCAGCGGCAATGCTCGACTGGGTTGCGCCGATGTATTTTCCGGAGGCATTCTGGACGTGGCCGACGCCAACGGAATTGTCGGTCAACGTAAAGCCAAGCTCAATATAGCCGATTGCGCCGGAAGTACCTTTCACTTTCTCCATCATATCCTCGCCGCGATTGGCGCTAATACCCACAGGCCAGGCGGGTGAGGGAGTCTTGCCAATTTGGCTGTGCCACTTGGGACTGGCCTTCGAAAGAAAGTCGCTGAATATATAATTGGAACCCTTCCCATCGGTGCGATGGACGACGGCGATATCCAGATGAGGCAGGAGCTGGCCGGGGTTGATGTCTTTAATTGCTGGGTTATCCCAGGTCTTGATGTTTCCGAGGAAGATATCTGCGAGGACCGGGCCCGAGAAGCGAAGATTTCCTTTGACGCCGGGAACGTGATAAATGGGGACGATGGCGACGAGAACTGTGGGGATGTGCAAGATGGGAGATTTCGCTTCCTTCAACTGTTCGTCGCTCATAGGAACTTCACCGGCGGCGAAATCGCCGACGCCACGGGAAATATCTTCGATCCCCTTAACAGTGCCGGTGCTGAGATAACGGACCTGCACGCCGGGGCTGAGCTTGTTATATTCTTCGATCCAATAGGAATAGAGTGGCGTGGGCAGATTCGAGCCGCTGCCCACCAGTGCAATAATGCTCTGGGAATTTGCGACAAGCGTGGAGCAAATCAAAAACAGTACAAGAGCCGGCCAAGCAACCATCCCGCGCCCTGATGGTTTCATAGGGTTGCACTCCTTTATTCTGAGACGGGCTTGATGAGAATCGTGCACTCCGCGGTGGCAAGCTCGCAATATTTATTGCCGGTGTCGAGACTTATCGGTTAACCGCGGCTTTGACGCCGGGATGCGCATCCCGATAAGATGCGCTGGGTTTCGCCGAAGTACAGTTTTTCTTCAGGTGCGGGATTTAGAGAAGCCCGCCTGGGAATCGTCCGGTGCCGTGGGTGTGGAGACGGGGGGAAATAATGCGAAATGATTACGCCTGCTGGTGCGCCGCGCTGGTGTTTGGATGTTTTGTCTTTTGGCAGAATCAACAGGGGGCGAGCGGCCAGGCGGCCAAACCGGCGGCCTCGTCGGAGCTTACGAATCTTCTCGATGCAAAGATTAAGGCGGAATGGCAGGCGATCAAGAGCAAAGACCCAAAGGCGTACGGCGATCTGCTGACGGAAGAATACGTTGCGGTGGAAGCCGACGGCGGTGGTGAACGCTATAAGTGGAAAGCTTTACAAGAACTTCAGCAAAGCGCCGTCGCGGACTTTACGCTTTCATTCCTGAAAGTGACGCCGCTAAGTCCGGACGCGGCGTTTGCCCGCTACGAAGTTTTTATCAAGTTTCCGCCGAAGTCCACCGTCCGGTTTGAAAAAGTCCTGGTAGGTGAAATCTGGGTGAAGCGCGAAGGCCAATGGAAAGCTCTGCACTACCAGGAAACCCGGGTGAAATAGTCAATCCGCAAATTGTGCCGCCGCTCCTGGCCGGAGAGCGAATGGATTCACGCGACTGAGGCCAAAAACAGCGTCATTCCCTGCTGTAACTGCCCGCAATTACACCCGCGGGAGAGCTTATTGGCAATCCGGCGGCATGGAAGCGATAGCGTCCTCGGAACCACAGGCACGCTTTTTCTTCGCGGGGGTGAGGCCTGGCCGGGCATGATCGAGGATCCAGAGACCGTCGTTGTTGGTCAAATAGATCAGCCCGCGGCTGGAATCTTGAAGGATGCTGGTTACGCCGGTAAATGTCTGAAGCACTTTGGGGTGCGCCGGATCGCTGAGGTCGAGAATCTTGACGGTTTCGGTCGGGCTGTCGGAATTTCGAATGACTCCCTTGGCATTTTTGTCCGGAACTTCGGCCAGGCCGACGTCGGGACCCACGATTTCAAGTTTGCCGGCGGTGGCGTCGCTCGACTGGGCGCCATGATTCACCAAGCTAGGCAGAACCGGTTTGGTGACGTCAATCACGGTAAAGCCCTGTTTGGATGCCTTCTGGACGTAGAGGTATTGCTTATCGCCTTTGTTTTGCAGAAGCATTTCGTTTCCCGGCGCGTCTTTCAATGACAAGTGGGCGATCACCTTTGCGGGAACCTCGGTGGGCTTGGTATTTGCGGAGATGCGGGGCGCGGAGGTAATAACGACCGCGGCCGCAAAGGCAATACTGACGGGGCCCAAAGGACTCCGAGAAAATCTTTGCTGGATCATACTCATCACTTCCTCCTTGCGCTGTTCCAAGCGCGCCCGTCATTCACTTTCAGGCAGTTTGATCATTGTGAATCTCTGTGACATTAGATGCGTCGAAAAGCCATAATTGAGACATATTTCGGGACAGCCGGTTGGGCTTAAGCAGAGGGAGGTGGACGAGTGAAGAGACGATTGTCCAAACATATGGAAATAATGGGGTTTTCTTTGCGTAATTCGAGCGGAGACGGAGCCGAATGAACAAGCGAAATGGCGCCGGACGCCGGCGGCAAAAAAAACGAAGAAGTCCTTGGATAGGACTTTCGCTGTTATCTGGGAAGGAGCGGACGGAACCCAGGAAGTTTCTTCGCAGCCCCGAATTCGCGGAACTCGATTCGCCAGAACGATGATGAGCGAGAATACGCATATCCAGACGACGGCGCATTGCGCGCGGGTCAGGCGGCGCGGGCGCGGTATCAGGTACGACAGCATCGGAACCCCGTCAAGCGAAGACTCCTTACCAGTTCCATTCTACACCCGTGTGCTAAACGCGAGTCGTGGCAACGCCACAGTTGACGATGACAAGCTTGGGCGTCTCGCTCGCGTTTCAACACTGCTTCTCAACTCTGTTTCTGCTCCTACTGCCTGCCGTACACGGCGATACATCCATTGGAACTCTGCGTACCGCAGAGTGGACCGGCCTGGGTGGGGACAAATATCTGATTCGTAAATTGGTTGACGGTGATGCTGTGGGAGTTGGAACCCGTGGTGACGTTGACGAGCCACTGGCGAGTTCCGGCATCAACCACGCCCATGATTGGTCCGCTGGGCATGTCGCGTCCCGCGGTGTAGTAGCGGTTGTCGCCGGGGTTGTACCAGACTTCGTCAGTACCGCCGCTTTGATCGATCTTGATCTGGCTGGCAAGGCAGGCAGCGCTAGTCGTGCAGGTACCGTCAAAGATGATCAGCAAGGGTGGGAACTGGACGCCATCATGGCCTCCGCACCCGACTAGAAAATCGTGGCCAGGGCCCTGAACGATGCCAGCAGGCATGCAGTTAAGAGTTGGCACAACGTTTATGACTACGGGGCCGGCCGGATTTCCGATTCGTGGATCAATTTCGTCAATGCACCCGACGGCGACGCTCGACTGAGTGGGCAACGTGGAAGCCGTGCAATTCAGATTTTCCACATAAAAAGTGCCATGCAGCGGATTGAAACCCACGGCACCCGTCCCGGCCACGGCAATTTCTCCGCCTTGTCCAGCCCCAGCCGGTCCATTGCTGGTAATGAATGCTCCCGTGTTCTGGTCAACTATCGCGGAGTGATGGCACGGTATAGTTAGCGTTCCTGCTGTCGCCACCAAAGGAAATGGCCCGCCGGAAGCGCCTGAGGGCACGGAGGTGGATGGATCCGGACAAGCGGCGACAGCGCTATCTACGGGCGCTGTGGAATCGAGTGGGGCTGCTGCGTCGTAATAAATCTGGCCGAGGATGCAGGCTGCCGGATTCGCGGGAGTGTAGTTGTTAGCTGCAGTCCCGTTGGTCGGGTACGCAGGATAGTTTACCGGGAGACAATGTCCCTGCCCGGGAGTTGTAAAGGGAGGTGTGAACTTACGATTGACGAGGTCGGTCACATCGATCAGGGTGACGAACGGAAGGCCGGGGTCACCATTCGCGATGGTGAGAATGTCGTGTCCGCCCACGGTTCCATAAGCCATTTCGTCGCCGCGATCATCGGCACATTCGGGAGCGCTGCCGGCGCCGCCATTCCAAGAGGCGATGCATGGCCCAACGCCATTCGGGCCGTCAAAATCGGGAGACGACCCCGTGGGGAAATCGGCGATCACGGTCGGCGGGTTCGTCGTGAGATCGAATACAACGACGGAGGAGCTGCCGCTTCCGACGAACAACGTGTTTCCATCCGGCGTCACGAGAAGCCCGTTAGGGGCAGAGAGCGGGTTCACGCCATTCGCGCGCGACGCACAGCATTGCGCCCCAGGCAATCCACCGAAGGAGCCGTTCGGGCCAAATCCGGGAAACGCATTGCCGAAGTTTGCGAAGAACGGAGCGTTCCTGCAACCGAACCGGGTAAGTCCGTTGCCGGGCCTTGTGGAATTTACACTTCCGAGGCCAGTGACGATGGAAGGAATACCTTGTGGTTGGTTAACAGGGTCAAGCTGCGGGCCCCAGCATGGGCTGAAATTATTTCCGGCGTTTGCCACCTGATTAATTCCGCCAATGGTGTTCACCGCGAAGTTGTTTTTGGCGTCCGTAACCACCACGTCCAGACCGATGCGGTCGGACGTGTACACCTTCTGCTGAATCGGATCGAACCAGCTTATGTCGAAGGAGTTGAACGGACCGCCCGGCTCGCCGGTGGGATTGTGTTCCGGCACCGGCACGACGTTGAGCACGCCGTAGGCCCCATTGACGGTAGTGCCGCAAGTAGGACAAAACGGCTGCGAGCCGCAACTGTTCAAGAGAAATCCAAGGGCTAACGCTGCAGCCATTTCGATAATCTTCATGAGTCTAGACCTCATCGAAAAACCTCCTCCAGGAATTCCACTCGAATTTTCGGCGCCAAGGCGCTGCTTTCGTTGTTGTGAAGGCCTGGTAGATTTCCAGGCAGATTGGCCAGTTTCGAATCCAGTCCGATGCATGGCTGATCCCCTGCGCCTTAGAAGCGGTACTGCAGCCGCTGTTCGAAGACGTAGTAGTTCTGCGGCGTAGCACCGATCGTGCTTGGATCCTTCAAACGGTCAATGTTGAAGTTGGACTGGAAGCGCACCCAGTAGTTCAAATACCAGTTCACACCGAAGCTGAATTCGTCGGTGTGCCGGTTGAACGTTGGCAGGTTTTGCGGCGTTTGGAGGTTGTTGAAGAAAATACCGGGCTCGTTGCCCTGAATCCCGGAATAGCGGAACGCCAGTTCCCAAGCTCCCCATCCGCGACCACCGCCACCCGGAAGTTCAGGACCAAAGACCGGGTGCTTGATGCGGGGCGTGCCATTTTCCGGCCGCCGTTCGCCAGTGAGCAGGTAGGTGGCGGCGGAGTTCCACGCCTTGAATCGAACCGCGGGCAGATCCGCGAACCCAAGTCCGCCAAGGGTCAAAGTGCCTACGCCAGTGCGATCGAAAATTGCCTGAACGTATTCATCGCGGAAACCCCATGGGCCTTTCAGGTACGTGAACTCGCCCTCATACCGCCAGACATTGCCGTTAGCCTGGAACTGCGGCAAAAACGTGAATGGCGCAGCCGGCGATCCGGTGTTTGGCGTGAGTTCGCCGGAAAGACCGCGCGACTGGCCGTAAGCGATCGAACCACCGAAAGCGAACTCGTGCAACACACTGTCTTTCTTGTTGCGCCAGGGGTAGAAGCGGACTCTGCCTATTGTCTCCGGCACGCTGGTGGTGTTACTTGTGGAAAAACCCTTGCCGTTGAACGCTCCCGCCCAGTACTGGAATGCGCCGCCATTGATATCGCCGTGAATTACGGCGCCAGGACTGCGGAACGCAGAGGCGGCCGACGGGTAAAGCAGCGATTGCAAGCCCCGCTCGACGAAATCGATGTTGGTGACACCGGCGGCCAGTTCCTGGGCGAAGGGTTCCTTGAACTGCCCAGCCTGGATCTGGATGGCGTTGTTGTATTTCGCATTCAGGTAGACATCGCGGATCGTTGCACCAGTTGCTGCGGCGGCGTCAACCAGGATGCCGAACTGGTAGTGGTCGCCATAATTTCCCTGAAAACCAAAGCGGCCGCGGCGCACGGAAAAAGTGTCGGCGGGAGAGCCGTCGCCAATGTAGCTGCGATAATCGGTTTGCACGTATCCGTACGGCTGAATTTGAAATTGGCCGTCGTTGGACTTGATGAAGAAATGTTCGCCGTTCCATCCCGCATTCACGGGCGCCGCGCCCTCTTTCTTCTCGGCGGGTTTCTGGTAAATGACCACGGGTTCCGCGGGCGCCGCAACTTCCGGATCGACTGCCGGCCCAGCAGCGGGCAGAGGATAGCTGGTGTTAATCAGTCGGGCGGCGCCATCGTTTGACGGAGATGGAGCGCGCGACTTCACCTCGACGAGTTGTTCGACTAAATTTTTCAGTTGCTCGATCGTGCGGCGCTGCGCAGCCACTTCCTGACGGAGTTGATCCACCTCCGCTTTGCTCGCCGTCGCGGAAGGGACCTGTACGCTGTCGCCGGCAGATTTCTCGCTCTGGGCCTGAGCACACGGACCCATGCACACAAGACTCAAGGTCAGCGTGAAAAGTGCAATCCACGTCCTTAGTGAATTCATGTTCCCCCCCAAAGTCAATGGTCGGATGACCGGACCAGTGGCGGTCAGCCTTTAGCGCATTTACGGATTCATGTCAAGGGAATAATCGCAAAATCGATTGAAGCTAGAAAAATTTACGTTCTGAGTCGAGAGAAAAAACTGGCTCCGATAGCCACGCAGATCGCTGATCTGATCAGGCATCTTGATGGAACCGGTGAATGCCCCCGGCGAGAGAATCGCTTCGCGGATGTTCGGTTTTCTGATAAATAGGAGTTTGCACTTTACCCATGCCATCCTCCTGTTCTTTGCCGCGGCGATCGCCGGAACGCTTAATGCCGTAGCCGGCGGAGGCAGCTTTGTCTCCTTTCCTGTCCTCCTGTTCACTGGCGTGCCTGCAGTCGAAGCGAATGCCACGAACACCGTCGCTCTGTGGCCCGCATTGGCGGCGAGCACGGTTGTTTATCTGAAACGGTTGGACGCGCCGCTGCGCCTGCTGATTCCCTTACTGGTGACCAGCCTGGCCGGTGGTTGGGTTGGCGCGTTGCTGCTGCTGCGAACGCCGCAACACACTTTTTTGCATCTGGTGCCGTGGCTGCTCTTGAGCGGCACATTGCTGTTTGCATTTGGAAATCAAATTCGCGCGATCGCGGGCCGCACTTCCCTAGTCGAAGATCTCCGGCAATTATCGTGGCAGGCGATCGTGGTGAGCTCTGTCGTGGAATTGTTGCTGGCGGTGTATGGCGGGTATTTCGGGGCGGGCATCGGCTTTGTCATTCTCGGCATGCTGGCGGCACTGGGGATGCGCGACGTTCTTGCAATGGGCGCCATCCGGACATTGCTGGCCGCAGCATGCAATGTGGCCGCGGTTGTCACGTTCATCTGGGCAGGAGCGGTGCTATGGCCGCAGTGCCTGGTTATGCTTGCCGGAGCGCTGACAGGCGGATGGTTTGGGGCGCACTTTGCCCAAAAAGCCGATCCGCGGAAGATGCGGTATGCCGTGATTGGAGTGGGCCTGGCGATGAGCGCCTATTTTTTTATTACCGCTCATTGAGGATTGGGAACTATGCGAGACTGATTTTTTGCGCACCCGGCTGCAACCCAAAAAAGATTGCGGGAGGTTGACAAGCGGTGTATACTCCCGCTGGTCCACTTACCGGACCACTTGGAGCCTTGCTTGTCACTCAACCTGAAAACCGATTTCGAGACGGTCCGCCGGGATAAAGTTTACGAAGGCGTGGCCAAACAGATCGAACGCCTGATCCTGAAAAAACTCCAGCCAGGCGACAAACTTCCCTCCGAGCGCGATCTGGCGGAGTCGCTTGGAGTCAGCCGAAGCTCGATCCGCGATGCGATTCGCAGCCTGGAATTGATGGGCATGGTGGAACCGCGGCAAGGCGCCGGCACCATTGTCCGGCAAATTTCATCGGACTCGCTGGTCAATCCGCTGGCCAATGCACGGAAGCGGAAGGAAGAGCTGGTCGGCGAACTTCTGGATTTTCGCAAGATGCTCGAACCAGCGCTCGCCTCCCGGGCCGCCACGCGGGTTTCCGCCGAGGAACTCGCCGAGATGGAGGATATCCTCAAACGGCAGGATGAGAAATTGCGCAACGGGGAGAGCACGATTGCGGAGGACACGGAGTTTCACTACGCCATTGCTCTTGCTTCCGGCAACAGCGTCGTGCGCAAAGTGCTGGATACGCTGATGGATTTGCTGCGCGATTCGCGGGAACGCAGTTTGCAGGTTGACGGGCGTCCGCAAAAATCGCTGGCCGGCCACCGGAAAATTCTGGCGGCGCTGAATCGGCATGACGCTGATGCCGCCAAGCTCGCAATGCGCCACCACATCGAAGACGTCGAAAAAATGCTGCTCAAGAAGTGAGGTTTAGGCCGGCGGGGGATTCTTTACCACGGGTTGACGACGCACGTTCACAAGATTACCGGCACGGGAGACACGAAACGCCGGTTTGGAACGAAGGGTACGAAGAATAGAAATTCGATTTGAGGACCAGTAAATTGCCTGACTTGCGGGACGACATGACCGGCGGGCCTTTGGCACCTCCCGAGGCGCAAGCCCCGAGTCTTTCGAGCCTGGAAAATTCCACGCCATGTGCTGGAGCGGCCTTGACGCTTCGTGTTTCGGAAGCGCGTGTCGAGGACGTCGGCCACGCCATTGCGCGGCTTGCGCCTGCGGATCTTTTGCGAATCGGCGCCAAGCCGGGTGATGTTTTGAAAATCATGGGCGGCACGGTCGCTGTTGGACGCGCCGAAATTTCGGACGATGCGCACGAAGGCATGATCCAGATCGACGGAACATGCCGCAGCAATTGCAGCGCGGGATTGCAGGAGCAAGTCGCCGTTACGCCCGTCGAGACGCAAGCAGCGGTCGCGGTTCGCTTCACGCCCATGTGGGTGGGAGCTGCGCCGGCGACGATTGCGCCAGACCGGATGCTTGCGGATCTGGTAGGCGTTCCCGTGGTCACGGGATGCGCGGTTCGTGTGCCCACCTTTGCGAAGGCAGTCAACTTCCAAGTCGTACGCACCATTCCCTCGGGACCCGTCGTAATCGGAAAGCGAACTGACATCCGAGTTGTGGAAGGCGAGCAAACGCCGTCGCGCGCTCCCGCGGTCTCCTACGAAGACATTGGCGGGCTTGAGCGCGAAGTGGCGCGAGTGCGTGAGATTGTCGAGTTGCCACTGAAGCACTCGCATATATTTGAGCGGCTAGGAATTTTGGCGCCGAAGGGCGTGCTTTTGTACGGAGCTCCGGGCACGGGAAAGACCTTGCTCGCACGCGCCGTGGCCGCCGAAAGCCGCGTGCATTTCATTCACCTGAACGGCCCCGAAATCATGCGCAAGTTTTATGGAGAGAGCGAGGCCAAGCTGCGTGAGGTTTTCGAAGAGGCGGCGCGCCACGCACCGGCGATTCTTTTCATTGACGAGATTGACGCCGTCGCTCCGAAGCGCGCGGAAGTAACCGGCGAAGTGGAAAAGCGTGTTGTGGCGCAATTGCTCAGCCTGATGGACGGCTTCGTTGCGCGCGGCCATGTGATTGTCATTGGCGCCACAAACATTCCAGAGATGCTGGATCCCGCGCTGCGGCGTCCCGGCCGGTTCGATCGCGAAATCGAAATTGGCGTGCCGAACACTCAGGCGCGGCTGCAAATCCTCAGGATTCATACTCGCGCGATGCCGCTTGCGCCGGATGTCGATCTGCAGGAGATTGCCGAACTTTCGCACGGCTTTGTGGGCGCGGACTTGGAGGCGCTCGGGCAAGAGGTCGGGATGATTGCGCTGCGCGGATTCCTGGCGGGCCTGCCGCTTGGCATAGATGGGGCTGCGTCCGCCGAACTTGGGTCGTTGCAGGTGACGCGCGAGAATTTCCTTGCCGGCTTGAAGGATGTGGAACCGAGCGCGACCCGCGAATTCTTCATCGAGAAAAGCGAAACGGCGTTTGCATCGCTCGGCGGCCTCGACGAAGTGAAGCGCATGTTGGATGCCGTTGTCGAACATTCTCACCTGCATGCGGAGATTTACGAGAAGTTTGGACTGGCGCCCCCGCGAGGCATCCTGCTTGTCGGCCCTTCGGGAACGGGAAAGACGGCGATGGCGCGGGCGCTCTCCGGCGAAAAACAGCTCCCGCTGATCGCGATCGATGGGCCGCAGCTTTATTCGAAATGGCTGGGGGATTCGGAGCGAGCGTTGCGCGAAGTTTTCAAAAAGGCGAGACGCGCAGCACCGTGCATTCTGTTCTTCGATTCGATTGACGCGCTTGCTCCGCGATTCGGCGCGGATCAATCCACCACCGATGTTTATCGAAGGATTCTGAGCCAACTGCTGCGCGAGATCGACAATCTGCGCGACGTCAAGGGAGTGATTTTACTGGCAGCTACGGACCGCCCCGAGCGCATCGAGCCCGCTTTGTTGCGGAGCGGCCGCTTCGACTATATACTCCCGTTCGCAAAACCCGGCGTTGCCGATCGCGCGGCGATTATTCATCTCTGTTGCCGGCATGTGCCGCTTTCGCCCGATATTGATTTCAAGGAACTGGCCGGGCGGATGGAAGGCTTCACTGGCGCGGATATCGAAAGCCTGTGCAAAAAGGCCACGCTCTCCGCGATCGTGGAAATTCAGCGCGGCACGCGGCTGGCGCCGTTCGTTGTGACACGCGGAGATTTCCTGGCCGTTCTCGAAGCTGATCGAAGCAGTCCCAAGCACTTGAACACAACGAACGTACCGGGCGGTGCTGCCGGGGATTTACGCCGTGATGTGTTTACTTCAACGAAATACTGACGAGGGTTGAAACATGAGCTATACGGAACTTTCTGTTTGGACGCGCGGCATCATCATGGACAAGGAAGGCCGCGACATCGTCAACTCCATCTCCGCGTCTGCCCGGAAAGAGGGCAAGTACGCGCAGGCGATGGAGAACTATGTGGACAATCCGGATCGCACCAATTGCCCGACGCGCAAGTATTGCCGCGTGAGCGACACGGTGCTCGAAAACGAGCTCACCTACGAAAATGATCACCCGAACATCGTCGTGCTCGTCGAGGGAACGATGGTGAAGGGCTGGGACTACTTGCGCGGAATGCCGCCGGGTGGAACGCTGGTGATCAACACGCACTACACACCGGAGTACATGATGCGTTTCGTGCCGGGCGCCGACCGGCTGGCGCAACTGGTTTGCGTGGACGCGGCGAAGCTGGCCGACCACAAATGGCTTTACTATCGGCTGGGGCAGTTGGGCCTCGATCGCCTCTCGACAGAGGGCGCGGCCGAGCGAAGCAAAGCGATTGCGCCGGATATCGCGGCGCCGCTGATTGCCGCGGTGGTGAAGACGACGGGAATCGTCAAGATGGAGACGATTCAACCGATGATTGCGAATCAGAAGGCTTTCGAAATGGCGCTGAACGAATTGCACATCCTGCCGCTGAATCCAGTGGCGGCTTAGGAAGGAACCCATGTCGACAAAAGGCACACGCATTCCCGAGTGGCTGACAGTACCCTTCGCAGGCATCACGCCGGCGCCAACGCAGGAAAAGGGGCAGGACTTGTTCCCCACCGGCAACTGGCGTTCGATCCGGCCGGTGTACCGCGACAAATTGCCGCCCTGCAACAACGCCTGCGGAACGAATGAAAAAATTCAGGGCTATCTCGACCTGGT
>WNFR01005168.1_pt1 | contig 13372 bp, 13 predicted proteins | sample 5400221 | NCBI WGS metagenome assembly WNFR01 (sample SAMN13153357, study PRJNA577476) | soil metagenome | isolation source: 40 cm soil under Madrone tree | place: USA:California | collected 2016-06-14
TGTCCAACCTGAAGAGATCATGCCGGGTCGCTGTTAACCGGCCACAGGTCCGCACACCGGACGGATTCGTCCTGCGGCGAACCGGTGGCTACACGGCTTGTTCACTGCATCTACTAATTTCTTGCGCGTGACGGTCGAGAACGGCGTCGTTTTCCGGCGATCTTTGTGGCGGATGTGTCTGAAAGAGCCAAGGCTCGAGCCAGATCGGCTTCATCCGTGAGGTCGAGGCGCAACGGCGTAATCGAGACCCAATGGTGCTCGACAGCCCAGCGGTCGGTCCCTTTCGCAGCACCTTGTAGCGGCGTGACTGTGAACCAGAAAATGGCACGCCCGACGGGATCTTTGTCGGGAACAACTTTGCCGTCGTAATGGCGCACAGATTGACGCGTCCAACGAATGCCCTTCGGTTTCTCCGGCAAATTCACGTTTACCAAAGGCAGTGTCTTCGTGGGCATCAACAGGTCGAGCACCTTGGCAACGTAGGGCTCGAGCCCTGCAAAATCCGGCTCGCGACTGTCGCTGACGTTCGTGCTGAACGCGATGCCTCTGGATCCGAGCAATGCAGCCTGTTTAGCAGCGGCCAACGTGCCGGAATGCCAGAGTGAGTTGCCGAGATTCAGGCCCAGATTGATTCCGGAAAGTACAAGGTCCACGTGTCCCCACCGATGCATTCCGAGTGCGACACAATCGGCCGGTGTCCCATTCACGCTGTACGCCTCGAAACGTTCGAGATGAATACGTTTAAACCGCAAGGGGCGGGATGATGTGATCGCATGACTCATTGAGGATTGCTCTACGTCAGGCGCCACAATGCGCACCTCACCGAAACGCGCTGCCGCTTTCGCCAGCGCCGAAATTCCCGGGCTGTAAATTCCGTCGTCGTTCGAGATCAGGATTCGCATTTTCACACTTTAAGAAACGCGTGTCGGCCTGTTGTTGGCCGAATAGGTTGTGACAGTAACGGCTGTAACAGACCAGTCATGCGAATCCTGTTGATCCACAATCCGAAAGCCGGAGACCGTGAACACAGCAAAAAACAATTGCTGGCAAGCCTGACGAGATCCGGCCATCAGGCATTCTATCAATCGATAAAAAAACGTGGCTGGAAACAAGCCTTCGAAAAACCGGTGGATCTCGTCATTGCCGCCGGAGGAGACGGCACGGTGCACAAAACTGCGTGGCAACTTTTGGACAGCGGCATCCCGCTGGCGATTTTGCCCCTGGGCACCGCGAACAATCTGGCGCGCAGCCTCGGTTTCACCGGATCTGTCGAGGAAATCCTTCAATCGGTTCACTGCGGAAAAAGACGGCCGTTCGATGTTGGCGTTGCGCGCACTTCCTCGCGGACGGAATACTTTTTGGAGGCGGCGGGAGGCGGGTTGTTCGCCGACTACTTTTCCGTCGCAGAGGCGAACGAAAAAAAGGATGCTTCTCCAGAGGAAGAACTCAAGGCGCACCTGTCTCTCCTGCGAGAGTTAGCAGTCGATTATCCGGCGCGTCGATGGAAAATGAGCATTGAAGGCGAAGATATTTCGGATGGCTGTATCCTCTGGGGAGCAATGAACATTCGCTCGGCTGGTCCCGCGCTCCATCTCGCTCCAAAAGCAAAAACGGATGATGGCCAGCTGGATTTTGTGGCCGTGCGCGAGCATGAACGCAAGGCTTTCATTAAGCACGTCGATGCGCACCTGGCGGGACGAAAGGAACGCGGGTCGCCAACGCCGCGGAAGTTTCGCAAGCTGATTATTCATTCGCCGACCGGCGCAATGCATCTTGACGGCAGGCAGTGGCCGAGCGGGAACAAAAATAACAAGCGGCTGCGAGGCGCAGTTGAAATCACGGTCAAACCTGCTGCCCTAACGATTTGGCAGGGTGACCCGCGTCATGCGTGAATCACCTATAACCTGAGGCCAGTTGTGATCTCCGTGGGGAGCAAGGCGCGATGACAGTGTGCAATTTTATGTTTTAGATGTGTTGCGATCGCGCATGCGTTGCGTCCATGCCTGTAGCTCGCTCCATGGCATGAAGTTGAGAATTCTATCACCTGCGATCCTGGCTCGGAGTGCAGCCGCCAATCCAAGGTCAATAAATTCCAACTGCCACGGGTGATGAGCGTCTGTTCCGAGCGAAATGCGTGTTCCGTGTTCGCGCGCAAATTTGAGTAGCTCAACGTTCAGGTCCTGCCGGTCGGGATAGCAATCAATCTCCACCGCCTTGTCGAGCCGGGCCGCTTCCGCAAACACTCGCGGCCAATCTGCCTTGAGACCGATCCGAAAATTGTAAATGCGGCCGCGCGGATGACCGAGGATGTGAATGTTTGGATTCCGCAACGCTGCGAGATAACGCTCCGTTTGATTTTCGGTCGCACGTAACGAGGAATGGAACGAGCCAAGAACAAGATCCAAATCTACCAAAGACTCCGGCGACATATCGCCTTCGCCGCGCGGGTTGAGATTCATCTCGATCGAACGGAGCACGGTGAGGTCTGGACCTGATTTTCGAATCGCGATATTCACTTTGGTTATTTCCGCTCCTTGTGCTTTCAAGGCGCGCTCGTCGATTCCGCCTGCGATCTTCAACGTCTTCGAATGATCGGTGATGGCGATGTATTCATATGAGCGTTCTTTCGCGGCGTCCGCCATTTCCGCAATTGTCCCTGATCCATCGCTCCAGCGACTGTGCATTTGTAAATCGCCATGCAGCTTTTTCGGCCAGGCAGGTCGTCTGGCGAGGCGCCGCCGCGCTTCCGCCAGCGAGATGAAGTCCTGGCGAACCGCAGGAACTGTTTTCGCGCGACGCGGCGGTTTTTCCATCCAATTTCGAATTTGTTTCTCGATAAACGGACCGACGCCGCGCAGCTCGGTTAAGGCCCGGTTTTGCTCGATCAGATCCGATACCTCTGCCGGCCAGAGAAACGCACTGCGCGCGGCTCGACGAAATGCGCGAGAAAGAATACCCGTTTCTCCTTCGGCCTGTTGCGCGAGCAGCTCTGCAATGTCGGTGTTTGACAGCACACTTTGAGATTCGTCGGGGGTGGCAAGTTCAGCGGTTTCGATGCAGCGAAGTGCCTCGGCGCGTGCGGCCTGTTCCTGCGCGCGGTTCGATTCTAATCATGATGGCAGAAACAGCGGAGGAACTCCGTAAACGACCTGAAATTCGCAAAGAACTGGAGCGGACGACAGGCGAAAAGCATCACGAAAAGATTCAACCGCCCGATCGCGACAGATTCTGGTTCGTGGCTTACGCGGTTGCCCTTGCCATCTGCGCCGTTTCTTACTTTCTCGTCAGTGCGAACCTGATTCCGTTGCCGCAGGGTGGGCTTGATATTTCTAAGCGAATTCTCCGAGGTGCGGTGCTGATCACCATCGTGCTGGCAGCCGCGCGAGCGATGTCCGTTTATGGAATTGCGCGTATCGAGGATGCATCGACTCGTTTCACCCTCCAGCGCATTGCGCATTTGGTGGTGGGGCTCGCCGTCGCCCTCATCGTGGTGTCGATCGTTTTCGTGAATTGGTACGGCGCGGTGGCCGCGCTTGGCGTTGGCTCGATCATCATCGGGCTGGCGGTACAAACTCCGATGAAAAGCTTCATCGCATGGATTTACATTCTGGTTCGTCAACCTTTTCGCGTTGGCGACCGCATCAAAATCGGCGACGCCACTGGAGACGTGATTGATGTCGGTTACCTCGACACGACGTTGTGGGAATTCGGCGGGCAGTACATTACCGGTGATCATCCCAGCGGACGGCTGATCAAATTCCCGAATGAAAAAGTACTCGACGAACTCATCTATAACTATTCGTGGCCACTTTTTCCTTACATCTGGAACGAGGTGAAATTCCAGGTGGCTTACAACGCGGACTTGGAGTTTATCGCCAAAACCATGCAGAAAATCACCGAGGAAGAGCTGGGACAGGAGATGCTCAAACGAGTGGAAACGTTTCGAGACTTACTAGCCCGTACGCCGGTGGACGAATTGGATGTGCACGAGCATCCGCGCGTGATTTTTCGAGTCGCCGATAATACGTGGCTGGAAGCGATTGTGCGTTATCTCGTTGCACCGCGGGAAGCGGGGCGCGTCAAAAGTCGATTGATCAAAAAACTTCTCGCGGCGCTTAATGCAGCACCCGACAAGGTGATGTTTCCCGCTGGCGCAAACCGCTAGAATCGGCGCCAAGTCTCTGTGCGCGAACACACACCCACAGGCGCGCGAGGCACTCTGCAAATACGATTTAATCTCTGAGGAGGTGAAACATGTTAGGTTGGGCTGTAGTTTTTCTGATCATCGCGCTCGTGGCAGCGGTCTTTGGGTTTGGCGGTATCGCCGCGGCATCGGCGGGCATTGCGAAAGTCCTGTTCGTTATATTCCTTGTGCTGTTCATAATCTCGTTGCTTTTCGGGTGGCGGGGCCGAGGCGTGCCGTGAGCTAGAATGAAGTTTAGGTAGAGTTGCGGACTCCCGCTCGGCAAGGCAGTAGAAAGCAAAGTGCTAGTGCGGGGAAGATTGGGTCGCTTGTGTGGTTTGCTCTCTGGGCCGTTTCTTATTGTACAGTTCTGCTAAAGAGAGGGCGTTGTAGCGATGCGGGGAGATGTTATCTTCGTCACTTCTTATTCGGTACCTGATAAGCTCGAAAGCAATCTCTCACCTCGATCCTCTCCCTTTGCAAAGGGAGAGGCGGACTGCAAGGCTCAACGAGTGACGGCTTCCCAGCTATCATTTTTCGACGCTGGCCAAGCCGTCGCTCCTTGGTGCTTAATCGCCCGGCGTACTGCGTTACGTGATTCGCCTCTCCCCGGTTGGGAGAGGATGAAGGTGAGGGGACATCTTTTGGCTTAGCCAAATTTGGATTCGATGCGTTAATTGACTGCAATGGATCGCGTCGTTGGCATCGAGACGGAGTACGGCTGTCTCCTCAGCGAAGATGAGCCGCACGTGAACTCGGAGCTCTGGCCGGCGAAGGTCAAGAATTATCTATTTCGCAAGGCGGACGCGGGAACGATCGATTTACATTACCGCGACTACGAGGAACCGCCGGGCAACGGCGGATTTCTTCTCAACGGCGGCCGGCTCTATCTCGACATGGGGCACATCGAGTACGCGTCGCCGGAATGTTTGCATCTGCACGATCTCGTGAGCTATGAGCTGGCGGGGGACGACCTGTTGCGATCGGCGCTGATTGCTCTGGGCGGGGAGGACCGTGTCTCATTCATCAAGAACAACGTGGACCATCACACCGGTGCAACGTTTGGTTGCCACGAGAATTATCTCATGCGACGCGAGGCCCAGTTCACTCCGCCGATTCTTGGAACGTTGCTGACTTTTTTGGCAACCCGGCAGATCTTCACCGGCGCGGGACGCGTTGGACAATCGAATCCGCTGGCGTTCGATTTCGAGCCGCCCCAACCACAGGGCCAGGTGAATTTTCAGCTGAGCCAGCGCGCCGATCACATCGTCAACGACATTTATCAGTGGGTGCAGTTCAATCGCGCCATTATCAACGCCCGCGACGAGCCGCTGGCCGATTACCGGAAATATCGGCGACTGCATTTGCTCATCGGTGACTCGAACATGAGCCCGTATGCGACCGCGCTAAAAATCGGGACGACGGCCTGCGTTTTATCGTTGCTTGAGGAAGGCCGTTTGCCGCGAAACCTTGTCTTGGTCGACGCGGTGCAAAGCACGCGTGACATTTCCCGCGATGCGAGCGAGCAATGGATGGTACGCCTCGAGAACGGCAAAACCGTCAGCGCGGTCGATGTGCAGTGGGAATTTCATCATCTGGCGCAAAAACATTTCCGGCATAGCAGCGCGGAAACGAACTGGCTGTTGGAAAACTGGGCGTTCGTTCTGGAAGCCATCGCGCACAACCGGCACGCGCTGATCGGTGGCGTTGACTGGATCACCAAAAAATGGTTACTGGAAACGTTCATTGAATCGGAGGGACTAAGCTGGGACGATCCGTGGCTGCAGAGCATCGACCTGGAATACCACAACATCGATCCGCGCCGGGGATTATTCTTCAGCATCACGCCGGGCAAACGAATTGCAGACTGGAACAACGGTGTCCGCCGTGCCACCGCGACCCATGTTCCTCCGGCCAACACCCGCGCATCCGGTCGCTCACGCGCCGTCAGCTTTTTTCAGACCTGCAATTTCCCGTATGTAATCAACTGGGACTCCATCGCCTGCGACAGCCGCGATTTCCTTGTCATGGGCAACCCCTTCGAAACGTACAACGACGAAGTCGACCATTTTCTTTCAAGGCCACGCACGCTCGTCAGCGCGACAGAACAACAACCGTAATGGCCGAACTAGACGAAGAAATTTTCGTGGTTTTTTACGAATCTTCGTCTACTTCTCGTTAGGTCTATGCGCACGCTGATACTAGTGGCAACGCTCATCTTAAAGGGCCGTTGTTTTTCAAGTGCGTAATCATGCAAATCGATTGTTCGCGTCGCAGTTTTTTGAAAGGCTCTGCTGTCGCAGCGGCGGCTTACGCAATCGGCCCACCGGTGATTGCACGGACGATTCGAGCTTCTGTGATTGTAGTCGGTGCCGGTGCTTTTGGCGGTTGGTCAGCTCTCCAACTCCTGCAAAAACGAGCGAAGGTGACTTTGCTTGACGCTTGGGGCCCAGGAAATTCCCGTGCCAGCTCTGGCGGCGAAACTCGCACAATCCGCGCGACTTATGGTCCTGCGCTTCTCTTATACACCCAGATGGTCGCCCGGGCGCTGCGGCTGTGGCAGGAGCATGAGCGGCGATGGAACGTAAAGCTCTTCTTCCGAAGCGGTGCGCTCCGGATGGCGGGCCCGGACGATTCCTACGAACGCGCGGCGCTGCCCGTACTGCAACAGGCCGGTATTCGTTATGAGAAGCTTTCAACCGAAGAATGCGCCAAGCGTTGGCCTCAAATCAATTTTGAAGGCGTGCCGTGGAGCGTTTATGAGCCCGATTCCGGCTTTCTCGCTGCACGCCGTGCGTGTGAGGCTGTTCTGAACGCATTCGTCAAAAACGGCGGGCAATATCGACAAACGCAGGCAACCCCTGGGCCAATTGTGGCCAATCGAATGCAGGGCATCAACATTGGCACAAGTGAGGTTCTAACTGCTGACTATTATGTTTTTGCTCTCGGTCCATGGCTTGGAAAAATCTTCCCATTTTTGACCTCGATTATCACTCCTACTCGCCAGGAGGTTTTCTTTTTCGGCACGCCCGCAGCCGACGTTCGTTTCACCGAAGCGCAACTGCCAACCTGGATTGACGGTGGAAAGAGTCCTTTCTTCGGTGTTCCTGGAAACCACTGGCGCGGCTTCAAAATAGCCGACGACACGCGCGGACCTGTTATTGATCCCACCACCGTGGAACGCCAGATATCGGAGGAGAAATTGGCTAGCGCGCGCGCCTATCTTCGCACGCGTTTTCCAGCGTTAGCCGACGCCCCGTTAGTTGAAAGCCGGGTATGCCAATACGAGAACTCTACAGACCACAATTTTATCTTGGATCGCCACCCGGATGCGGGGAATGTCTGGATCGTGGGCGGGGGCTCCGGCCACGGTTTTAAGCACGGTCCGGTGATGGGCGAAATGGTTGCTGATGCCGTGCTTGACCTGAAACAACCGCCTAAGGAAATGGGTCTTGGCCGTCTGCTATAGAGCTCCTCTATCATGATCGATGGCACGCGAGCGATCCCGAGACCTAAACAATCGCTGCAGACAAACGCTGGGCCGGTGTGCGCTCCGCGTGACAACATGACTACTGACCATAGACTACGAGCGACACTCGTCGCCGCCAGCGGTGACCCAGCTCGATCTCGTTAGGCCGCGATGTTGCATGTCTTGCTATCCAGATACCATGTCCCTACGGAACGCACGCACTCTGTTTTTCGAGCGTGGCAATCTCGGCGCAGATGGAGGCTACTCGAGCCGCTGGGTACGAGTGGAAAGTAAGCCGATTGCATTTTATTTTCCGAATTGTCGTTCCCGCGTTGCGGCCGCTCGTCTGCATGATTTGCATCATATTGTTGCCGAGTACGGCACCGATTGGCCAGGCGAAGCGGAGATTGCCGCGTGGGAGATCGCGAGTGGTTGCACCCATTATTACGCTGCGTGGATACTGAATTTAGGAGCCTTTGCCGTCGGCCTGTTTGTTGCCCCGAAAAGTCTGTTCCGCGGGTTCGTTCGCGGCCGGCATTCGCGAACGAATCTCTACCACACAGGATTTTCCGAGTTGCAGTTGGATGACGTAACTGTTGGAATACTGCGCGCACGCCTGGCAGTGGGCGCACCGAGTGTGAAGGCCCGTGCACGCGACGTTGCCATGTTCGCCTTATGGTCTGCGGCAGCAGCCTTGTGGCTACTAACGCCACTCGTTGCAATCATTCTGTGTTTTTTCATCGTCCACATGGCAGCTCACATATAAGAATGTTTCTCAACGGGACACCTGACTCGTGCCTTCTCTCGTTATCACGCCATGCATCCGTTTACTGCGTTGATCGCCGCTTACGTCTCGCGGTCGCTGATGTTTTGTCTCGTTAGGCCGATGCAGCGCTGCACCAGAATCAATTCAACACAACTAAATGCCTACAAAATCAATTCCTGAAGGATTCCACGCCATTACACCATACCTATTCGCCCAGGGCGCGTCGCGCTTGATCGAGTTCATCGTGGCCGCGTTCGAGGGTGAGTTGATCTTCGAGCAGAAGCGCGCCGATGGCGCGGTCATGCACGCAACCATGCGAATTCGAGATTCCATGCTCATGCTTGCTGACCCCACTCCAGAATTTGGGCCGATGCCCAGCTCAATTTACTTGTACGTCACCGATTGCGACAGAGTGTACCAGCGTGCGCTTGACTCCGGCGGGACTTCCGTTTTTCCGATCATGACATTGCCTTCCGGTGAACGGTATGGCGGTGTCAAAGACCCCTGCGGCAATATTTGGTGGGTGGCCACACACGTCGAGGATATTCCACCCGATGAGCAGGAACGACGCTGGAAGGAATTCAAAATGCCAGAACCGTCCGTGAAATAAGGCCTAAGATGCAGGCCGCATTCTGGAAAAATCACTGCAATCTTTGCAGTGACGAGATGCCGTAATTTTCTTGGAGCGCAGGGGCTTCGGCGGCGACTTGCGAGGCGTCGAGCTCGATTTGTTTTGGATCTTCTTCGGTCTCGATCTTGATAAAGCCTTCGACTGGTTGCTTCACGGCTTCGGCCAGATCACCCAGTGATTTGATTTCCTTGCCGTTGACCCTTTTCACCGTCAGATAGGCGAGGTCATCGTATCCGATTGTGCTGTTCGCCGGGAGCACCTGACTGAGAATGACGACGCGACGGTTTCTGTCTGGAAACAGCTCGGATTGGAAATGGTCCATGTACACCAGGCGCTGGGGCGCTTCACGTTGCCAGTTCGGTCCCCATTCCTTGAGATACTGGCGAGAGAGTTCCTGAAAGATCATGCCGCCAAGAACGTAATATCGCGGTGGCTCATCGAGATTATAAGGCGGGCTCACGTAATTCTTCGTATCGCGATGCTCCAGAGTCAGATTGAGCTGCATCGGTTTGCCATCGCGCTCAAGATGGAAGGGAACAACGTCGCCGGCATAGGCGTGCGCGGTCAGCAAATTGGTGAACTCGATCTTGCCATAGAGCGGATCCGTGTAGTTGCCGTTCTCATCAATGTCATGATTGCCAACCGCCGTCACGATGTCGCCGACCTTGAGTCCGGCTGTCATGGCAGGCGTGCCAGCCTCTACGTTGGTTATGTAAACGCCGCGCTTCCCTTTTTCCCCGGCAAACTCACGCAGCGCTGGATCGCGTGTCGGGAAAAATGAAAACCCAGCCGAGGGAAACCCGCGATAATTCTGGCTGTCGGCTTCGCGCAAGAAATGCGTGATGACAGGGGCCGGGATGGCATCGAGCAGTTGCGAGCGCGAATCATAACGCAGCAGTAATCCGGCGAGTTTGTTATTCTTAACCAGCGGAACCGTGTAGCTGTTCTCGCGATATTGCATGGGAATGCTGACGCGGTAAGTCAGGAACTGCCCGACATCGATCGGGTACGGCATCATTTGCACGGTTGTCACCAAGCCTTCGGTCGCCAACAACGCGCCGGTCGGTTCCAATTGCCACGCTGCAAGCCGGTCGCCGACCACTGTGTCGGATGTGATTTCGAGCGGTGTGATGCCGTCGAGGAAACTCTTCTCTGCCGGCTCAAGTAGCGCTAGGTTTGCTTCATAATCGATCACTCGGACGTTGGCCGCAGTTTTTTCACCGGACTCCGCGCGCTCAAGCTCCACGTAATTTTGATTTGTTACCAAATCGGCAGTCACAAGCACACGGCCTTTTGGCAAAACGGCGCCGAGCGCGCGTTTTGAAAACGGGGCTTTCTTTTGCCACGGCCGAAAATAGTCATACCCCTGACCGGTTACATTTACGCGGACCAAAGCGACCTGTTTTGGCCGAGCAGCAGTGGTCGGAATAGCCGGTTCCTTCCTTGCTAACGCGCCACTGACGGCGACAAGCACAATACTGAAAGTGATGAAAGCGTGTCTTTGCATTTCAGTGCTTTTCGTTCGTGGCGGCGATGCGCGACGCAGGCCGTTCCTCGAGATTTTGCTCTTTCAAAACGTTGTAACGCGTCTTGATGCGTTCGCGTGCGGTTTCCACCTTGTTGCGATCAAGCACCAGGGGCGGTCCGTCCCCGATCATCCGAATCACAAGCCGCTCCGGCGCCTGCGCGAAGGCTTGCGACAATTCATCGAGCGTCCGAATTTTTTTGCCGTTTACTTCATCAACGATGGCGCCCTTGTAAGGCGTGAGATAACTGTTAATAGGGTCCGGCAAAATGTTGCTGAGGACAATGACATCAGGATGCACAAGATAAATCTGCTCCAGAATGAAGTATTCAAAGAAATGCCGGAGACGCAGATCGCTTGTGCGGTAGGCCTCCAGCATGTCCAGGCTTAGCGGTTGGAAGAGCAACCCGCCGTAAAGAACGTAGCGCGGCCGCACATCGTAGGTGTGACCTTGGATCGAATACGGCCAGGGCTTGAACAATTTGATCGTCACTGTCATCGGCCCTTTATCCCGCAGGATGTCGAGCTTGACCGAATCCCCCTTGAATTTTCGTTCTACGACTTCCTCGAACTGCGCGCGTTCGCCGTCGAGTTCTACGTTCGAGTCACTTGCGATTGGGTGACCGTCGATCGAAAGGAGCACGTCACCCGATTTCAGAATACCGTCGGAGGGACCTGCGGCAACCACGGAGCTCACGAGCACACCGCGGTCGTCATCTACCAATCCGAGATATTTTCGTTGCGCTGGATTTTGCAATTTCGCATAGGTGATCGCGAGATCGGGGTATTCGTCATATTGCCCGTTGCTGATGTCCTTCAAAAAACGATTCATCACCGGTGTGGGAATCATGTAGGCCACGCCTTGCGCGACGTCGCCGCTATATCCCTGAAACGCCACGCCAACGACTTTGCCGTCCTGCATGACGGGGCCGCCGCTGTTGCCCGGGTTGATTTGCGCGCTGATCTGGATCGCCAGATGCTGGTCAACTGACGAATGCGTGTAGAGCTGGAAATCGACCCGCGACACAATGCCGGTTGTGACGGACATCCGTTCGCCGCCAATTGGATAACCATACGCTGACACCGTCGATTCCAGTGCCGGGATGCCGCCGAATTTTAGCGGGACCATGTTCTTGAAAAAGTCCTTTGCGGGCACGGTGACCAAAGCCAGATCGCAATCGTTGGCGATGAATTGGACCTGCGCGGGATATTTGTTAGGATCACCGTCGCGCTCAACTGTGATGTAACGGTTGTTAGCGACGACATGCGCATTGGTCATGATGCGGTTGCCGTTGATGACAAATCCAGCGCCGACACCGCGCTGGAGTGAGCCTGCGTTCCATGGAGCTTTGTAATCGGGATCCACTGACGTGGCTGTGATTCGGACAAGACTTTTTTGAACTGGCCCATTCGGTTTTGGCGGCGCAATCGGCACCGGCACCGGAACCACCTCTTGTGTGGGCGGGCTTGATTTCCATGGACCTGTGCGCTGGGGACCTTGCGGCTCCATTGGAGGCGGCGCCGGTGTGCCTTCCTGGGCATAGGCCAGCGAGGCGAAAAACAAAGCAGCGTAACCACTGAGAAAAATGCGTTTCATGGCGAGAAAGGCTCGAAACTTAAACAGCCTTACCTAAATCAAGATGCCGGATTTCAAATTGCAACTGCCCTTTTGGGGACATACTGACATGGAATGGGCCGCACGCGTTCAAATACAAAGCACCAAAACAAGCTATGCTTGGTGAAACAATTCGTTCAAGTCGGCGGAAGGCGCATTGTTACTGAGGAGATTGAATGTGCCATGTGTTTTGATTTCTCGCGCTGACCGCAGAAACGCGCCCCATGCTGCGAGCGCGAGTCCTGAGCCGACAGAGATGCGACGCACACCGAGGTCAGCGAGTTCCGACACGGTAAGCTGATGATTAAATCCGGAGACGAGGACATTGACGGGTTTCGGTGCAACCGTCTTGACGATCTGTGCGATTTCGCTCGGCTTAGTAACGCCCGGTGCGTAAAGACAATCGGCCCCCGCTTCGGCGTACGCTATGAGTCGCTCGAGCGCGGTGCGCAATGGATCGGCGTGCCCAACCAACCACGCTTCGCAACGTCCGGTTAGCAGAACGCCAGTTTCAGAACTGTCAATCGCGCTGCGTGCCGCGCGGATACGCTCGACTGCTAACTCCTTCTCGTATAGCGGGCAATCGCTGCGTGCGGTACTGTCTTCGATAGACAGGCCAGCAATGCCGGTTTCGATACAAAATTGGACATTTCCTGCGACTTCTTCCGGTTCATCAGCGTAGCCGGCTTGGAAATCTGCATTAACCGGTAGTGAGGTAGCCTTCGCAATCTCGCGAATGTGAGCGAGCATTTCGTCACGCGGAACGCGGCCATCAGGTTTGCCGCGCGAAAAAGCAAAGCCAGCCGAGGTGGTGGCGAGCGCTTTGAATCCGAGACGCTCGAGGTAGATCGCCGTCCCGATGTCCCATGGATTTGGAAGTACGAAGCAGCCAGACGCGTGCAGTGCGCGAAAGGTTGCAGCGGCGGATTTTTGCGTTGATCCCATGGCTCAACAATACACTTGCTCCGGCGAGGGCATGATGCTTCGGAAAGCGAAAGCGGCGCAGCAGCGCACGCACTCCAAAACACAAGCGCGAAATGGAGTATCGCGAGGACGGCCACGTTTTGGAGTGCGGCGGTGTCCCGCCGCTTTTACCCAGATCGGCAATACCAAAAAGCTCCGAAGTTTACCGCGAAGCTGTGCTGAAGCTGCGAAGGCCGTTGGCGAATCCGCCCGGTCATCT
>WNFR01005170.1_pt1 | contig 13365 bp, 11 predicted proteins | sample 5400221 | NCBI WGS metagenome assembly WNFR01 (sample SAMN13153357, study PRJNA577476) | soil metagenome | isolation source: 40 cm soil under Madrone tree | place: USA:California | collected 2016-06-14
ATCGACCCCAGCGTTCTCACCGAAGTGGCGAAGGGGATGCCTTAAAAGGATGAAGGATAAAGGCGAAAGGATGAACGTCGAATCGCGAGAAGGCTAGTTCCTTCGTCGGAATTACGATGCGCCGTTACGCTGAATCCATTGAAGCCCTTTTGAGATTACCGACCAAACAGTTTCTTTATCCAGCCTGAATCTTCCAGCTTCTTGAGTACGCTGTTGTCGACCATCGATTTTGCATCGAAGCGGCTCAACTCGGGCTGATCTTCCGCGAGCATATTCGCCTGGCCCTGCAACTGAGTGACCGAAACATAGGGCGGGATCTCAGTTTGCGTCGATAGGCTGTGCCACGCTTCTTCCAGCTGAACGTCGTCTGCATTCTGCGTGTATTTGCCGATAATCTGCTTTGTTTCCCTTTTCTGCGTCAGGATAAAACGCAGCGACTCCAGCCACGCCATCGTAAAATTGTCAACCAGGGCGGGCCGCGCTTTGAGCAGCTTACGCGTGGTGATCAAGCAGCGCACGCCGGCGGGAATTTTCAGATCCTCGATGTCGAGCAAGCGTTTGAAGCCTTCCTGCTCCAACACGAGATTGCTCGGCCGGTTGAGAATGCTGGCGACGACGAGACCTTGGCGCAGCGCCGCGACGCGCTCGGGCTGCAATCCGGTTTGCACCAAGCGCACGTCTTTCAGGCTGATGCCGTAGTGCTTGAGTATGTCCCGGACATAATAATAAGTCTGATCGCCGGGGCGACTGATGCCGATGGTTTTGCCGCGCAGCTGCTCGATGCGGCTGATCGACGGGTGAGCGATAAACACATAATCGATGACCTTGTTTGCGAGGCAACCCAAGAGGACGACGTCGCCGCCGCGCGCGGCATAGTTGATAAACGGCGCGGCGCCGGATTGAACGAATTCGATGTCGTTGTTTGCCAAAGCCGCAGTGGTTGGCACTGTGCCGCGCATATAAACCAAACGCGTGTCGAGATTGTATTTGTCGAAGATGCCTTTGTCTTTAGCCACCCAGAATGGCGCATAAGCGGCGGCGATGCTCGTGTACACGGCGGTGATACGATCAGCCGCCGCCGCCGGTGAAGCGGCCAAAAAGCAGAGTGACGAAAAAAGCAAAGACTTAAAAAGTTTTTTCAAAAGATTTTGTAACTCCTATTAAACGGCCGACTCCTAACTATCACAAGCCGCGTGGATTTTGTATTGGGGTCTCGATGTGTGTTTTTAGACGCGCCAACCAGTTGAAGCGGTCACTTGTTCCGGGTAGATTCGGGCCAATAAAGGTCACTGTCCCCATTGGAGGCTATCATGGTCCAATATTCGCCGAAGCTGACTTTTGGTCCGGAAGCTGCAGATTGGCAGGAACGATTCAACCCGGATCGTATGCGCCGCCTGCGCGTCGAGCGGGCGCAGATGCTGATGCGCAAGCACGGCATCGCAACACTGCTCGAAGCCAATCATCAAAACATTCGCTATCTCACCGCGCTCAAGGGCTTCGCTTATCCGATGTGTCGCTACGCGCTGTTTTTTGCCGAGCATGACGCGGTGATGTATGAACACGACGGTTACTATCATCAGATGCCCGACCAGTGCCCGTGGATTAAGGAATGGCGACCGGCGCGTTCGTGGCTGACCGGCGCGCCCGGCCCCGAAGTGTGCGCCGCGGAGGCGAAGGCATTTGCCGCCGAGATCAAGGCGGAGTTGGAAAAGCGCGGCTTGCTCGGCGAAAAGCTCGGCCTCGGCAGTTTCGACGGCTATGCGCGGGAGGCTTTGGTCAACGCCGGCGTCAAAAACATCGTCGATACGCGACAGCTCATGCTCGAAGCGCGCATGGTGAAGAACCAGGATGAAATCAGTTGTCTCAAAACTTGCGCCGCCATGGTGGACGGCGTCTGGTTTCGCATCTGGGAAAAATTGAAACCCGGCATGCGAGATACCGACTTGATGACCCTCGGCTCCACGGCCGGTTACGAGCTCGGTTTGGAGTCCGCGGTGCCCGGCGGCTGGCGCACCGGGCCGATGACCTTCGACCGCGGCCCGCATGCGACCAGCCGCGTCATCCAATTCGGCGACCTGGTTTACGGTTCTTATTGCGGCGCGACCTACATGGGCTACGGCAGCTGTACCTATCGGACGTTCATCGTCGGGCGCCAGCCGACCACCCGAGAAAAAGATTGGTACAAACAGGTGCGCGACCGTCTCGATGCCGTGATCGGCGAAATCAAGCCGGGCAAGACGACGGCGGACGCGGCGAAGCATTTTCCGCCGGCGACCAAGTGGGGATATCAAAGTGAAGTGGAGATTCTCGCCAGCGAGATCGGCCACGGCATCGGACTCGGCACCAGCACCGGTTACGATATTCCGATCATCAACCGGCTGTGGTCTTTCGACCATCCTCAAGTATTCGAAGAAGGGATGACGATCGCCGTCGAATCCCGCGAGGGTGAAGCTCGCCTCGGCGGCGCGCGCTTGGAAAATATGCTCGTGGTCACCAAGAACGGCGCAGAGATCATGGATTACTTCCCGCGGGAGGAAATTTTAGTCGCGCCGCGGTGAGGAGGCTTTTTCAGACGATGAGTCGGACGGTGAGCTCCAAGTGATAGTTTTCGGATGTCTTTCTTCGTGGTAAAAGCGTCGCAGCTTTTTGATCCTGGCGTACACTGAAGAGCCGAGATTTTTGAGAGCGGCCAAGGCAAAGAGAAAACTCGGTCAGCGGCGCGTCAGGTTTCGTGCTCATCATGAGCTAGAGTGCGCACCGCATTAATATTTTCTGCCTAGCATTTCCCGATTAACCTCAGCCGCGTTCGGTTGCATGGCCGTGTAATCCGTGAAAGATTAGCGCGGGAAATTGGTTCATGCCCGTCAATATTCTCGACAAAATTACTGTTATCGAATGTGCGACCTTTGTGACCGGCCCCTACGCCACTGCGCTTTTGGCCGACCTCGGCGCGCGTGTGATCAAGATCGAGTCGCCGCCGGGCGGAGATCCTTATCGTTACTTTGCGCCGGATCCGTTCTTTAGTTTCAACTTCGCGCATCTCAATCGAAACAAGGAAAGTTTGATGCTGGATCTCAAAGCGCCCGAGGGTAAAACGATTTGCCTCGAGCTGCTGAAAAAAGCCGACGTGTTCGTGGAGAATTTTCGACCCGGCACCGCCGACCGGCTCGGCTTTGGCTACGAAGCGCTCAATCGCCTCAATCCAAAATTGGTCTACTGTTCGATCTCCGCCTTCGGTCAGAGCGGGCCTTACGCAGAGAAACCTGGATTCGACACGCTGGGTCAGGCGATGAGCGGGCTGTTGAGCTTGCTCAGCGATCCGAGCGATCCCAAGGTCATGGGCATGGCGGTGTCCGATTACGTCACCGGGCTTTCCGCTGCTTATGGCATTCTCGGTGCTTTATTGGCGCGGCAAAACTCCGGCGCGGGATGCCGCTTGGAAACCTCGCTGCTGCAGGCGACGCTGTCGTTCATCGGCGAAACTGCCGCGGGTTATCTGCGAACGGGCAACGTGCCCAACCGTATGGCGCGCGTGAAGAACGCGCATGCGTTCGCTTTCGTCTGTAAAGACGGTTTGCCCCTGGCGATTCACTGCTCGGTGCCGGAGAAATTTTGGCTGGCGCTCTTGAAGTCCGCCGATCGCATGGACATCGCCGCGGATGAACGCTTTAAAAGCAGAGAGGCGCGCCGGCAGAATTACGAGGCGCTTGAACGCACATTGTCACCGACGTTCCAAACCAAAACGCGGGATGAATGGCTAAGAATCCTCGAAGCTCACGATGTACCGGCAGTGCCGCTCTATAACATCGCCGAAGTGCTCGACGATCCTCAGGTGAAACATCTCGCGCTGACCGAAACCATCGAACACCCGAAGGCGGGCGCGCTCAAGTTCGTCGGCGCGCCGGTGCGCTACGCTAATCTGGCCAAAGCGAAATCTGCGCCGCCGCCGCTCGTCGGCGAGGACAGCAGAAGAATCCTCCGATCCTTGGGTTACGACAGCGACCAAATCGAAGCTTTGGAGGCACAAGGCATCACGCAAATCGTTCCGTAGGCGCCGTCGTTAGTTTCAATTAAGCCGTGTTTCTCTTTTCCTTCTCAATGATACAGGTTCTCCGCATACTCACGTTGGTTCATGCGCTGCTGATAGCTTCTTCGATCGGGAACTCGGCGGAGGTGCAACCCGTGAGCCCGACGACGCCGGAGATCTTTAAGCAGTTTTCCGAACACGTGGTCAAGATCGAAGTCGTCGAATCCGGTTCGGCGGCGAAGGCGGCCATCGGGACGGGGTTTTTCGTCAACGCGCGCGGTCATATCATCACCAACTACCATGTGGTCTCGAAGCTGATTCACTCGCCTGAAAGGTACCGCATCGACGTTAGCGGAGTATCGGGCTTGACGGGTCAGGCGGAGGTTTTGGCCGTTGACGTCGTTTACGATCTCGCAGTGCTCCGCTCAAATAGTCACCCCAAGGGTTTCCTCACGTTGGAATCCAAGCCGGTCGAGCAGGGAACGCGGCTCTATTCTCTTGGACATCCGCGCGATCTCGGCTTGACGATTGTCGAAGGCACTTACAATGGTCTCTTGCAGCACACGCTGTATCCGAAAGTGCATTTTACCGGATCGCTCAATCCTGGGATGAGCGGCGGTCCGACCATGACCCACGCCGGCAAGGTCGTCGGCGTCAATGTTGCGACGGAGGGCGAACAAATCAGCTTCCTGGTGCCGGCGGCTCGCGCCGTGGCGTTGCTCGAAAGGACTGCGAAAGTCGAGAGCCCGGCAGCGGGTAGTTTTCTTGCCGAAGTTGGGCGGCAGATCCACACCAATCAGGAGCGTTATCTGGCGGGGATGTTTTCCAAGACAACGTCGAGCGTCGCACTCGGTCCTTATTCGTTGCCGACGAAGCCGGCGGACTTTTTTCGCTGTTGGGCCGATGCACTGCGCCGTAAAGAGCTGCCTTACGTCGCCGTGACCCATGACTGCTCGACCGACGATTATGTGTTCGTTTCGAGCGAGCAATCGTCGGGGATCGTGCGCTTCTATCATCAACTGATTTCGACCGCAGAGTTGAATCCCGCGCAATTCTTCACGCTCTATTCCGCTCAAGTCCAGGCCGGCAACGTCGCGCCCTTTGGCAATGAAGAGGAGGTCACCCCGTTTCGCTGCCAGACCCGCAACGTGCAAACTCAGACCGGCAAACTTAAAGCCGTGCTATGCGCCCGGCAATACGTGAAACTGCCCGGGCTCTACGATGCGGTGTTTAGAGCGGCGACGCTCGGCGCCAGAAACGTGGGTTTGGTTACAACCCTGAGCCTTTCCGGCGCGAGCTTCGATAATGTGCAGGCCCTGACCCAGCGCTACATGGAGAGTATTCGATGGCGGCGTTAGGTTATATCGAGATTCTCGATGCCAAAGGCAACGTGACGGAGCGAGTTCGCATCGACTCCTTGCCCGTCCATATCGGCCGCGCCTACAGCAATCACGTAGTCGTCGACGACCCTTATGTTTGCCCGGCGCATCTTACCATCGAGCAAAATGAGCAGGGCGATTTGATCGCGCGTGACCTGGAGAGCGTCAACGGATTGTACGCGAGCGGACGGAGCGACCGCGTCGCGACTCTAGCGCTCCGCTCCGGAACGCAGTTTCGCATCGGCCATACGTCATTGCGTTTTCGCAGCGTCGAGCATCCGCTAGCGCCGACGCTCGTCGATCGCGGCGTGAAGGAATCTCATTTCGCATCGCCTCACGTTGCCGCTTTCATCGTCGTCGCGGTTTTGCTGCTGCTTTGTCTGGAATCGTATCTCGGCATCGTTGAGCGCGTCACGTTCGCTAAAGTCGTCAGCGAACCATTGACGTCTTTTTCGATGCTGCTGGTTTGGGCCGGACTTTGGGCATTGGCGAGCCGGATCGTTGTGAGCCACTTTTATTATTCCCAGCATGCGATGATTGCGTGCGGCGCGATTATCGGCTTCTCTGCGCTCAACGTCTCGTCGGAGTGGGTGGAATTTCTATTTCCATTTATTCCCGCGCTGTGGATTGTCGGACTGTTGGGGACGGGACTCATTCTGGCGGCTTTGGTCTATGGCCATCTCGGCTTCGCATCACCCATGCGCCGGCGCTCCCGGTTATGGGCGGCGCTCTCGGTGAGCGCGGCGATCATCGGCGTGAGCGTGCTCACGGATTACGCGGGTCGCAGCAAGTTCTCGAACGTCATGGAATTTAACGGCGTCGTCAAGCCGCTCGATGCCGCATGGGTGCCGTCGACTTCCGTCGATCGGTTTATGGAAACGGGCCAAAAGCTCAAATCAGATTTGGACGCGCTGGCACAAAAGGCGAGGGCGTCGCAGCCCTAGGTTAGACGCGCCGCTGCCGGTGAATTAGCGATTTGACTTAGGTCAGACCGCTCGCTAGTTTACCGGAAACTTCCGGCGTTCAAGGTTCAAAAGTTCAAAGGTTCAACCAGTACGGGGTGCAGATATGATTTATGACGTTGAGATAAACTCGGCGGCGCACTATCCGGCGGCGGACGTGCCGGGATTGGTCGTGCTCGCGGAGCAGGTCGGGTTCGGCGCGTTCTGGAAAGGCGAATCCAACAGCACCGACCCCATCGTCATGCTCTCGGCGGTAGCGAGCCGGACAAAGACGATCAAACTGGGCACGGCGATCTACCATATTTATGGCCGCAGCCCGGTGACGCTGGGAATTCAATCCGCGACGCTGCAGGACCTCTCGGGCGGCCGATTGCTGCTCGGACTCGGCGTGGCCAACAAAGCGATCGCCGGCTGGCATGGCGGCGTGTTTGACCGGCCTTTGAAACGAGCGCGCGAATATATCGACATCGTGCGCAAAGTCGCCGCCGGCGAACGGGTCGAATACGAGGGCGAGATCTATCAAACCGGCAAGCGCTTTCAGCTATCGTGGAAGCCGAGTCATCCCAATCTGCCGGTTTATCTCGCCGGCCTCGGGCCGCAGATGACCAAGCTCGTCGGCAAGATTTCCGACGGTGTGTTCATCAACATGGCGACGCCCGCGAAGGTCAAAGAAATCGCTGCGCGGGTGCGCGAAGGAGCGATCGAAGCCGGGCGCGACCCGAGCAAGATCGAGATCATCGCCAAGTCGCGCGTGTCGCTCAATCCGGACAAAAATCTGGCGCGCGCAAAACTGCGCCAAGTGCTGACTTTTTACAACATCGCCGATCACTACAGCGATATGCTGCGCGGCATGGGCTTCGAGAAGGAAGTTAACGCGATCCACGAGGCCTTTCAAAAAGGCGGCTTCAAAGCGGCGATGCGCGCTTTGACGGATGAATACATGGACAAGCTGCCGGTCGTGCCCGCCAGCGACGTAAAGGAAATTAAAGAAAAGATGAAAGCGTTCGAGGAAGCCGGGGTAACCCGTATGGTCATTCCCTATGTGCCGGTCACCGAACCGGTGGTCGAGGATGCGCGGCGTTTTCTCGAAGCGTGGGGGCGGGGATAGCGCGCAAGGCGCGGTTCAAGGTTCCATGTTCAAGGTTCAAAGTCAGATCGACTCACTTGAACGGATTCCAACATTGAACATTGAACCCGGAACTTTGAACCGAAATTTTTACAGGAGGAAAAATTTCCATGTGTGATTTTGCTGCAGACGCCAAGGCCGCCGAAGAGTTGATGGTCGGCCGCACGTTGACCGTGGCGCGGGTGCGCGAGCTCAACGCCAAGGATTATTTTTATCAGATGCTGAAAGACAACCCGGAGATGCTCAAGATTTATCCCGGGATTGAAAACGAATTGCTTCAAGGCGCTATCGATTGCCATATCCACGCCTTTCCGGACTTCGTGCATCGCTCCCAGGACATGATTCAGATCGCCATCGAGGCGTCGAAGACCGGCATGCGCGCCATCGCGTTCAAAGATCATTGGAATATCAGCGCGACCTCCGCGTATTTAACCCAGCGCCACATCGACGACATGATCGCGCGCGGCGAATTGACCCACCGCGTCGAAGTCTACGGCGGCGTCGGCATGTGTCTCGGCATGCGACCGGAGTATGTCCGCGTCGGCCTGCAGTATCCCAACTTCAAGATGATCTGGTTCCCGACTTTTACTTCGTATGGTTTCTGGCGCGGGGCCGGCCATCCGGACCACGAAGGCGTGCGCCTGTGCAGCGAAAACGGCCAAGTATTGCCGGAAGTGAAACAGATCATGGAAATGGCGGCGGAGAAGAAAGTCGGCATCGGCTTCGGCCACACCGATTTTCAAGAATTGCTGCCATTAGCGCGCCTTGCCAAAGACATCGGCGTGCGCGCGACGCTCGATCATCCGCTACTCGAATTGAACAAACTATTGCTCGATGAAATGAAGCAACTGCGCGACCTCGGAGTCTACGTCGGCACTTACTGCCAGCCGATGATTCCAAGCTTGTACCAGCCGGTCGCGGATCCAATGGAAACGATCCGCACGATCAAAGAGATCGGTCCGGACCGCTGCATCATCGGCAGCGACTTTGGCCAGGTGCTGCACATGGACGCCATCGACGGCATGCGCGTTTTCCTTCGCGCGCTGCTTGCTTTCGGCATCAAGCCGGACGAAGTCAAAATCATGTTGAAGGACAATCCTGCCAAGCTGATGTGGTTGGATTAGAAGAAGGCAATAGGCATTAGGCAACAGGCAATAGGAAAAGAATCAACCACAAAGGGCCCAGCGCGGCGAAGCCGCAACCAAGACTCGGAATATCTCGCGCAAAGACGCCAAGGCCGCAAAGGTCGGAGAAAAATGGTGAAGATCGTTTGTAAGATTACCTAACTTTCTCTTCCGAACTTGGCGTACTTTGCGCCTTGGCGCGAGTCAATCCCAGTGTTCGAGTATTTCACGTCAGCGGAAATTTTACGCGAGCCGCGACAACTTTCAAGCATAGTAATACATAGATCACAGAGTAGAGGCACACATGCCGTGCCCCTTTTTTTCAGGCTATTGACCGCAGAGAACGAAAGTTTGCACAGATTTAGCGCGCGTCATTCCGGGCAAGCCGGCGATAGCTGGCGCGACCCGGAATCCAGGAAGTTCAAAAAATTTGGATGCCCTTTTTCACGGGCATGACGGCAAAAGTGATTCAATTCATGCGTGAACTTTAGAGACAGGACGACTAGACAACTTGCGCGCCTTCGTCGATCAAGAGTTTCTTTAATACTGATCGATGACATCGGCTTTCGTCTTCGCAGTAGCAGCCCACCGAAAAATTTGTTTGCGGCGAGAGCGCTGCCAGTAACTCAATGAGCCGTCGCGCCGCGGGCGTCTGCATCTCGCGCCGGTAGCGCTGCGCAAATGCGGACCAGCGCTTTGGTGTGAGGGGTTGCGAAAACACCCAACTTACCAGCTTCGCGCTCGGCGCCAGCTCCGGCAGCCACACATCGAAATAATTACGACGCGCATAATCGGCTTTGCGCACTCCGCGAGGCGGCCGGCGCACGGTGCCGACGCGCAAGCCTTCTTTCTTATGACGCGGTGTGCCCAGTCGCACGACACGAATTGCCATGGCTTCGATTATGGCATCCGGAGCTTCACGCGCAAAGCGCGAAGCACGCCTGCTCCACGTTGAGCAAGTGAGTGTGGCGAAGCTCCGTCGAATTAGGGGAGCTAAAGAAGTCGGACAACTCGCACGCTGGCGCGCGCTTATCGCCAAAGCTGCTTCGTCGCAAGACGGGCGCCTTCCGCCATCGATTGGAATTTCGCCCACACGACCTTCGGGTGGACTTCGGGGCTGTAAGTGGCCTGAGACGAAAAACCGCAGTCGCTGCCGGCGATCACATTTTCGTGACCGACAAGTTTGGCATAGCGCATGATTCGCTCAGCGATGAGCTCCGGATGTTCGACGATATTGCTCGCGTGAGTGATGACTCCCGGAATCAAGACTTTGCCTTCGGGTAACTTCACGGTTTCCCAGACGTGGTACTCGTGCTCGTGGCGCGCATTTGCGGCTTCGAACGCGTAGGCGCCGGCGTTTACTTTCAAAATGAGATCCACGATGTCTTTCAGCGGCGCGTCGTGCACCCGCGGCCCTTCGTTTATGCCGTAGCAGGTGTGGAAGCGGATTTTTTCGGGCGGGATGCCACGAATCGCATGATTCAAGGCTTCGATGGATTTCTCCGCCAGCTTCCGTCGCTCGGCGAAGCTCAATGATGGATCCTGGCTATGCACTTCTGTGACCCATGGGTCGTCGATCTGCAGGATGAAGCCCGCGTCGACGATCGCCTGGTATTCAAGCCTCAGCGCGTCGCTGACCGCTTGCAAATACTCTTCGTCGCTCCGGTAATACTCGTTTGTTCCGACTCCGCTCGGCGCAACAGCCGGCATGAAGGCGTCCTCAGCCTTTAATCCGGTGAGCGCAGCTTTGAGATTCTCAATGTCTTTTTGAATCGCTTCATGCCCGCGATAGCTAATCGGACCCGTGCAGACCATCGGCGTACGCGATGCGATGCTGCCGCCCATCATGCGCCGGCTAAAATAATTTTCGTAATATTCCGGAAACGCCTCGACTTCCGCAGCCCACTGTTTCCAGCCGCCGGCTGGCGGTGTCTTCGCTTCGAAGCCGCTAAGCCGCTCGCGCACGTAAGCAAAGAACCCAGGTTTGCCCTGCTCGCCGTCGGTGACAACGTCGATTCCGCTCTCGACTTGCTTGCGGACCGCGTCCACCACCGCGCGGTGAACTTGCTTGTCGTAAGCTTCAGGATCGTATGGCCCGCCGTTGAGCTTGGCTTTCATACTATCGAGCAGATCCTTGGGCCGTGCCAAACTACCGCAGTGCGTAGTGAGGATGTGATCTGTGCTGTGTTTCATGATTCGGTCTCCTGATCGGGTTCATAGCCTGAATGGATTGACCCCCATATAGGACGGGTTACGGTGTGCGCGATTAGAATAAACTCAAGCAAATTGTGCAAACGACCACCAGCGATTTCCGCAGGCGTGGAGCGACGTGTTTCCGCTCTAGCGTGATGTTTAACCGGAACTGGCGTCCGGGTAGATCATGAATTCCAGGAGATTGGAGTCGGGATCGCGCATGTAAAGGCTTGTGCCCTTGGCGCGACCGTTGTTCCGCCCGCCCATGCGTTCTACCGGACCTTCAATAATCTCGGCGCCCGCCTGATCGAGCATCGTTCGTAGCGACTCGGCCGAACCGTCCCATACGAAGCAGAAGTCGCCGCAGCCGGGCACCGCGGTCGGCCCGCGCAACGTGAACCGTCCGCTTTGCCATCTTTCCGGGCCATGAAAGTTGATCTTCTGATCGCCGAAATGGATCGAATAAAAATGCTCCCTTTCGTTCACAGTGAATCCAAGCGCCCGATAGAAAGTCAGCATGGCATCGGTGTTCTGGATCGGTATTGCAACATGGTCAAAGCTTCGGATCGTCATAGGGTTCCCCTCCGGTATCGTCTAAATATCATTGTATAATTCCGAACAGGAAGACATAACATCTACATATTACCGCTCCCGTCGATACGGGCTCAATCTGTTCTATTATGAAAGGGCGGCTGCACGGAATCATCCGCTGCACCGCGGGGAGTGAGCATCTCACGCCGATAGCGTTGCGCGCACATGTCCAGCGCACACGACCGTTTTGAGCTCTCCCGTGGAACTTCTCTAATGAGCGACGTTGAAGCACGCTGACCGCGCCGTTAATTCTTCTTGTAAAGGCTTTGGATGTATCCCGAGGTTTCGAGCTTATTCATGAAGGAATTATCGATAGCATTTTCGACCCGAACGTCGGCGATTTTAGGATTGATCTGGGTCATGAGTTTGTGCAGCCGCTTCATACCTTCAAGGCTGGTATGCGGCGCCCGCTCGTAGGCATTAATCACCGCATGATAGGACTCTTCCGCATCTGCCGTATTGGTTAATCGCAGGTTCGATGCCAGCAACCGAAGCACCAGTTCCTTGTTGGCTGGATCGAGCGTAACCGCGATCGCTTCGATCATAGCTTTTAAATACCCTTCGATGACTTGAGGTTTAGCCGCCGCGATGCGCCGCGTCGTCACCAGCATGGTTTGAGGCAATGTCGCGCCGGTGTTTCTGGAGTTGTAAAGCACGTGATAACCCTTGTTGCCGTAGAGATCGCCGACGGCGCCCGTCAACGTCGTTGCATCTACTCCGCCGGTTTCAAGCGCCAAGCGCCGGTTCATTTCCGTTCCGGGAATTGTTAGAAAGGCGAGCTTCGCCTGAGTCGGATCGACGTTGAGATCCTGAAGCGCCAGCAATGCCTGCAGATGTGACGTGGAGCCTGGGCCGCTGATGGCGATGCGCTTGCCACGCAAGTCTTCCTTCTTTTTAATCTCCGGTCTGGCGTTCAGCCGATAGTCAAGCTTCTGTTTCAAGTTGGCGATACCGATAAGGTCGACACCGCTGCTTGCAGCGTTAATGACGTGGCCGGGGCCGACTATGGCGGCGTCGATCTCACCCGCGAGCAAAGCTGCGACGGCCAATGGGTTGCGCGGCATGAGGATGAACTGCATGTCGAGCCCTTGCTTCTTGAATAAGCCCCGGTCCCGCGCTACCCAGAGGACGGTCATGCTTTCGCTGGTAACGCTACCGGCCAAATAGGTCCGCGTCTGCGCCGCTAGCCGGCCCGGCAGCGCGTAACCGAACAGGACAGCGAGAAAAATTGAAACTCCGACCCGGATCGCCGGGCCGGAGTTTTTGACCACGCAAGTTTTCATCGCGGTTGTTCAGCTCGACTTTTTCTCTCCAACCGGTTGCACATCGAGAAAACCATGTTCCGAGATGTCGAAATAGTTGCCATCCGGATCCGACCCGCGGGTCTCCGCATAGGGTCTGCCGTTGGGGCGCGGCTTTGGCAATTTATTGGGATTGATCTTTTTCATCTTTTCTACGATGGCCTCGCCGCTTTCGACCTCGAAGCCGAAGTGGTACAGCCCGTTGGTCGCGTTTTGATCTTTATTGGGGATGATGGCCAGATTAAAATAACCGTCCGACAGAAAAATGGTTCCCCCTTCTTCTTTGCTCTTGTGGATCACCTTCATGTCAAAGACGTCCACATAAAACGACGCTAACTTTCCCGTGTCTTCCGTGCGAATACCTAGATGCCGAAGTTTCGCCATAATTCCCTCCTTACGATTTAGTAAACGTTGATCTCGGTCGCCTGTGAAATTGCTTGGACGCTATAAGATCGCTCGTCGCGTTGTCAAGGCAACGACAGCGGGCCTGCGGTAGTACGGTTATCTTTTGATGGGTGCGGCAGCACGACATTCTCAAATGGCGTGACTTGAGAACGTCCTCGGCTGATTTTCGGCTGCGCCACATCTATATAAGACCGATCTCTGCACGACTTTATTCCCGACGGCAAAATATCAGAATTTTGGGAATAAAGTAGCCACGA
>WNFR01006511.1_pt1 | contig 13363 bp, 16 predicted proteins | sample 5400221 | NCBI WGS metagenome assembly WNFR01 (sample SAMN13153357, study PRJNA577476) | soil metagenome | isolation source: 40 cm soil under Madrone tree | place: USA:California | collected 2016-06-14
TCGGTGATGCGCTGGTGTTCGCAGGTCTGTGCATTGCCTCCGCGGAGACTACCTCGGATCGTCGCCACAACGATGGCCGGGTATGACAAGCGTCCGCCGGATCGCCCCGCGTCATGCTCAGGCAACTCGCGGCTGACGTGCTCATACCCGAGGGCGTACAGCGGGATCGCCACCACGCCGAGGTAGTAGCCGACGACGAGCGCGGGCTGTGCGAATCGGCCGCCGACAGCGAACGCGGGTGTGATGCCGTTCGCGACCGTCAGGAGAAGGAGATCACCCGCGCGCGAGCGCGGGGGCGATCGTCGCGACGGTGCCGGCGCGCTCTGGCCACGTGCTCCTGGTGCTGCCTCACGTGCTGCTGTTGCGCAACGCAGCGGCGGCGGTTCCTACTCGGCGAAAGGACGACCACTCCCGTGGCGTCCCTGACCGGTGAACAACCCTAACTCGTCCCTTCCGAAAGCGCGGCGACGGCGGTCAAGGGGACGCGCGTGCACTCGACCAACTGATTACATCCGAAGTGAAAATCGGTAACCCCCGCACCATCTCGCCGCTTCCGTCGCGTACGCCCGATGGCAGGATGCCATGCCACGTGATCGCTTCCGCGAGCGGACGCCCTGGGGTCGTATACGTGGTGACGCAATGGAGGCGCCCGCGTGGCGAGATGCTACACATGCCCGGCGCGAAGCTCCCGACTGCCGCTCCGGCCGACAAGTCAACGTCGGTGCCGCCCCCGAGAATCCCTTTGCCATCCGCATCTACCGACAGATCGAGCGTCGCTGCTGACGGACAGCTGCACCCGCTCGGGCCGTTGGCGAGCACGAACACGTACGTGCCGGCAAACGACGTCGACGCACCCATCATAGGCCGCGTGAGCAAAAACGTCCTGGTCGACCCGAATTGGTCCTTCAGCGAGACGTCGATACGCTGCTCGTCCCCGCGGCTCGCGAGCGCTGCGGTGCCGGTCACCGTGATGAAGATGTCGCCACCGGAGATCTCGAAACCATCGAGCACCAGCGACTCGCCCGCCGCCGGTGTCGCTCGTAGCTGGTACGACTCAAAGATGTTGGCGTCGATTTCGAGGGCGCCGCCGTCGAACTCGGCGATCGCGCCGCCGCCGTCCCGCGCCGTAGCGACGTCATCGTATGTCCCGGAGAAGTCCGCGACGGTGGCCGTCGATGTCGCAGTCGGTGACGGCGCTGTGACGCTGGCCGTCGGCGTCGCTTGCGACGGCGGCGTTATCGAGGGCTCTATGCAGAAGCACGCCAACGGGTCGCCGCCGAGAGGCGCACACTCCCCGAGACCCCCGCAGTCACCGAAGCAAAAGCCCCCTGCCGCCGTTCCGCACAGACACCGACCGCTTCCGTCCTTCACTTGGCAAGTGAACGTCGGTGTTGGCCTTGGTGTTACTGTGCTCAGCCCGCCGTTGTCGCTGTCGCCGCACCCGTGCAATGGCAACATGGCGGCGCTTGCGAATACTACGACTACGACAGCGAGCCGAGCCGTACGTCTATGTTGATCGTGGATTCGGCTCCGGCGGGACAGTCGCCACCGCCCGCATCGAAGATGTAGTTGTACGTGTCACCAGTCACCGACGCACAGACGTCATTACCGTCCCCTCCTGCACGATCCAGCAGCGATACATCCAAAACGTGCGGTAGAGATGCGTATTGCGTCGCGAGCAACGGTGCATTGAACCGATGGGCAAACTGCAGATCGACGAAGAAGCGGCCGGTTGGTCCTTGGAACAGCTTCGGCGGTGACGACACACCATGCAGGTCATTGGCACAGTTCCAGTCGCTGTACGTACTGGCCGTGACTGCCGCCGCACCTTGGCGATCGAACTCCACGAGAATGTCATCCGGCGACCAGCTCGGCGTTGCGTGAAGATTCACTAGCTGCGAGTTGGTCGAGCGGATCGCTGCGAGGTCGTTCACGATCCGCTGGTAAACGTCAGGTGGCGCAACGAGTCCGTCGGAGAGTTCGATCGCGAGTACTTCGGCCTCCGCGTCCGGCAGGGGCGATCGCGCGATCTGTTCGCGTGTTGCCAGACCATTGTACCTACTGCACGGATCATTGCCGTCGCCAGCGTGATCGCCACAAGCAAAGAGGAAGAGACAGGCTGCGGCTAAAGCCGTCGTCCTCGTCAGGTGCCGCGTGCGACGTTCGCGATTACCAACTGCGGCAAACAACGATAGTGTCCCCGTCAGAAGCACGCGCACCCGCTGATCGTGCGGCACGTCTTGGTCACCGAGATTCAGGTGGCCGTGACCTCGGCTCACCAGCGACCGCTACCGATGGATGCCGGGTTGAATGGACACACGACCCGCAACGTCATGCCGCGCGACGCGCCGGCAGTATCGACCGCGCCGACGGCAACCAAGGCGAAGCCGACCACGGGCGCGGATCCGTGCGGCGTACCGCAGGGGACGACCGGTACGACGAACCCGTCAATCCCCTCGCTCCGGACGCAGTCATCGACGATCCGGACGACCTTCGGCGCGATCTGCGCGAAAACGGAGATACGGTCACCGACGCGGACCGCGGGTGAAGAGAAGTCGCCGCATGTGCCGCGGCTGCAGCACGGCGTCGGCAGGATCTGCACGATCGCGTCGAGCGGCCCGTGGGCCGGGGCGAGGCTGGTCCAGAACGACGTGACGCCGTCCGGGACGGCGATCGGAGCGAGGTCGCTGCAGCGGTCCGGCGCCTCGAACAGGCATGCCCCAATGGCGATCGGCAGGGCGAGCGGGACGCCGGAGCCAATCCCGCTCGTCTGTGCGCACACGGACGGAGAGAGCCAGGCTAACGCTGCAAGGGCGAGGGTGAAGCACATTGCCAGCGAACGTCTCAGCATGACCGGCACCTCCGAGGTTGCAGATACGACGACCGCGCAGCGGACCACAACGAAAATCGTCCGTCTGCGCTATGCCCGAAATCAGTGTCGAGCTGTTCCAAAATGGCGCAGGGTTCTCGTCGCGAACCGCAGATGCAGCAGCGACGGCTGCCCACGTCGGAGTACGTGCGCTCACGTACGGCGCTGTAGCGCATGTAGGCCTCCTCCGACGTGAACAGCCGAGCCAGAGAAGCGGACCCGGAAAATCGTGATGGTTGCGCCGGCGGCAGGGAAACGAGCCCGACCTGTGGTAGTGTCTCAGTTTGATTTCCGGCCCACCGCTCGGTGATGGCTGTTTTTAGGCCAGCACCCAGAATCGTATTCGACGACGACCCCAACCCGTCGTTGACGCGTTCCGGTGCGCGGCGGTACGGAGCCACGATGCCGCCACGCCAGAGGCCGATACGGGGACGGGCCGCATTGGTCCTTCCGGGCCTCTACCTGATGCTCGTCGGACTGATCTGGGTCCACTACCTGTGGATCTGGTACACCAGCCGGGGCGACTGGTACTGGTTCAACGGCGATAAGGCCATGCTGGTCTATCTGCCCGCGTTGCCGTGGGCGATCACAGTGAGCCAGTGGTGCGAGCACTGGTTCCGGATGAGCGATGCTCGGGGGCACGAAATCGAGCACGCGCTCACGACCGTTATCCCGCTGGTCGTGGGGTACTCCGTCAACACGTTCGTGGCGTTCGTGATCGGAGGGGCCATTGACCTTTGGGTCCACCGCCCGTGGGAAAACGACCGCCGCGAAAACGGAGAGCGAAACTAGGCCACCTCGCCGGTCGGGCCGTCGAATTAGGCCAGCACCTACTGTCGGGTTGGCGAGTAGAGAGCGTGCTTCAGGGCTAGCGAGAACTGTACGACCACCGCAAGAACGACGGCGAGAAGCAGCGAAACAACAACCGAGCCGACAGCATTCCACCCTCCGGCACGGACCTCTCGGTAGGTCGACGGGGCAAAGAACAACCAGCAGACCACCAACGCGATGAGGAAATCGTTCACATCGCCGCCTTCGGCTTCCGCCCCGGCTTCTGACGCGGCTGCGCCTCGTCCCACGCGTCGATCAGCGCAACGAGATCGCTCATCGACCACAGGCGATCCGTCACGCCGGCCGCGAGCGCGGGCGTCATCTTCAACGTCCGGTGCATCTTCACGAAGTTGTACCAGGCGGTGTAGAGCGCGACCATGTGCGAGTGATTCTCGATCTTCTTCGAGAACGCGTTGATCAGGCGGGTAAAGCGGCGGTTCGCCATTCGCAGGGTCAAGTTGCTGCGCTCGACGAAGGACGTCGAGATGTGGTCCGGGTCCGGGCTACCGAGCACGGGCTCTTTGTTCGCGCCCAGGCACTGCGCCGGTGAGTAGCGGCGCTGATCCTCGCGCGGGTCGGGGCCGTACACCTTCACGAGCTGCGCGTAATCGACCTCGCGGCGGAACGCGTCAGGAACGACGGCGAGATACGCCGCGTGTCCATCCGTCGTGAGCTGCACGCGATTGGCGAGCCGCGCCGCGACGTCCGTCATGAACTCCCATGCGTACCCGGCGTCGCGCCCGCCGATCAGCCACGAGATGATCAGCTTCGTGTCGGCGTCGATCGCCGTCCACGTCCACACGTCGCCGACGCCGAGCGGCCGATCCTTCCCCATCGTCTTGGCGGTCTTCTCCTTCATGCCGCAAAAAGACCAAACCTCATCCGCCTGGACGCGCTGCGAGCGGACGTTGCGGACAGTGCGATCGTGGAACGCCTCGCACGCGTGACCGCCACGATCAGGTAGCGGGTCACGGTGTTGATCGAGACGTCAACGACGCGGGAAATCGACCGGCATCGACGCGGACGATAGCACACGTCGTCAGCGCGCGCGCGGGTCGCGAGCACGGCGGCGGGAATCAAACTGAGACACTACCCCGACCTGGGCGGCTGCGCGGCGAATGATAGAAATCCGGTATAGCGACCGTGATCATCGCGGCATCGGCGGTAGTCTTCCGCGCAACTCGGCAAGATGCCGCACCAGGGCGGGCACACCGATACGGATGGGTCTGGCCAACCCTTCTTCGCTTTGCGGAACCCTCATCTATGACACGCGACTATCCCGGTGCGAGTTCGTCACTCGCGTCGCACCTGCTACGATCCCGCGCCCCACCAAGGAGCCGGCCATGCGGCGTCTGACACGCGCCTCGGATCAGTCGAGCGAGCACACTCCCCACGTCCCGCCGCTCCGACGGAGGCTGTGCTCGCAGAAGGATGTTGCGTCGAGTAAGGGTCTACGGCTCGTAACTAGATCCGCACACTCGAAGCACGCGAGCCTGTTGTTGCCACGGACGGTCGAGTTCTCCAGGCGCGCTCTCCATGCGATCACCCCGCCCGGCGCCAGCGTCACGGTCGACGAGACGAGGTGCACCGTCCGCGCTTCCACCGTACTCTCGCTGTACGAGTTCACCATGTCGATCCTGGTCCGGCTAAAGAAGCTTCCGGAGGTCGGCCCGAGCACCTGGACGTTCGTGGCGCTCACGCGACCACGCGCGGCCAACGGAGCTAGGACCGGACGGTCGATAATCACGTCGGTTAACGTGATGCGGCGACCGACGAGCGCGAACTCGCCGTTTTCAGTGAACGTGACACCGATCGCCGTGAGCCGATCGCCTCGGAGCGCCGCGCTCGGGCCAAACGCCGGTCCACCTCTGATGGTACCGTTCATGACCGTACAGCTACCGCGCTTGCACGTGGCGCTGCGAGCGCAGTCGTCAGGCGTACCGCACAAGACGCCGTCGATGCCGGCGTAGAGCAAATGCCCTTGCAGATCGAGTGACGCACCGTCGTCGAGAAAGACGGCTGTCGAGGCGCCGATGCAGTTGAGGTCCGCGTCGAGCACTGCGGTCGCCCCGGCCGGAACCTCCTGAGAGCATGCCGTCACGACGACGTCCGCGGCGTGGGCCGACGAGGTCGCGCCGCTCACTTTTAGCGCCTTTTCGTCGATGGTGTAGCTGACCGGCAAGTCGGCGGCGCGGACGATAGCCGGCGTGATCCAGAGGGCGATGGCGGCGAACAGGTGTAGAGCTTTCACGGATTAGTCTCCTCGGAGTTCAGCCGAGCAGCTAGGCCACCGACACGGCACGTTCAGACGCGCCGCACCCTGCCACGACAGAAGCCATGCCGTCGAGAGAAAAGTGGCGCCGGACCAGGTTGCGTTGTGGTGCCTACTCCCGAACGGCCTGCGCCAAAATGGAGCAGCGGCCCGCCAGCATTCGCGTGAGGAGTGCCGCTACGTCGTTGAGAACTACGGCGACAGCAGCTCGATGAGAAATTGTCCCCAACGAAAGTAGCGCGGGCCGAGACGCCAGCCGACGAGCGCACCAACGCCCGCAGACGCCATCAGGATCGCACGCTGCGCCTCAAACCGCTGCGGCTGCCACCACGCGCTGACGATGATGACAGCACCGACCACGCCGCCGAACGCCCCGCCCACGATGGCGCCACCGAACGCTCGCGCGGCGCGGAGGATGGTGCGAGGGGCGATCACGTCCATATTCTGCCAAGCGTAGGTGCAGTGATGGAAGAGGACACGCATCCGCCGGGTCGGACAACATCGCGCCGCGTGTACGCCTCGGCTCCCACCGCCGCAACGGTCACGGTACACTCGCGTCCCTCTTTGCGCCGCTACTGCTGCTTAGTGCGAGGCGCCTGATGTGTAGAAGACCGATACCGATCCTGCTCGTACTGACGTGGCTCATCATCGTTCCGCCCTGGAACGTCACCGAGCCCGAAGAATGGGCGCCAGTGGGTCGTTGGCAGCAGTACGCAGCGTTCGAGAACAAGGCGGCATGTGGCCGGTATCTCAAGAAGAAGGTTGCCGAAACGCGCAACGCAGCGGTCATGGTGTGGTGCAGGCGCGGTGAGACGTGCGCCCGCTGCATCAGCGAGGACGAGTTCGCGAGACTGAAAGCTGCGGTCTCGCGTGGAACGTCGAACTGATGCGCTGCCCGTACTGCCGTCAACCGCTCGTTCGCTCCGATCGTCCACCGCTGCGTGTCTGGACGTGCCCTACGTGTGGCGGCTGCGCCGCGACGTTGGCAGTACTGCGACGAGCAATCCGCCATGACGTCCTTCAACGGGCGTGGAATCGGACGATCGGCCACGCGCGCACTTCGCTGCTGCGCTGCCCGAGCTGCTCGATCGCCATGAACTGCGTTCCGACCGAAGGGCCGCAGGTCGACCTGTGCCGCGGCTGTCAACTCGTATGGTTTGATGCAGGCGAACTCGACGAGATGCCACATCGTTCGCCGGAGTCGATCGTTGCGGAGGAGAAGGCCAATCGCCGAACGCAGGAACGGCGTGAGTGGCAGCGCCGCCGGGACGCGGACGAGGCGTTTATCACATGGTTACAGCGTCATCCGATCGCTACGCCGTGGTTCTGACTCACGGACCCTGCTGAACCGTTCCCACCGACTCGTGGGCACCGCGCGCGATACGGGGCTGCGGGCTGACAGTTGGGCCTCGCCGTCCTCTGGGTTGGGACGCGGACCAGCAGGAAGCTCCTAGCGTGCCGGCATGAAGTGGAAGACGGTCCCCTCGGGATCTTCAAAGCCTAGGTTCGGACCGAACTGCCTCAAGGGGACTCCGGCCGTACGAAGCGCGGCCTCAGCACCGGACGGGTCGGGCACGCGCAGCGCCACGTGGTGCGGCTGGCGCAGCGGCTCATCACCTTCGGCTTGGAACAGAGCCAACTGCGCGCCGTCGTCGCCGATGCTGACGAACGCCATGGTGCGCGTGTGGTGCTCGATCGGGAGCCCCAGGACGTCGCGAAACCAGGCGACCGCACGTGGCAGATCGCGATAGCGAATGCCGACGTGATCAATGCCCCGGCTGTCAAAGAGGGCCATCTCGGCCTCCATCACTCACCACGCCGATATAGGTCATCGCGAGCCCGGTGCCCACGCCCATGTGCAGAAGGGCGCGTGATCGGCACGATGGCTGAGAGTCGCTGCATTCCATACTATTCTACCTCTTCACCCGACATCGCTTGCTGAATGAAGACACGGAGCAGCGGCCTCTGCGCCTTGAACTCGTCGACCGTCACGGTAACACGGGCGGCCCGATTGCCGCGTCGAAGCGAACTGGAGAGACCGGCTTCCTCGAATCGCTTCACCCACGCCTCGGGCTGCGCAACGTATGCTCCCACATGGAGCAGACTCTTCTTCGGCTGGCACCAAACATGCCGGCTCGCGTCGCCCTCTGCGACCAGACCGATGGCCTTCTTTCGGTATCGCATCCGATGCGGCCGTCCACTCGCTTCGGTCACCATCTGGAGCAGCTCATCACAGACGGCGAGAATCGCGGGTGTTGACCGCTGCTCCCACCAAGCTCGGTCTGTTTCGACGATGCCGCCGCCTGCACGGTCGCCCAACTCGAACTCGTCATCCGACCTCAGCTCCGTCTGGTCGAGCACCCTCGCGAAATGGAGGACGAGCTTGTCGTCGACCTTCAACGCATTCATCTGCATCGCGATCAGGGGGATATTCCCGGCGAGCAGCGCCATGACGTTCAGGAACCGCGACGTGATGTCTTCCGCGACCAACACTGCCACGTGGTCATAGGCGGGGTAACGTCGGCGCTCGACGTCCCAATACTCGATGCAGCGAATGACGACGCGGACGGTGGCGGTACGGTCCGTCTGGACGCCGCGCAGAGCAAGAACGGGTCGGGCCGCGTGATGCCGTTCGTCGCCGGCTCACCACTGGCCTCGGTGCTCGCTGCCCGGCGGAAGCGCAGACGCATGGACTGCCCGTACGTGTTCCACAGGAACGGCAAGCCGATCCGGTACTTCTACGACGCGTGGCGCACGGCGTGTAAGGCGATCGGGCAACCACACCTGCTATTCCACGACCTCCGCCGCAGCGGCATCCGCAACATGGTGCGCGCGGGTGTCACGGAGCACGTCGCGATGAAGCGGAGCGGGCACAAGACGAACAGCGTATTGAAGCGCTACGACATCGTGAGCGAGACGGACCTCCGCGACGCGGACGCGAAGGTGGCCGCGTACCTCACCGCGGCCGTTCGGGCAGAGAACGGGCAGAGTGGACGCAAGATCGTCGCGGTCGGGGAGCGGCGGGCAGACGCAACAAGTTGACTTTCTTGATGCCGGAGGTCGGACTTGAACCGACACGAGGTTGCCCCCACGGGATTTTGAGTCCCGCGCGTCTGCCATTTCGCCACTCCGGCGCGTGAGGGTCTCCGGTAGTTATCCGGAGTGACCGAGGCGCACAAGCTTCGACGGGCACGCGACTTACGCGTGCGACGGGCGAAGTTGACTCGCTGATCTTGGCTCGCTTGCTCCCCTATTGCCGGCGCCCACGCTCCCGACTTGTCGGGTTGCGTATTGCTTCGGCCATCATAGGCTGGCAGCACTCTAGGAGGGCGACATGCGCGAGCTGATGTCGAACGTCGGTGAGGCCTCGACGGTGGCGCGCCGCCTGCGCGTATTGCGCCACCGGGCGATGCGATGGTTCCAGCCGCCGATCCGCGCGGTCGTTCGCGACCGACCGAGTGGCGTCGTGCGCGACATTCGTTCGGGCGACGCGAACTGACGCCGCCGCGACCGCCGACCATCGGGCTTCAGTGCTTCTGCTTCGGGGCCGGATGATCGTCGTCGACGAGCGCGGGGACCGTGACCGCGACCGACGACGGCGATAGCCGCAGGCGGATCTTCTGCACGGCCTCGCCGGCGAGCTGGTTCAGGTGCGGATCGGTGGTGCGCTGCTGCAGGGCCTCGAGCTTCGGCACGGTATCCGCGTCGCCGACCTCGCCGAGCGCGAAGATCGCGGTGCCGCACATCGTCGAGTCGTCGTCGCGCGAGAGGAACTCCGCCATCGACGGCGCCGCCTTGGAGTCACCCATCCGTCCCAGCGCGACGAGAATGCGCTGCTTCACCTGCGGCGGGGTGTCGCGGAGGAAGAGCTTTTGCACGAGAACCTGCGTCGCGTCGGTGGCGCGGAGCTTCCCGAGGTAGTCTATCGCCTTGATCTTGACGGCCTCGTCGGGATCGCCGGTCGCCTGGATGAGGTACTCGATCGCCTCGGGCTGGCCGGAGTCGCCGAGCGAGCGCACGGCCTCGAGACGCACGCCCGGATCGGTGTCGTTCAGCTTCTTCGTCCACTCGTCGATGCTCTTGCCCTTCTTCGCGTCGTTGTACCGTTGCTGGACGCGATACGGGTTCACCTGCCCCTGCGCGGCGGCGGGTGGAGCTTTGACGATGAGCGTAACGCCGAGAAGGGCGAGCGCGATGCGGGCGACGAAGCGCATGCGACGAGTCGCCCCTTCATGCCGGATGGCAGTTCGCATTGCAACCCAATGCGCGCACGCGCTCCCCTCGTGTGTCGAATGTTCGTCGCGCGGACCGGCAGAGACACAGTGCCGGGTGGCGTTCGACGCCTTTGCAACGTCCATCCTGCATGACAATCGCGCGGTCGGAACGCGCGGCGTCCGGCGGTGCTTGGAGGATTCGCCGCCGTCGCATCACGTTGCGACTGGCATATCGGTTGCTCAATTGTTCGGCGTGGGTGCGCCGGTGACGACGGTGGAGTTGATCGAGCGCATCGTGCGTCTCGAGCTCCAGCAGGCGCCGCTCGAAGTCCTCGCAGCCGAGATGCTTGCGCCGCTGCTCGAGGCGCTCGACGCGCGCGCCGGTGCGCTCCTCTGCTACCGCCGCGACGAGGCGGCCCTGACGTTGGCGGCCGGGCGGGGGTTGGCGGCCGCGGCTGCGGAGCAGCTCGCGACGCTGCGCTGGGGCGGCGGCGGCGCGTGGGAGATGCCGCTCCGTGCGCTCGTCGACCGCACCGTCTACCACGTCACCGCCGACGCGCTGCGGACGGTCGCGGCGGAGCCGGTCGGCGACGACGCCGCGAGCACGATCGCGGCGATCCCGCTCCATCGCTGGCACCAGCCCGTCGGCGTGATCTTGGCGATCGCCGACGGCGCCCTCGATCCGGAGCGCGTGCTCGCCTACCAGCTCGCGTACGATGTGCTCGCGCTCGCCCTCGCGGCCGCCCTCTGGGGGGGCGCGCGGCCGTCGCAGGTCGACGTCGGTGCGTCGGCGCCGATGCTCGCGTGCACGGCATGGAGCGACGTCGCGGCGCGGCGGCTCGAGGCGCACGCGCTCGAGGGCCGCCATGTCGATGGCGCGGCGATCGATGCGATGCTGCGCGACCTCCGCGGCGCGGTGGACGCGCTCCGTGCGGAGCGGCGGCTGGACGAGACGGAGCGCCTCGCGCTCGCCGCGCGCCTCGCCGACGCCGAGCGCGACCGTTCCGTGCACGCGGAGCGGACGGCGATCCTCGAGCGCGAGCTCGAGCGTCAGGCGGCGGTGCTCGGCGACGCCCACGGCGACACCGCCACCAGCGTCGCGCCGGCCGCGGCAACGACGCCGGAAGCCCGGTCGGACGACGCGCTCGCGGACGATGCGACCGCGGGCGACGTGACGGCAGCGACGGCCGAGCGCGCGCACCGCGTGCTCGACGCCGACGCCAGCCGCGGTGCGGCGATCGCGGCGGCACTCGCAACCGCGCTGCCGAGCCCGTCGCCACGCGGTCTCGTCGTCGCGAACCTGCTGGGCGCCAACGCGGCGCTCCTCACCGAGGTGATGACCGCCGCGCGCGAGGGCGCGACGATCGTCACGTACGCCGCGGAAGACGCGCGCAGCCGCATCCTCGGCGGCGTGCGCTGCTTCGCCGAGGCGCCGGCGCCGGGCGAGATTACGGCGGGGCTCGAGTCGCAGCCGCGCGCTGGACGGCGCCTGATCAGCCTCTCCGACGACATCGACGCGTTCATCCCGGCGAAGGTCGAGCTCTCGAAGCTCGGCTACTCGGTGTCGATGGCGTGCGACGAGAAGCAGGCGATCGATCTGCTGGCGCTCCTCAATCCCGACGCCGTCCTCGTCGACGTGCGCAAGACGCCGGAAGCAGCGGCGGGATTCATCGACGCGCTCTCGCCGGAGAACGGCCGCGTGCTCACGATCTTGGTGCACGGCGATCCGCAACGCGGCATGCTGCGGCGCACGCTCGACCGGCTGCTGCGTCCGGCGCCGCTCGACGCAGATGAGCTTGCCCGCGTCTGCCGCACAGTCGTCACGAATGCGCTCTCCGGCACGCGACCCGCGGCCGTGAGCCCGCTGCGGCCGGTCGATCGCGCCGAGACACCTCTGCGACGCGCCGGCGCGCGCGCCTGAGCGCGGCGTCCGCCGCATGGCGGTCGTCGCGAATGTGACGACCACCCGCCACGGCGTCCGCTTGCGCGTGTTTCACATCGCGTCGCCCATCCGCGGCAATCGAGCGTCCGCTCGCAAGAGCCGATGGCACACGCGTTGCTGATTGGAAGCACGGCCCGGCGCGCCTCCGCGTCACGTTGAGATCGTCGGACGATTTATCAATGCACACGACTCCGAAACGTGCCCCGCGCGCGCCCCGAACGCCGAAACCCGGGACGCCGCCGTCGGCGGCGGCGTCGGCACGCCGGCCGCTCGGGCCGCGCCCCACCACGACCAGCATCGTGGAGCGCATCATCGAGCTGCAGGCCCGTCAGGTGCCGCTCGAGACGTTCGCGAACGCGATCACGCCGCTTCTCCTCGACGCGCTCGACGCGCCTGCCGGCGCGCTCCTCCTCTATAAGTCCGAAGCCGAAGCGCTGCAGCTGATCGGCGAGCGTGGTCTCTCGGCGGCGGGTCTTCGCCACCTCGAAAAACTACGTCGCGGCGCGGCCGATTCCTGGGAGATCCCGCTCCACGGGCTGATGAACCGCAAGGCGTACATCATCGAGCGTCCCGACGAGCATCCTTTCGTTCCCGAGCTCGTCTCCCGCGACGTCGTGCCGCGTGCCGCGAATCTCGCCTCGATTCCGCTCTATCGCGGTCAGCTGCCCGTCGGCGTGCTGCTCGCGATCGCGGACCGACGCGCGATTTCCGAGCGCGACATCCTCGCGCTCGTGCTCGCGTTCGACACGCTCGCCCTCGCGCTCGACGGCTTCGTCCGCGCACGCGCATCGATGCACGGGAGCGTGCCGGATGCCGGGGCGGACGCGCCGCCGCCGGCTGCGGCAGCCGAAGGCGCGCTCGCCTGCGAACCGTGGGTCGATCCGCATGAGCTCGCGTCGCGTCTCGAAGCGGAGCTCGGCAGCGAGCAGGCGGCGCGCGACGCGCTCGCCGCGCGCCTTGCCGACGCGGAGCGCCGCGTGGCGGCGGCCCACGCGGTGATCGAGCGCGCGACGGCGGAGCGCGTGGACCTCCTGGCCCATGCGGAAGCGCAGAGCCGGCACGCCGTCGACGCCGAGCGACAGCGCGCCGAGCAGGAAATCGGCGAGCTGCGTGCGACCCTCGCCGCGCGCGAGCACGAGGCGCTCGAGCGTCGCGAGACCGAGCTGCGCGCCGCGCAAAGCACGCACGAGGCGGAGCTCGGCACACTGCGGTCGGCGCACGAGGCCGAGCTGCGG
>WNFR01005174.1_pt1 | contig 13359 bp, 10 predicted proteins | sample 5400221 | NCBI WGS metagenome assembly WNFR01 (sample SAMN13153357, study PRJNA577476) | soil metagenome | isolation source: 40 cm soil under Madrone tree | place: USA:California | collected 2016-06-14
AGGATCGGGGCGTTCTTCAGGATGACCCGGGCGATGGCGATGCGCTGGCGCTGGCCGCCCGAGAGCTTCACCCCCCGCTCGCCGACATGGGCATCGAACCCCTCCCGCCCCTGCCAGTCCTCCAGGGTCCCAATGAAATCGAGGGCATGGGCGCGCTCGGCGGCCTCGCGAACCTCGTCGTCGCTGGCCGAGGGGCGGCCATAGCGGATGTTGTCGCGGATGGAGCGGTGCAACAGCGAGGTGTCTTGCGTCACCATGGCGATATGGGCGCGCAGGCTGTCCTGGGTGACGCCGGCGATGTCCTGGCCATCGATCAGGATTCGCCCAGCCTCCAGATCGAAGAAACGAAGCAGCACGTTTACCAGCGTCGATTTGCCGGAGCCCGACTGGCCGACCAGGCCGACCCGTTCGCCCGGGGCGATGGAAAGGTCGATGTGCTGGAGCACGCCGCGCACCGTGCCATAGCCGAAGCGCACGCCTTCGAAGCGAATACCTCCGCGGCTGACCTTCAGCTCCACGGCATCGGCACGGTCGCGCATCTGGCGAGGCACGGCGATGGAGCGCATGCCATCCTGGACCACGCCGACGTTTTCGAAGATGGCCGTGACGTTCTGCGCCACCCAGCCCGCGATATTGGCGATCTGCCAGGTGAGCGGCAGGGCCATGGCGAGGGTGCCCACGGCGATGTGGCCGGTGTTCCACAGCCAGATCGCCGCCACCCCGGTCCCCACCACCATTGACGCGTTCAGGCTGGTCAGCGTCAGGCCGAACAGCGTAATGAGGCGAAGCTGGCGGCGGAAGGCATCGGTGTGCTCGCCCACCGCATGGCGCACGAACTCGTCCTCGTCGAGCGGCCGGGCAAACAGCTTGACGGTCAGGATGTTGGTGTAGCTGTCGACGACCCGGCCCGTGAGCGCTGAGCGGACCTCCGACATTTCGCGCGAGCGATCGCGCAGCCGCGGCACGAAATAACGCAGAAAGCAGGCATAACCCAGGAACCAGAGCAGCACCGGCACCGCGAGCCGGATGTCGTTGGACGCCATGAGAAAGATGGCGCTGCCGCCATAGACCAGGATGTACCAGACCGCATTGGCCCCGGCGACGACGCTCTCGCGCAGGGCCGGACCGGTCTGCATGATCCGGTTGGCGATTCGGCCGGCAAAATCGTTCTGAAAGAACGCCCAGCTCTGGCGCACCACATGCCAGTGGCTCTGCCAGCGAATGAGATTGGTCAGGCCCGGCGCGATCGCCTGGTTGGTGATCAGGCTCTGGAGAAGCAATGCTGCGGGCCGGGCGAACAGGAGGATGGCCGCCATGCCCAGCAGTTTCGGCCAGTTGCTCTGCAATAGCGTCCCCGGCGCATGGCTGGAAGCCAGCGTCACTACTTGGCCGATAAAAACGGGAATCATGGTGTCCAGAAGAGCCACGATGAAGCCGGTAACGAACAATGCGACGACCAGCCGTCGTGCCTGGCGCGCGTAGTGCCAATAGAACGCGGCTAGGCCTTTGGCCGGCGGCGCCTCGCCGGACCGTGCGGTCGGCTCGAGCAGATGTTCGAAAAAGCGAAACACGCGCATGGGCGGCGCTAAGGATCCCGGTGCTATCGGCGGCGGAGCGAGAAACACTATAGCCTTTGATCGCTCAAGGCCGCCGCTGATTGCGCAATGCAGCCTTACGGCAATAACGCAGCCATCGGCGGCTCGAGCGCGCTCTATACCGTGTTCTCCGTAAAGAGGCCGGCCGGAAACCAATCGGCCAGCAAAAAGTCATCGCAGCGCGGTCAGCAAGGAAACTTGCGGCATAGGCGCGGCGCAGAGGGCTGCGAAGCCGGCTTTCTCGCAAGGCACGCGGAGATAACGGCCGACAGCGTCGTCGATTACCTGGTCCGCGACCCGCTCAACCCTTCGAGCATTGTCTCCTGCTTCAAGACGGCGCGCCGTAACGCCCGAACCATACGAACGACACTGACCACCGACATGTGGACTTCGATCAGCGGAACCTGGATGCAGATCGAACCCAAGCTCTCACCCGATTTGCCGGCGGAACAGATCGCCGAGTCCCTTAAGTCGGCAAGGAACGCTTCTTGCTGTTCAACGGCAGCTACAGCACCATGCTGCGCAACGACGCCCATTACTTCAGCCGGCTGGGCACCTTCCTGGACGCCTCAAGCCCTGGCTCGTGGCCGAACTCCTGATTCTCAAACCGGAGATGCCGCGCTCGCTGTTCAATTGCTGCGACCAGATCGCCCTGCATCTCGAACTATTGGCCGACGGCTATTGCGGCAAGGGCGGCGCCTGTCATCGCCGGGCTGCCGAGATGGCCCACGTCCCTACGATGGTCTTAGGGTGATCGACTGGCAGGTACGGGCCCGCCACGCCTGGGCCGAGGCATATTTCGAGCATTTGGGCTGGGTCGGCTTCGGTCCCTCCAACCGCATATGTCCAACCCACGCCTAAATCCGCAGCAGTATCGCGCTCGATTACGCCTCCGCCGCGCCGGTTCGCGGCGTCCGCCGGGGCAATTTGGCGGAAAGCCTCGCGATTCGCATCGCCGTCCCGGCCAGCGCCGGGCAATAGGCGACATTCGTCGCGGGCGAATTCTATTGACATAGGTGCATATACCCCTATATTAGGCGCATATACTCCTTATGCCGAACAAAGAGGGCTAATCCATGCCGACCGACAATCTGCCCAAGCCCGATACCTGCAACTGCCTTGCGGTTCGCCAGGCCGCCCGTCACATCACCCAGTATTACGACCAGTTCCTGGCCCCGGTGGGGCTTCGGACGACCCAGTTTTCTATTCTGGCCAGGCTGAAGCGACGGGGGCCGCTGACGATCAACGCCCTCGCCCGCGATATGGTGATGGATCGCACGACGCTGGGACGCAACGTTCTGCCCCTCGAACGCGAGGGATTGATCGTCATCGTCAAGGGAAGCACCGATCGGCGGAGCAAGGAAGTTCGCCTGACCGAACTCGGTGCCGAGCGGCTCCGCGCCGCCATCGATCGTTGGGGGCAGGCCCAGGCCGGATTCGAGACCGCCTTCGGCAGCAGCCGCGCCTGCGAGCTGCGCCACCTGCTGCATGCGGCATCGGCAACCGATCTGGGGGCGGCATCCGCCGGTTTGTCATGACCGCCACCGCCCTCGACGGCAGCACGGTTTCCATTCCGGTCATCGGCCGGCCGAAACTCGATCGCAAGAAGCTCGCCCTCGCAGGTTTGGCTTTTGCCGTCGTGCTGGCTGCGGCCTGGTCCGGCCATCGGTGGTGGACGCTCGGCCGCTTCATCGAAAGCAGCGACGATGCCTATGTCGGCGGCGACGTCACCGCGATTTCGCCCCATGTGGCCGGCTTCGTCGCGGAGATCCCGGTGACGGACAATCAATATGTTCAGGCGGGCCAGTTGCTTATCCGTCTGGACGATCGCGACGTTCGGGCCGCCGTCGATCGCACCCAGGCGATCGTCCAGGAGCGCGAGGCGGTGCTGGCGGGCCTGCATGCCAAATACCTGCTGCAGCAGTCGGCCATCAAGCAGGCCGAAGCGGACCTCGCCGCGAAAACGGCCCGGGCCGCCTTCACTGGCGTGGATGCGGTCCGCTACCGCAACCTGGCGGTCACCAATATGGGCACCCGGCAGGACGCGCAACGGACGGACGCAGCCGATAAGGAAGCGCGCGCCGCGGCTTTGTCATCCCTGGCGGGGCTCGATGCCGCAAAACAGCAGCTGGGCGTCTTGGATGCCGAAATCGGCGAGGCCGTCGCCGCCGTGGCCCAGGCCAAGGCCGATCTTCAGACCGCCCGCTTGAATCTGAGTTACACCGAGATCCGCTCCCCCATCGACGGCTACATCGGCAATCGTGCAGCCCGGGTCGGCTCTTACGTGGCCGAAGGCGCCTATCTGGTGACCGTCATCCCGGCGCATGGGTTGTGGATCGACGCGAACTTCAAGGAAGATCAACTCGAACGGATGACGCCGGGCCAATCCGCCACGATCGTCGCCGATGTCGTGCCGGGCCATGTCTTCCGCGGCCGCATCCTGAGCCTGGCCCCGGGAACGGGCGCGATCTTCAGCGTGATACCGCCGGAAAACGCCACCGGCAATTTCACCAAGATCGTTCAGCGCGTTCCCGTGCGCATCCTGCTGGATGCCCATGACCCGATGCTGGAGCGCCTGCGGCCGGGCCTGTCCACCACCGTCAGCGTTGACGTCCGGTCGGGCTCGGAGGCTGCACCGTGAATGACAGGCCGCCCCCCGGGGGCTGGGCACTTAGCATCCTGCCCTTTGTCGTCATGTGCGTCGGCATGTTCATCGCGCTCCTCGACATCCAGATCGTCGCCTCCTCCCTGCAGGACATCGGCGGCGGCCTGTCGGCGGCCCAGGACCAGATCAGCTGGGTGCAGACCGCCTATCTGATTGCCGAGATCATCATGATCCCGCTATCCGGCTGGCTCACGCGGGTCTTCTCCACCAGGTGGCTGTTCACTGCATCGGCCGCCGGATTCACGCTCGCCAGCATGCTCTGCGGGCTGGCGTGGAACATCGAAAGCATGATCGTGTTCCGGGCGCTTCAAGGACTTCTGGGCGCCTCCATGATTCCCACGGTCTTCACCTCGTCGTTTCACTATTTCCAGGGACCGCGCCGGGTCTATTCCGCCGCCGTCATCGGCACGATCGCCTCCGTCGCGCCGACGCTGGGGCCGGTGATCGGCGGCTGGATCACCGATACGCTGAACTGGCACTGGCTCTTCTACGTCAACCTGGCGCCGGGTCTCGCCATCACGGCTCTGATCCCGCTTCTCGTCAAGATCGATAAGCCAGATCTCTCGCTGCTCAAGGAAGCGGATTATCCCGGCATCGTCCTGATGGCCATCGGCCTTGGCACCCTGGAATACGTGTTGGAAGAGGGAACGAGGTGGAATTGGTTCGACGATGCGGCGATCCGGACCTGCGCGCTGATCGCCGCCATCGCCGGCGTCCTCTTCGTGATCCGCAGCCTGACCTTTGCCAACCCCGTCGTCGATCTGCGCGCCTTGGGCAATCGAAATTTCGCGCTAGGCTGCTTCCTCTCCTTCGTCACCGGGGTGGGCATATTCTCGACCATCTTTTTGACGCCGCTGTTCCTGGGCTATGTGCGCGGATTCAGCGCCTGGCAGACCGGGATCGCGATCTTCTCGACGGGCATCGCCTCGCTGGCCGGCGTTCCCGTCTACATCGCGCTTGCCCGCAAGTTCGACACACGCTGGCTCATGATGTTCGGCCTAGCCTCATTCGGCCTCGCCATGTGGAGCTACAGCTTCATCACCCATGACTGGGGCGGCGCGGAATTCCTGCTGCCCCAGATCTTCCGCGGCTTCCCGCAAGTCTTTGCCGTGGCGCCCAGTGTCAATCTAGGCCTCGGCAGCCTGCCGCCGGAGCGGCTCAAATATGCCAGCGGACTGTTCAACATGATGCGCAATCTGGGCGGCGCGGTGGGGATCGCCATCTGCGCGGCGATCCTCAATGACAGGACCAATTTCCATTTTCTCGCCATCGCCTCCAACCTGACGCCGGCCAACGGCGCCATGGTCCGATTGATGGACAACTTGGCACAACGTGACGGCGCAATGCTCGGCAGCCCCGAGGCAGGCCATGCCGCGGCACTCAAGCAACTCTGGCAACTCGCCTACCGCGAGGCCTCGACCCTGGCCTATGCCGACGCCTTTCGCGCCATCATGATCGCGTTTGCGATCGCCACGATTCTGGTTCCCCTGATGCGCAACGTCGCCGCACCCAGGGCGCCGGCGGCGGCTTCGCATTGAGCTAATGCCTTCGCAGTCGCCACGGTTTCGGCTTGTGCGATTTACGTTGAAGGCAAGTTAGCGCCTGATCGTCTTGAGCCAATTCGGATCTTGCTCTAGGCCCGCGTCATGCCGGGAACCGGCGCCGGTCCGGCGATCACCACTTGAATTTTGGCGCGCTTGAACGCCTGAGCCAGATGGGGCGGCGGCGGCGCGTCGGTCACGAGCGCATGGCAGCGCTCGATCGCGCAGATCAGAGCCAGAGCCCGATGGTCGAACTTGGATGAATCGCACAGCGCGACCACCTGCTTGGAGCGTTCGATGAAGGCCCGCTTCACTTCGGAATCTTCGAGCGCATAGTCATAGAATCCGGACTCGATGACGCCCGAAACTCCAAGGAAGAATCGGTCGAAGTAATATTGCTCGAGCTGGGCCGTGGCCGTCGCCCCGATGACGGCCAACTCCGGGCCACGCAACTGGCCGCCCAGGAGATAGATAGGGCTGCGGCTTGCCGTCAGCGTTATCGCGCTTGGTATGCTGTTGGTGAAAATCCGCAAGTCGTGGCGGCGAACCAGGGCTTCGGCCAGTGCCAGAACCGACGTGCCGACATCGAGCGCTATGGTCTCCCGCGCTCCGATCATGCGGGCCGCGGCGGCGGCCATCTGGGCCTTGGCGGCGGCATTCTTACGGCGACGCTGCTCGAAGATCGGCTCTTCCTCGTCGAATACCTCCGGCCGTGCCGCCAGCGCGACGGCGCCGCCATGTGTGCGCCGCAGGAGGCCTTGCGATTCCAGCGCAATCAGATCGCGGCGGATCGTCATGCTGGAGACGCCGAGGATCTCGGCCGTGTGGGCGGCAGAGACGAAGCCATCGCGACCGACCATATTGGCGAGACGCGCCCTCCGTGCCCCGGCCGGGACGGTTCCCTGGGTCGCGCTGTCATCGGTGGCAGATGAATTGGCCTGCTCTTTCATGCCCCTAGTCTCTTGCCCCGCCGTCGCTAGGCCCGGTAGCGTGGCCGCATTCTAACAAAATCGAACAAGATCATCGAGCGGATATGTTGCATTTTGTTCGTATCTCTGGAAACATCCTCTGAGAGCGCCGCGAGCGCGTTGACACGGCCGGGGATTCGAAAATGGCGGCAATCGGGCTGCGCCATGTTTCCAAGATGTATGGGAACCAGGTTCCGGCCGTCCTCGACGCCAATCTCGACGTTCGCGACGGCGAATTCATGATCCTCCTCGGCCCGTCGGGCTGCGGCAAATCCACCACCCTGCGCATGATCGCGGGCCTGGAGAGCGTTTCCGAAGGCGAAATCCATATCGGTGGACGAGTTGTGAACGAGCTGGCGCCGCGCGAGCGGAACATCGCCGTGGTGTTCCAGAGCTATGCGCTTTATCCGCATATGACAGTCGCGGAAAATCTGGCCTTCGGCCTTAAGATGCACAAGCGACCCATCGGCGAAATCGAGACTCGCGTGCGGGAAGCCTCGGCCATGCTGGGCATCGATTCCCTTCTCGACCGCAAGCCGGCGGCGCTCTCGGGCGGCCAGCGCCAGCGGGTGGCGCTGGGCCGGGCGCTGGTGCGCGAGCCCGCCGCCTTCCTCCTCGACGAACCGCTGTCGAACCTGGATGCGCAATTGCGCGCCGACATGCGCCTGGAACTGGTCAAGCTGCACCGTCAGCTCGGCACGACGATCGTGCATGTCACGCATGATCAAATCGAAGCGATGACCATGGGTGAGCGCATCTGCATCATGAAGGATGGCCGCGTCGTGCAAGTCGGTCCGCCGCTGGAGGTCTATCGCAACCCGGCCAATACGTTTGTTGCCGGCTTTCTTGCAAGCCCACCCATGAATCTGATCCCGGCCCGCTTGATTCCGGGCGAAGGTGGTCGCCTTGTTCTCGATGCGACGGGACTGCATCTGCAGGTCCCCTCGGCCTACGGCGACAGCTATCGCAGTTATCTCGGCAAGCCAGTCATTCTCGGCATTCGCCCGGAAGACATCCACGATAGCCAAAACCGTCCGGGCTGGCAGCCGCTGGACGCGACCGTGGTCGCCATCGAGGCGCTCGGCGCGGAAGTGGTGTTGATCGCCGCATTGGCGGGCCATGCCGACATCGAGATCTCCGCGCGTCTGGGTCGCGACTATCGTGCCGCAGTCGGCAGTGCGCAAAGGCTCCATCTCGATCTCATGGAAATGCAGTTGTTCGATCCGGAAACCACCAACGCCGTACCGCGCCGAACCTAGAGTTCATACCTGGGTGTGGGCCAAAATTCGTCGGGGCGCCAAGCAGGGAGACGAGGACAGATGCTGAAAGAGACGTTCGCCAACAGCAAACCGATCATCGCGATGGTGCATCTTCTGGCGTTGCCTGGATCGCCGGCCTATGACGCGAAGGCCGGCATGGCACGGATCATCGATGCCGCCGCGGCGGATATCGACAAGCTGCAGGCCGGCGGCGTCGACGCCTTGATGTTCGGCAATGAATGCGACCGTCCCTATGTCCTGAAGGCCTCGCCCGAAAGCCTGGCGGCCATGAGCGCCGCCATCGCCGCGGTGAGACCGGCGATCAAGGTTCCCTTCGGCGTCGATTATCTCTGGGACCCAGTCGCCACCGTCGCGCTCGGCGTTGCGACCGGCGCCGGCTTCGGGCGCGAGGTGATGACGGGCGTATATGAATCCGACATGGGCCTCTGGGCGCCTGATTGCGCCGGCGCCTTGCGCCTTCGGCACAATCTGGGGCGCGACGATTTCAAACTGATGTACAACGTCAGTGCGGAATTCGCCTCTCCGCTGGGATCGCGCAGCGTCGCCCAGCGCGCCAGGAGCGCCGTCTTCTCCGCCCTTGCCGATGTCGTTCTCGTGTCCGGTGTCATGACGGGGGAAGCCGTCGAGACCAGCCAGCTCCGCGCGGTGAAGCAAGTGGTCAAGGACACGCCCGTCTTCGCCAACACCGGCGTCAACCTGGATAACATCAAGGATATCCTTACGACGGCAGATGGTTGCGTGGTCGGGACCCACTTCAAGATCGCCGGCGACACCTGGAACGCCGTGGATGGCGCCCGCGTCCGGCGTTTCATGGACGCGGTCGGCAAGTTGCGCTGACCCATGCCCATCTTGCTCGGCATCGATATCGGCACCACGTCGACGATCGGCATCCTGATCGATACCGAAGGCCGCACCCTGGCGACCGCTTCCCGGCCGAGCGACCTGCGCTCGCTGCGCGCAAACTGGGCGGAGGAAGATCCCAACCAGTGGTGGGCCAACGCCTGCGCCATTGTCCCCGAGCTCTGCCGCCAGGCCGGATGCGCCGCCGGTGGGATCGCCGCGGCCGGAGCAACCGGCATGGTGCCCGCGGTGGTATTGCTCGATCGACAGGGCCGGGTGCTGCGGCCCAGCATGCAGCAGAACGATGCCCGGGCGCTCCACGAAATCGCAGAGATGCGCGCGTCCTTCGACGGTCGAAGATTCCTGAAGTTGACCGGCGGCAGCATCAACCAGCAGCTGGTTGCCCCGAAACTGCGCTGGATCGCGCGCCACGAGCCGGAAGTGTTCCGGCAGGTGGCAACGGTCCTGGGCTCCTATGACTACATCGCTTATCGGCTGGCCGGCTCTCGTTCGGTCGATCACAATTGGGCGCTCGAATCCGGGTTGATGGATTTTGCCGAGCGTCGCTTCACGCCGGAATTGATCGCGCCTGCCGGGATCGACGCGGCCGTTTTGCCCGCAATTCACGCTTCCCACGAGGTCGTGGGCCAGGTGACACCCGAGGCCGCCGCGGCCACGGGCCTGCGCGCCGGCATACCCGTCGTGGCGGGCTGCGCCGATCATGTCGCCTCGGCCTATGCCGCGGGCGCGGTGGAGGATGGCGATCTGGTGCTGAAGTTCGGGGGCGCCGGCGATATTCTTCTTTGCGCCGCCAAGCCCGTCACCGACCCGCGCCTGTTCATCGACTACCACATCATCCCCCACCTCTATTTCAGCAACGGCTGCATGGCGACCACCGGCAGCATGCTGAACTGGATCGTCGATCAATTCGCCGAGGGCGAGCGAGCCTATGCGGCGAAGGCCGGCAGCGGCATTCATGCCTGGCTCGACCGTAAGGCCGAGGCGGTTCCTGCGGGATCCGAGGGCGTCGTCCTGCTGCCTTATTTTCTTGGCGAAAAGACTCCCTTGCACGACCCATACGCGCGCGGAACCTTGGTGGGGCTGGCGCTCCATCACGGCTTGGCGCATGTCTGGCGGGCGGCCCTTGAAGGCGTGGCCTTCGGTTTTCGCCACCACGTCGAGGTCTTCGGCGAATGCGGGCTGCCGGTAAGGCGCGTTTTCGCCAGCGACGGTGGGGCTGCAAGCGATATTTGGCTGCAGATCGCCGCCGACGTAATCGCCCGCCCGGTTCAGCGCATCGCCCACCATCCCGGCTCCTGTCTCGGCGCCGCATATCTCGCGGGCTGCGGCGCGGGATTGTTCACCGATTTTGCCGGTATCGCCCGCTATGTCGCCGGCGATCGCATCTTCCTGCCGGATCCGGTTCGAGCCCAGGCCTATGATCGCGCTTATGCGAATTTCCGCGATGTCTACGCGCGCTTGCAGACCCTCTATCCGCGGCTCGATCCTGCGACGGCGCCGAATGAGGAAGCCACGCAATGAGCGAGCCATCGATGCAGCCCAACCAGCTTCTCGCCGGCAAACGCGCTCTGGTCACCGGTGGCGCATCCGGCATCGGCAAGGCCATCGCCAAGGCACTGAGCGCCGCGGGCGCCCGCGTCGCCGTGACGGATAAGAACGGCGCGGCGGCTGCGGCCCTGGCAAAGGAGATCGGGGCTACCGCGATCGCCGACGGCCTCGACGTCACCGATGCGGCAGCGACGGCCCGTGTCTTCGCCCGGCTGCAATCGGAATGGGGCGGCGTCGATATCGTCTGCGCCAATGCGGGAGTCTCGACGATGAGCCCGGTGGTCGACCTGACCGAGGCGGACTGGGATTCGAACATGGCGGTCAATGCTAAGGGCGTTTTCCTGACCAATCAGGCGGCGGTCCGGGGTTGGCTGAAGACGAAGAGCCCTGGTGTCATCGTCAACACGGCCTCTCTCGCGGGCAAGATCGGCGCACCGCTTCTGGCCCATTATTCAGCCAGCAAATTCGCCGTGGTCGGCTTCACCCAGGCCCTGGCCCGCGAGGTCGCGAAGGAGGGTATTCGCGTCAACTGCGTCTGCCCGGGGTTCGTCCGAACGAGCATGCAGCAACGCGAGATCGAGTGGGAAGGAAGGTTGCGCGGCATGGCACCCGCCGACGTGCGGGCCGAATATGTCGGCCTGACGCCGTTGGGCCGCATCCAGGAACCGGAAGACGTCGCCGATATCGTGGTCTTCCTGGCAAGCGATCTGTCGCGTTTCCTGACCGGCGAGGCGATCAATGCCAGCGGCGGCGTGTTGATGGACTGAAGGCGAGATCGTATGGAACGGCGCATGAAATCACTGCGAGGTATCTTGCCGCATATGGTGTTGGCGGTGTTCTCGATCTACATCCTGCTGCCACCCCTGTGGGTCTTGCGCACGAGCTTCATTCCCGATTCTTCCGCCTATCAGGTCGCCCTATTGCCCGACATCACCTTGGCGAATTTCATCAAGCTGTTCGCCAAAGACGATTTCGCGCTCGCTTATGGGGATAGCTTCATCGCCGCGGCGGGCTCGACGCTGCTCGGGCTGCCCATCGCGGCCATGACTGGCTATGCTTTCGCGCGCTACAGAACCGGCGGGCAAGCCAGCCGGTTCTTTGTCTTGGCGACCCAGATGCTGCCGCCGGTCGCCTTGGTATTGCCCACATTCGCCCTCTTCCGTCTCGTCGGGCTCACCAATTCGGTGAGCGGCCTCGTTGTCGCCTACGGCGCGATCAACCTGCCGTTCCTGACCTGGATTCTGATGGGATTTTTCGAGGGCCTGCCGGTCGAGCTCGAATGGGCCGCCATGACGGATGGCGCCACGGCGTGGAGTGCCTTCTGGCGCATCGTCCTGCCGATTTCGCTTCCCGGCCTCGCGGCGGCGGGAGTTCTGAGTTTCATCCTGGCCTGGAACGAATTCCTGTTCGCCTTGATCCTGACCGGTCCGACTACGGCGACCATTCCCGTGGCGCTTGCCGGGCTGCAATCGCAGAACGGCGTGCAGATCGCGGAGATCTCGGCCGGCGTCGTTCTCGCGGTATTGCCTCTGCTGATGGCCTCGCGGTTCATCCAGAAGCACCTGGTGCGCGGGCTGACCTTCGGCGCCATCAAATGATCGACAGTTTTCGCATCAGCCCCGCAGCGACCCAGGGTCCGCGTCGGGGGCCGTTCGGACCTCGAACTCGCCGGACGGATAAAAAGAGAGGCCCGCAAAAGGAGGAGACGAAGATGATGCCGAAAAGCTTTTTGCCATTACTGGGCGGCACGGCACTTGCCGCCTTGATGACAGTCGGCTCGCCGCCGGCAAAGGCCGATCAGATCACGCTCCATGCCTTGATGGAGGACGTACCTGAATCCCAGATCATCGAAGCGATGCTGCCGGAATTCGAGAAGGAGACCGGAATCAAGGTCCAGTTTCAGCGCCTGGTCTATTCCGAGATGCACGACAAGCTGGTGACGCAGTTGACCGCGCAGAGCAGCCTTTACAACGTGCTCGAGGTCGACTTCCTCTGGGCGGGCGAATTCCCCGAAGCAGGATGGCTTGCCGATCTCAAGCCGTTCGTCGACAAAACGGGCTTCGATCTGAAACCCATGATCCCCTCCATGATGGATCTGGTGGGAAATCACAAAGGCACGCTCTACATGATCCCGATGTACAACTACTCCATGGGGATCATCTACCGGACGGATCTGCTTGGTGACCCGAAGCTGCGGGCGGCATACAAGGCAAAAACCGGCCACGACCTGACACTGCCGACGACGCTGACCGACTATGTCGAAGTCTCGAAATTCATGAAAGCCAATGCCGATGTGGCGGGTGCTGCGATGCAAGGCCAGCGGGGCGATCCGAACAGCATGGAGTTCTCCAACTATCTGTTCTCCTCGGGCGGCAACTATCTCGACAAGAATGGCAAGGTTGCCTTGAACAGCCCGGAGGGACAGAAGGCCCTCGAACTCTACGTCGACAACATCAACCACGGGGCCCAGAAGGGTGCGCTATCGGCCACCCTCGACGATACCTTCCGCCTGATGTGCGACGGCAAGGCATGGAGCATGGTGACGTATTGGTGGATGCTGCCGCAAGTCGGTGACAAGACCAAATGCCCGAACGTTTCGGGCAAGGTGGCGCTGGGCGTCATGCCGGGCGGGCATGGCGAGAGCGGCGGATGGGGCTGGGCCATACCCAAGAACCAGAGCCCCGAACTGCAGGACGCAGCCTGGAAATTCATTTCTTGGGTCCAAGGTGAAAAGATTTCCATTGCCCGCGCCATGCAAGGCCATGCGCCGGTCCGCCGCGACGTTTACGAGGATGCCGGCGTACTGGGCAAGTATCCCTACTACAAACAGGCCCAGGATGTGGTCAGCAGCGGCGAACCCTTCCCGGTCTTCGCCTACTCGGCGCAGTACGAAGATGTGCT
>WNFR01005175.1_pt1 | contig 13356 bp, 11 predicted proteins | sample 5400221 | NCBI WGS metagenome assembly WNFR01 (sample SAMN13153357, study PRJNA577476) | soil metagenome | isolation source: 40 cm soil under Madrone tree | place: USA:California | collected 2016-06-14
GAACCCCTCGGCGGCACGTGTCCTCGCCGAGCTCGGCGCGAGCACGATCAACGTCCCGACGGACCTGACCCTGCCGCAGCTCGCGGCGATCCGAGCGGTCGTCGACGTGCCGCTCGACATCTACGTCGAGTCGCCCGACAATCTCGGCGGCTTCCTGCGCTACCACGAGATCCCGGAGCTCGTGCGGGTCTGCGCTCCCGTCTACCTCAAGTTCGGTCTTCGCAACGCGCCCGACGTCTATCCGGCGGGCACCCACCTCGAGCAGCTCGTCGTCGCGCTCAGTCGCGAGCGGGTGCGTCGCGCACGGCTCGGTCTCGACCTGCTCGCCCGCTCGGGCGCCGACGTCACGACGTCCGCGCGCCGCGCCGAGGGCCTCGCGGTGCCGCAGCCCGCCACCGGCTAGCGCGATCTTGACAGGCGCGTCAGCTCGTGACTAATGTTATCGGTCACATCTCGATCTCGGCCGCGGCGACAGCCCCGCCCCGGTCTGCTGAAAGGAGGTAGCGGCCTCGAGTATGGCGGCGAGTGATCGCAGGATTCGCCTCGGCTCGGCGTACTACCCGGAGCAGTCGCCACGGGAGCGCTGGGCGCTGGACGCCCGCCTCATGGCAGAGGTCGGCCTGTCGCTCGTCCGGCTGGGCGAGTTCGCCTGGGCGGAGCTCGAGCCGGAGGCCGGGCGCTTCGAGCTTGCCTGGCTCGACGAGGCGATCGACGTGTTCGCCGGCCAGGGGCTCGAGATCGTGCTCGGGACGCCGACCGCTGCGCCGCCGATGTGGCTCGTGCGCGAGCACCCGGACATCCTCCCGGTCGCGGCCGACCGGCACCGCGTCGGCTTCGGCACGCGCCGGCACTACTGCCCGAACGCGCCCGCGCTGCACGAGGCGACGGATCGCATCGTCGCGGCGCTCGGCGAGCACTTCGGACGCGACGCGCGCGTTCGCACCTGGCAGATCGACAACGAGCTCGGCGGGCGCTGCTACTGCGACCACTGCCGAGCGGCGTTCCAACGCTGGCTCGAGAGCAAGTACGCGACGGTCGAGGCGCTCAACGAGAGCTGGGGCACCGCCTTCTGGAGCCAGCGCTATGACGCTTGGACGGACGTCGGCCTGCCGGCGCCCGATGCGATCAAGGACGGCGGCTTCTCGCTCCGCGCTCCCAATCCCGGCCTCGCCCTCGACTTTCGCCGCTTCGCCTCGGACAGCTACGTGCGCTTCCTGCGGCGTCAGACCGAGCTCCTACGCTCGCGCGTCCGCCCCGAGCAGCAGATCACGCACAACCTCATGGGCTTCAACTACGCCGAGGTCGACTACGCGGCGCTCAGTGCCGAGGTCGACTTCGTCTCGTGGGACAACTATCCGTCCCTCGACCCGACCCACTCGTGGACGCTGCCGGCGCTGAGCGCCGATGCGATGCGCGGCCTGAGGCAGGCGCCCGTCTGGGTGATGGAGCAGCAGGTCGGCCCCATGGGGTGGGAGTACCTGAGCACGCCACGCCGCGGGCAGATGCGGTTGTACGCGTACCAGGCCATCGGGCACGGGGCGGAGGCGCTCGTCTTCTTCCGCTGGCAGACGGCGCGCTTCGGAACCGAGCAGCACTGGTTCGGAATACTCGACGCGGACGGCGACGGCTCGGTGGGCCGCCGGTATCACGAGCTCGGCCGGCTGTCGGCGGAGCTTCAGCGCCTCGACGTCCTCGAGGATGCGCAGCCCGACGCGAACGTTGCGGTCCTCTACGACTACGACTCACGCTTCGCGCTCCAGATCCAGCCGGCGAACGCCGCGCTTGGGCACGAAGCGTCCGTGCATCGCTGGTATGCAGTGCTCCGCCGGCTCGGACTCGGCGTCGACGTCGTTCCGGCCGGCAGCGGCCTCTCGCAATACCGCCTCGTCGTCGTGCCGAGCATGCCGGTGGTCGACGACGCCATTGCAGCCCAGCTCGAGGCGTACGTCGAGTCCGGAGGGACGCTCGTCGTCGGCCCGCGCGCGGCGGTGCGCGATCCGAGCGGCGCCGTGCCGGCCGGGAGCCTGCCGGCGCTGCTCGACCGTGTCCTCGGGGTCCAAGTCACCGACATCGCGAGCGGAGAGGAATCCGCCGGGCTCCACGGTCTCGTCAGCGGGGCATTCACCGGTTGGTTCGAGGAGCTCGGGGCGCTCGATGCGTCGCCGCTCGCGAAATACATAGACGGGGACTTCGCCGGCGGGATGGCGATCTCGGATCGGAGCGCCGGATTCGGAACGGCCGTCTACGTGGGAGGCGTCGGCGACGACGCCGTGCTCGACTCGCTCTTTCGCACGCTCTGCGGGCGCCTCGAGCTCCCGCTCTTCGAGCTGCCGAAGGACGTGGAGCTCATTCCGTTGCGCCGCGGTGAGGAGCGGCTCTTCCTCGTGCTCAACCACAGCAGTCGTGAGCAGCGGATCGGGCTGTCGGAGGGCGAGTGGCGCGACCTGATCGGCGGCGGCGTCGGCGACCGGTTCGTCGTCCCGAAGTTCGACGTCGTGCTGCTTCGTCCCGAGGCGACGGGGCCCGAGCGCCGGGCGGACGGGCAACACGTCGTCGAGGCGGCGCGCTGAAGTCAGGCCCCGCCGAGCTCGAGCGCGGCTCGGGCCGGAAGCACGAGGACATCGTCGCGCTCGACGAGCCGTGCGAGCAGGCGCTCGAGGGTCGCGGCGGCAAGCGGTCCCCAGCCCTCGCCGTCGAGCCCGTGCGCGTTGTAACAGAGCCACCCCGACGCGCGGGCGAGCAGCTCCTCCACGAGTCGCTCGAGATGCTCGTCGCACGGGCCTGGACCGAAGCTCGTGCACGAGATCCTCGCCTGGCCGGGTTGCGGTAGCGGCATGATCGGGTCGCCCCCGGTGCGGAAGCCGCGCACGACGTCCTGTAGCCATGCTTCGAGCTCGGGCGTCGAAGCGTTGTAGGGAAATGCGAACACGGCTTGCGTCTCGTCGAATCCGTCGAGGTCGCGCCCGAACACCTCCAGACACGTCTCGATCAGCCGCTTGGCGTCGTCGAACGGGAGCTCGGACTTGTTCGCGTGCGCGAGCCCGTGGGGCATGACCTCGTGACCGCGCGACCGGAGCTCGTTCCAGAGCTCGAAGTCGCCCTTGGGCCAGCGCGTGTGCCACGGCTCGTCCGGCTCCCCGAGGTGGCCTCGCGCGACGACGTTGATCGCGGCGGAGAGTCCGAACCGCTCGAAGATCTCCGCCGTCCGGCGCGACGAGCGCTCGAAACCGTCGTCGAAGCTCAAGGTGACGACGTGCACGAGGCGCTCCGCGTTCCCGGCGCCGCAATGTGATCAGTCATTCTTGACAGCCGCGCCGCCACGTGCTTAATGTTAACGGTCACACAGGCGTGGGATCAAGTTCGCGCCGACGCACCGGCAGCATCTGTCGTCTCGCCGAAGGGAGAACGCACCACCTCGACCACGAGCCGGTAGCGAAGGGCATTCGGAAAGGACAAATCAGCATGTCGAATGGCATCGAAGAGGTTCGCGTTTCACGCCGCAAGCTCCTTGCGGGGGCCGCTGGCGCCGCCGGTTCGATGGCGGCTGGTTCGCTCTTCGGCCCTGAGCTGGCTGCGGCCATCCCTCGTCGTCGCCTCGCGCCGACGACGGTCACTCTGATGACCAACAACGGCGAGATCTCGAACGCGGACATCGCTGCGTTCGAGGCCAAGAATCCGAATATCAGCATTCAATGGATCGTGACCGACGGTCCTCGCTTCCAGGCGATGCTGGCCGCCGGCACGCCGCCCGATCTGTTCAGGGTTCAAGCTCCGCTCGTGCCGCAGTTCGCGAGACGGAATCAGATCAAGAACCTCGACTCGTACTTCGCGCAGAGCGACCTGATCCACCCGGCCGATCTCACGCCGGCGAACAACTACTACAAGTTCGACGGCACGACCGTCGGCAAAGGCCCCCGGTACGGAATGGCGAAGGACTGGTCGCCCGACCTGACCGTCTTCGTCCGGACCGACCTCCTCAAAGGCGTCAAGGCCCACATTCCGGGGCCGACAGACCCGTGGACCTACGACGACCTCTGGAGCATCGCCGTCAAGCTGAAGGCGGCGAAGAAGGCGAAGTGGATTCTCGACGTCGCCAACAGCCTCGGCTGGATCGACCGTCAGGTGATGGCGATGCTGGTGGCCAAGGGCGCCAAGCCGTTGTACTCGGCCGACTTCTCGAAGATGAACCTCACGAGCAACCCGGCCGCGATGCAGATCTTCCAGTACCTCTACCGCTACTCGCAGCAGAAGATGGACCTCGGCCCGGAGAACCCGAATCCGGACGGCTGGTCGGGCCCGGGTTTCGTCAAGGGCACCGTGGCGATGACGCAGTACGGCTTCTGGTTCAGCGGTCAGATCTCGTCCGACAAGACCGCTACGGCGAACACGAGGCTGCTGGTCGCGCCGACGTGGAAGGGCGGCAAGAACGTCGACCCGACCGTCACAGCGACCGGCTGGGTCATGGCGGAGTCGACGAGCCATCCGGACGAGGCATGGTCGGTCTTCGAGTGGTACATGGGAGGCAAGCCTGCCCGCGATCGCGCCGCCGGCGGCTGGGGCGTTCCCGCCCAGCAGTCGCTGTTCGATCGCATTCCGCAGACGAGCCCGTTCCAGAAGAACGCCTACAAGACGCTCATCCACGAGCTGCCGCGGTCGAACGTCACGCTCAAGTTCAATCCGAACCTGGTCGGGCTCGCCGACCTCACGGCGGCCGCGCAGTCCTACGGGAAGCATCTCCCCGATGCGCTGTCGGGGAGCCTCTCCTTCAGCAAGTTCATGAGCAACGTCGAAGCCGACACGAACCGGGCGATCGACGCCGGAAAGCACGGCTAGGGCACCCCACGAGGAGTGGGGAACGACAGCCAGTGGCGACAGCTCAGGACTCGGTCGCCGCGGCGACAGTAGGTTCGACCCGAAGAAGGCGGGCGTCTTTCCGGAGACGGGAGACGCTCGCTTTCTACGGGTTCATCTCTCCGTGGCTGCTCGGGTTCGTCCTGCTCTCGATCCTTCCGCTCGCCCTCGGCTTTGCAATCTCGCTCACGAACTTCAACGGCTTCAACCTCCACACGTCGCTGAGATTCGTCGGCACCGCCAACTACGCGCGCGCGTTTCACGATCCGGAGTTCTGGGGGTCGCTCGAGCGGACGGGAACGTTCATGCTGATCGTGGTGCCCGCGACACTCGCGGTGCAGCTCGCGCTCGCCATGCTGCTCAACAGTCGCATCAAGCTCGAGGGCGTGTGGCGCACGCTCTTCTACATTCCGGCGGTCATCCCGATCGTGGCGACGGCGTACATCTGGAAGGCGCTGACCGCGCAGGACGGCGGGCTCGTGAACCGCATCGTCGGGGCGGTCGGCGGCTCGAGCTCGACCGACTGGCTCGTCGGCCACCCGACGGTGACCCTGCTCGCGCTCATGCTGTGGGGGACCGCCGGCATCGGGATGTTGATCTTCCTCGCCGGACTCCAGAGCATCCCCGAAGAGCTCTACGAGGCGGCGCGGATCGACGGGGCGAGCCGGTTCGCCGTCTTCCGGGAGGTCACACTGCCGCTCCTGACGCCGGTGATCATGTTCCAGCTCATCTGGAGCTTGATCAGGGCGGCGCAGGTGGTGGCCGAGCCGATCCTCCTCTCGCCGAACACGACGGCGGGGCTCGCCTCGATCCCGCCGCGGCCGAACCAGCTCTTCAACGTCCAGGCACTCCAGACGATCTTCGTGTACGGCGACTACGGCTACGGAGCGGCGATGATCTGGATCTTCGTCGTCGTGCTGCTCGCCGTCACCGCGGCGCTCTACTTCAGCGGCCGCTTCTGGGTCTACTACGGAAGCGAGCAGTACCGCAATGACTAGCTTCCGCCGGAAAGCAGATCAGCGGCGCAAGCCGTGGACGTTCCGCCGCATCGCCGGACGCGGCCTGCTCTACGGCGTGCTCCTCGCCCTCGTCGTGGTCTTCGTGCTGCCTCTCGGCTGGGGCATTCTCGCGTCGCTCCGCGACAAGAACCAGGGCATCGTCGGGCCGGTGATACCCAATCCCATCCACTGGGACAACTACCGCTTCGCGTGGTCGGGCATCTTCCCGTTCGCCCACTACCTCAAGAACACCGTCTTCCTGAGCATCGTCTACACCGTGCCGGTCGTGCTCACGAGCGCGCTGGCCGGATACGGTTTTGCGCGGCACCGCGCGAAGGGACGAAACGTGCTGTTCATGCTCGTGCTCGCGACGACGCTCGTCCCCTTCGTCATCACCTTCATTCCACAGTTCGTGATCTTCGCGCACGTCCACCTGGTGAACACCTACTGGCCGTGGCTGCTGTGGGGCCTGGCCGGAGTGCCGTTCCTGATCTTCCTCTTCCGGCAGTTCTATGCGAACTTCCCGTCGGAGCTGCACGACGCGGCTGCCATGGACGGCTGCGGGAACCTGAGGATCTTCCTGAGCATCTATCTGCCCAACTCGGGCGCAGTGATGGCGGCGGGCTCGATCATCATGTTCACGTGGGTGTGGGGCGACTACATCTTCCCCGCGCTGTTGCTGTACGACCAGCAGACCACGCTGGGACCGAAGATCGCCAGCGGCTACACGAATCCCACGGGCACGATCGCGTTCGTCCCGATCACGATCGCAGGTGCGATGTTGTTCACGGTCCCGGTGTTGCTTCTGTTCTTTGCGATGCAAAAGAAGCTGGCGCGAGGAATCGTCACGACCGGACTGAAGGGGTGAGCAGATGAGCGGCATCGCGCTTCGAAACGTCGTGAAGACGTTCCCGAATGGCGTTCGGGCTGTGGACGGCGTCGACATGACAATCGACGACGGTGAGTTCATTGTCCTCGTCGGTCCGTCCGGCTGCGGAAAGACGACGCTCCTGCGCTGCATCGGCGGCCTGGAAGAGGTCACGGACGGAGCGGTGGTCATCGGCGACCAAGACGTCACCGACGTGGCGCCGAAGGACCGCGACATCGCGATGGTGTTCCAGAACTACGCCCTGTATCCGCACATGAACGTGCGCAAGAACATCGCCTTCGGGCTGAAGGTGCGCGGCACGCCGCGGGCCGAGATCATCGCGCGCATCGCGGAGGCTGCGCGCCTGCTGGGCCTCGAGGATCTCCTCGATCGGCGGCCGCTCGCGCTCTCGGGCGGACAGCGCCAGCGGGTGGCGATGGCGCGGGCGATCGCCCGCCGCCCCATCGTGTACCTCATGGATGAGCCGCTCTCGAACCTCGACGCGAAGCTGCGCGTGCGTGTGCGGGCCGACCTCGCGCAGCTCCACGCACAGCTCGGCGTCACGACGGTCTACGTCACCCACGACCAGGTGGAGGCGATGACGCTCGGCCAGCGGGCCGCGGTCATGAACAAGGGCAAGATTCAGCAGTTCGACACGCCGCAGGCGCTTTACTGGACGCCCGCCAATCTGTTCGTCGCCGCCTTCATCGGCTCGCCGTCGATGAACCTCGCGGAGGGGACCGTCACCAACGGGACGCTGAACGTCGCCGGCTTCGAGCTGCCACTGTCGGAGCTCGGCGTGGACGCGCGGCGCCTGCCTTCGACCGTCACGCTCGGCATCCGTCCCGAGCACCTGACCGAGCTCCAGAACGGGGCCGTGAGCTCGTGGGCGATCGAGGCCGAGGTCACGGTCGAGGAGAACCTCGGCGCAGAGATCCTCGTCTTCTTCCCGCTCGAGACTCCTGCGGTCGCGTCCGACGACCTCGTGCGGGCGCATGCCGGCGAGGAGCACGCGGCACTGCTCGCCGACGACCGGGCGATCTTCACCGCCCGGCTGCCCGCGACGCGTCGCGCCGGGGCCCGGACGAAGATCCGGGTCGGTCTCGATCCGCGGCTCTGTCACTTCTTCGATCCGGACACGGGAGATGCGATCGTCATCCGCGACGGCGGCTGAGCGTGACGGCAACACAAAGGCGTTCCGGCCGGTCGTGGCTCTCCTCGCTCGCCCTCGCGCTCGTCCTGCTCTTCAGCGGCGTCGTCTTCGTTGGGCCGCTCGTCGTAGGCGTCACGCACCTGACGCACTTCCCGTTCGGGATCGCGCTCTTCAACTCGCTCGTGATCGCGATCTCGTTCACAACGCTGAGCACCGTCTCGGCGGCGCTTGCCGGCTACGCGTTCGCGCGGAGCCGTGTCCGCTGGAAGAACATCCTTTTTCTGCTCGTCCTCTCGACACTGATGGTCCCGTGGATCGTGACCATGATCCCGCAGTACGTTCTCTTCTACCGGCTCCACCTGATCAATACGCCGTGGCCCTGGGTGCTCTGGGGAATCCAGGGCACGCCGCTGCAGATCTTTCTGTTCCGGCAGTTCTACGCAACGTTCCCGCGCGAGCTCGAGGACGCTGCGGCGATCGACGGCAGCGGTCGACTGCGCATCTTCGTCGACATCTTCGTCCCGAACTCGAAGCCTGTGATCGCGATCGCCGCGGTCTGGGCCTTCATCCTCGTCTGGGGCGATTACCTGACGCAGGACCTCTTCTACTTGATCGACCGTAACGGCACGCTGCTGACACGGATCACCGGTCTGATCAACGTCGACGTCGCAGGCGGAGGGCTGTCCAGCTTGCCGCTCGCCCTCTATGCGATACCCCCGGTCATCTTCTTCGTGCTCGTGCAGCGCTACATCACGCAGACGGTTGTGACGGCGACCGGGATCAAGGGCTGACCCTGTGAGCCGCGACCGCAAGGAGACGACCGCCTTCTTCGCCTTCGTGTCGCCGTGGTTCGTCGGCTTCGTCCTCTTCTCGGCGCTGCCGCTCGCCGTCTCCCTCGTGATGTCGATGTCGACGTTCGATCTCTACGGCCTCCGGCACTTCCACTGGGCCGGGCTCACCCACTACCGGCTCGCGCTCGAGGATCCCGAGACGCGCGGCGCACTCGAGGACACGGCGATCTTCGCGGCGATCTTCGTGCCGGCGGGATTGGCCCTACAGATCGGCCTCGCCTTGCTCGTGAACAGCGGCGGCCGCCTCCGCGGCTTCTTCTGCGCGCTCTTCTATCTGCCCGCCGTCGTCCCGGCGGTCGTGAGCATCCTGCTCATCTGGCGGGTCGGGATTGCCGGGCCAGGCGGCGTCTTCGACCGCGTCTACCACCTCTTCGCGCCGCGCGGGCACGTCGACTGGCTCGCCGGGCAGGGCCGGCTGGTCCTGATCCTCTACATGCTGTGGTCCACGGCCGGGCTCGGGATGATCGTCTTCCTCGCCGGCTTGCGGAACGTCTCGCGCGAGCTGCAGGAGGCGGCCGCGGTCGACGGCGCGACCAGGAGTCAGATCCTCCGCACGATCACGCTGCCGCTCCTGACGCCGGTGATCTTCCTGCAGCTGATCCTCGGACTGATCGCGGCGGCGCAGATGATGATCCAGCCGATCCTCTTCGGCTCGGCGTTCGGCGGCGACAGCTCGCCGTTCTTCTACACGCCGGCGCGCGGCGCGAACATCCTGCCCGCGCACGTCTTCCACCGGACCTTCATCGATGCGTGGCCCGGCGCAGGAGCGGCGATCTCGTGGGTGCTCTTCGTGATGATCCTCGCGGTCACCGTGCTGCTCTTCGCGACCAGCAGGTTCTGGGTCTTCTACGGCGGGGAGGCGAAAGCTTGACCGCGGTCTAGGACGAGGTCTTCGCGTTCGCTGCCATCGCGCGGAGCCGCTCCTCCCAGACGCGACTGCGTCCGGCACGCTCGGCGCGGACTGCCTCGTGCGCGCCGGGGAGTGCCATCCGCGCGCGAACGATGTCCCCGACGACGTGCAGGTCCTCGGCGCCCTCGGCGGCGTCGGTTGGGGGTGAGGTCTCGCCGCGGCAGACGCGGATGAAGTCGGCCGCCTGCGCCCGCATCGGATCGATCCACGGCAGCGCCGGCGAGATCCGCTCGACGGCGCCGTCGGCTCCCGGGTCGCGGTAGATCTCGAGCGTGCCGGCTCGATCGATCGCGAGCGTGGGTGCGGGGCGGAGTCGCACGTAGCCGCGCTCGAACGCGACGAGGATCTCCTCTTCGATCCCGACCGTCACGCGGTACGGGGCCACCTCGATCGTCGCCGGCACGCCCGACTCGCTCTCGAACGTGAACAGACGCCCCGACACGTGCGCGTACGCGAGTCGATAACGCTCCCCGAGTAGATGCCGGAGCAGATTGAGCGGATGGACGAGCTCGTTGGCGCCGACCCAGAGGGCGTACCTCGACTCCTCGTCGGGTGCCAGCTCGGGGTCGGGCTCCTCGACCTCGAGTGTCGGCCGCTCTTCGCCGGTGTCGATCAGCGCGGCGTTCGCATTCGCGATCCAGTCGCCCGACGGAAAGCAGTAGCGCACGTAACGGAGCGCGCCCAGCTCGCCGCTGGCCTTCCACGCGTCGACCGTGCGTTTCGCCTCGCGGGTCGCCGGGTCGGAGCGCCGGTGGTATCCGAGCATGTGGGTGCAGCCCGCCTCCCGTGCGAGGCTCGCGAGCCGGTCGCCGGTCGACGGGTCGAGCGCGAGCGGTTTCTCCGTGAAGAGGTGCGCCACGCCGGCGTAGAGATCGGGAAGCAAAGCGGCGTGGTGGGTGAAGTGCTGCGTCGCGACGATCCCGTCGAGCTGCTCGGAGTCGAGCAGCTCGCGGTGATCGCGGTAGACGCGGCCGATGCCGTAGCGCGCGGCAACGAGCTCGGCGGTCTGCCGCCGCGGCTCGGCGAGCGCGACGAGCTCGCACTCGTCGCGAAGCAGCGCGTAGCTGCGGATGTGCGCGAGCTGGCCCATGAAGCCCGCGCCGACGAAGCCGATCCTGACCTTCGCCACCCCGGGATTACCAGTCGGCGATTGCGCCGCTCGGATGCTCGAGGATCGGCAGCTTGTACGGCGCGTACGGGTGCGCGCGACAGAGCTGGACATCGAGCTCGACGCCCCAGCCGGGCGCGTCCGAAAGCTCGAGGTATCCGTCGCGGAACACGAGCGGCTCACTCAGGAGCCCGCGCGTCCAGTCCGGCGCATAGCGGCAGATCTCGAGTGCAACGAAGTTCGGCGAGGCCATGCCGACATGGGCCGAGACGATCGTGTTGACAGGCCCGAGCGGGTTGTGCGGCGCGAAGCCGCGATAGTAGACCTCTGCCATCGCGGCAATCGCGCGTGCCTCGAGCACGCCGCCGCAGTGCGAGAGGTCGGGTTGGAGGAGCGCCGCTCCGTCGAGCTCGAGCACCTCGCGGAACGCCCACTTCGTGAACAGCCGCTCGCCGGTCGCAACCGGGATCGAGGTTGCGCGCGCGACCTCCGCGAGCCCCTTCGCGTTCTCCGGCAGCGCGGGCTCCTCGAGGAACCAGATGTTGTAGGGCTCGAGTGCGCGGGCGAGCTTGATCGACATCGCAGGTGTGAAACGGCCGTGCGCGTCGAAGGCGATCTCGACGTCCTCGCCGACCGCGTCGCGCAGCGCCTCGATGCGCTCAGCGGCGCGCCGGAAGATCCCGTCGCCCTGTACGGGCCCAACGGGGACTGCGGCACCCGTCTTCATCGCCGTGTATCCCTCCGCGACGATCGCACGGCCGCTCTCGGCGTACTCCTCCAGCGTCGAGCCGGACGGCCCGTTCGCGTAGAGCTTGATTCGGTCGTGGCAGCGGCCGCCGAGCAGCTCGTAGACCGGCAGGCCGGCCACCTTGCCCTTGATGTCCCAGAGCGCCTGCTCGATCGCGCTCATCGCAGAGAGCGTCACGGCGCCGCTGCGGAAGAACGGCTGCCGGTACATCAGCTGCCAGAGGTGCTGGATCCGTGCGGGATCCTGGCCGACGACGTACTCGCGGTACTCCTCGACCGCGGCCGCGACTGCGCGTGGATGTCCGGGCAGGCTGCCCTCGCCGATGCCGCTCAGACCCTCGTCCGTCTCCACGACGACGAAGAGCCAGTTGCGCGTCCCCACGTCGACGACGAGCGGTTCGACGGACGTGATCTTCATGTCGCGGACCCTATTCCTGCGATCTCGATTACGCCGCCGGTGTCGGGGTAGCGCGCGAGCGTCTCGTCGTCGACGCCGTAGCGCGCGCTCGTCACGTAGAGGAGATCGCCTCGCTCGCCTCCGATGGCGGCCTTCGTGACGTTCCAGGCGGGCAGTGCGATCGCCGCCGTCTGCTCGCCCACTGCGCTGAAGCAGCGGAGGACGTTGCCGTGGAACTCGCCGAGCCACAGGTTGCCGTCGCGGTCGGTGACGACGCCGTCGGGCGACGACGCGTGCGCGTCCCACCCGATCAGCAGCCGCTGCCGCTCCAGCCGGCCGGACCGGGTGATGTTCGAGACATAGACGCCCTTCGGCCTGCCCGGGTGGCCGTCCGTCTCGACCGTGTACAGGAGGCGGCCGTCCGGGCTGAGGGCGGGCCCGTTGGCGACGAGGTAGTTCTCGTCCACCGTGCGGCGGTTCAGCTCGGCGTCGTAGCAGTAGTACCGGCGCAGAGTGCAGGCCCAGATACGTCCTTCACGGTCGCGGGTCGCGTCGTTGAAGCGCACGTCGTCGTCGTCGATCCGGTCGATGCGCGAGGCGGTGACCGTCCCGTCGGCGCCGAGCGTGACGCGGTGCAGTCCGGACGCGAAGCCGGCGAGGACGTGTCCGTCCGCTCCGGCAAGGACGAACCCAACCTGCTCGGGCGTCGTCCACGACTCGGTTCGGCTGCTCGCAGGGTCGTGGCGGTAGATGCGGTGTTCGAGGATGTCCACCCAGTAGAGACGGTTCGACTCGGCGTCCCAGACCGGGCCTTCGCCCAGGGTCATCCCGGGATTGACGACGCAGCGGATCATGCGACGCCGATCGTCGTCTCGGCGGCGGCGAGGCCCGCGGCCTCGGCTCGGAGGCGAATCTCTCCGCGGGCGCCGGAGGACTTCAGCACGACGAGGCACCGGCCGCGGTACGCCGACCGCTGGTCCCCGATATAGGCCTCGGTGCTCGTGGGATCGCCGTTCCCGAGGGCGGCGATCGTCCCCTCGCCTGCGACGGTGAACGTGATGCCGTGGCCGGCGCTCGGGTGCACGAGGCCGTCACCGTCGACGACCTCGACGGTGACGAAGCTCAGGTCGCCCGGGCCGCGCGCGATCCGCTCGCGGTCGGGCGTCAGCCGGAGGCGAGCGGGCTCTCCGACGGTCCTGAGCTCGCAGACGGCGCCGTCCGCGCCGGTCGCACGCAGCGTTCCCGGCCGGTACGGCACCTCGAACGTCGCCGTGCAGCCCTCGGCGCGGCTCGTGCCGAGCGACTCGCCGTCGAGGAAGAGCTCGACGGTGTCGCCGGACGTGTACACGTCGACGCGGAAGCGCCGGCCCTCGTTCCCGGGCCAGGTCCAGCTGGCCCAGACGTCCGGCCAGCCCCAGGGAGTGACGACCGGTCTCAGTCCGGTGTCGAGGGGCGTGTGCACGGCGATGAAGA
>WNFR01015083.1_pt1 | contig 13355 bp, 7 predicted proteins | sample 5400221 | NCBI WGS metagenome assembly WNFR01 (sample SAMN13153357, study PRJNA577476) | soil metagenome | isolation source: 40 cm soil under Madrone tree | place: USA:California | collected 2016-06-14
CCATTGCGGCGACGGCTTCCAGAACGGCGACGAGGGCGACGTCGACTGCGGCGGATCGTGCGCGAACAAGTGCGCGACCGGTCAACATTGCTGGGTCAACTCGGACTGCGCGTCATTGACCTGCGTCAACGACATCTGCCAATAGGGAGGCGACCATGAGACGAGTGCTGCTTCTGGCGCTGATGATCGTCGTCCTGGCTGTAGCGGCTCGGGCGCAGGTTCCCCAGGATACGCCGCGCGATCTCCCGGCTCTCACGGCGGACCTCGAGGGCATCAAAGCGGATTTGGAGACGGTCAAGAGCCAGCTCGCTCAGGTGCTGCATCTCTTGAGCCAACGTCCCGCCGGGGGCGGAGTCGCTACGACTGTGCCCGTGCGAACGAGCGTGGCCGACGCGCCGACGCTCGGGAACGCCGACGCCCCCATCACGCTGGTCGAGTTCTCCGACTACCAGTGTCCGTTCTGCCAGCGCTTTTTCGCGACCACCCTCCCGGCCTTGAAGAAGGACTACATCGACACGGGCAAGATCCGCTACGTGTTCCGAGACTACCCGCTCGAGATGCACGCCCTGGCGCGCCAGGCGGCCGAAGCGGCGCACTGTGCCGGCGAGCAGGGCAAGTACTGGGAGATGCACGACGCCCTGTTCCAGAATCAGGGGGCGTTGGCCCCGCCGCAACTCGCGGAGCACGCTGGCGCGGTCGGCGTGGACGGGGCGGCGTTCGCTGCGTGCTTGTCGTCCGGCCGGTACGCGGCACGGGTCGCGCGCGGCCTCGTGGACGGCGCAGCCGCCGGCGTCCAGGGCACACCCGCCTTCGTGGTGGGAAGGACGCAGGCGGGGGACGTCGTGGAGGGCACGCCGATCCGCGGCGCCCAGCCGCTGGAGACGTTCCGACGGATCATCGATCAGCTGCTCGCGGACACCGTCGGAAACCGGACGGCGAGAGTGAACCACGATCTCGGGAGGTGAGTTATGAGGCACATTCCATCGCACCGCTTCGCCTTAGCCGCGGCCTTGGTGCTCCAGAGCTGCGCCAACGAACGGGCGCCCACGGCGCTCGCTGTCAGTGGCGCACTGGCCGCGAGTGTGACGCCCGCCGACCCAGCGGGCCGCCATCTCGTCGTCTTCACAGCCGAGCGGGTGCCGGCCGATTTCGGGGAGCGCGCGGCGCGCCTGGGGGGCTCCGTCGAGAACGCGCTCGACAGCATCGGGGTCGCCACGGTGACCGGGCTGCCGGAAGCGGCTGCCGCCGAGCTGGCGGCCGGCGCGGACGTCCGGGCCGTGGAGGCCGATGCGATCACGACTCTAGAGGGGGTGGATGCGGCGGAGGACCCGCCTGAACAAGCCGCGAGCGAGATCGTCGCAGTGGCGGATGCGATCGCGTCGCCTACTGCCGCCCAGTTCTACCCGCGGCAATGGAACCTGCGGGCCGTCTTCGCGCCCGAGGCGTGGGCGGCCGGCTACCTTGGCTCGCGCGACGTGAAGGTCGCGATCCTCGACACCGGCATCGACTACCTGAATCCGGACCTGGTCGGGCTCGTGGACCTCACGCACTCGAAGTCGTTCGTGCCCGAGGACGTCATGCCCGCGCGCTATGCCGACCGCCTCCCGTTCAGCGACTTGTTTTGGCACGGCACGGCCGTCGCCTCCGTCGTCGCGAGTAATGCCAAGGTGCTCGCGGGACTGAACCGGTTCATCACGCTTCTCGCAGTGAAGGTCGCCGACTCTACGAACAACCACACGGTCGGCCGGCTGATCAGCGGAATCGTGTACGCTGCCGACCAGGGCGCCGACGTGATCAACCTCAGCCGAGGCAGCGAGCGCGACAAGAGCCAGAGCCCTGGTTTCGTGGCGGCATGGGAGCGCGCGGTGAACTACGCGTTCCGGAAGGGCGCGCTCGTCGTCAGCGTCCCCTTCAACGACGCCGCCGACCTCGATCACAACGGCGATATCGTGCGGCTGCCGTGTGAAGCCGCCAACGCGATCTGTGCCTCAGCCACCGGGCCGACCGGCGCGGCCGGCATCAACGGGCCGTGGGTAGACGTGGATGCAATCGCTCCCTACAGTGCCTTCGGCCGCTCCGCCGTCAGCGTCGCCGCGCCCGGCGGCGCCGGCGATGTGGGTCAATTCCGGAGAATGTGGGTGCTCTGCACGACGACCCCCACACAGACCACCGGTGCTCCAGCATGCCGCGCGCGCCAGCCCGTCGCGCAGGGCGCCGGCACGAGCTTCGCGGCGCCACACGTCGCCGGGCTCGCGGCGTTGCTGGTGGCACAACTCGGCCACGGCAAACCGGGGTTGATCCGCGAGCGCATCCTCCGGACGGCGGACGACCTCGGCGACCCAGGCGTGGACCCGCACTACGGCCGCGGACGCATCAACGTCGCGCGAGCGCTGGGACTCATCAATTGACCGCGAGCGCGACACGTTCGCGGAAGGAGAAGATCATGAACACGCTGCGCAGGGCAGTCACGCTTCCGTTGGCGACTCTCGGTCTCCTTGTGGCGTGCGCGGGCGACGGACCGACCCCACCGCCCCCGGGGGTCACGGTCAGCGGATCGGTACGAGATCGGTATGGCGAACCGATCAGCGGTGCTTCGGTTCTCATCAAAGGTAAGAGCGCTGTAACGAGCGGCTCGGATGGGACATTCTCGATCGCGGACGTCGTGACGCCGTACGACCTGACCGTGATCCTGCGCGCGCAGAATACGGCGCTGGTCTACAAGGGGCTCACCCGGCTGGATCCCTCGGTATTCTACCCCGGCGCCACGGGCGCAGAGCGGACCGCCACGATCAGCGGCACGGCGCCGCCAGCGTCCGGTAGGGTAACAAGCATCTCTTTCTTCAGCAGCGGCGGCTACGCGTACGGCGGAGGCCAGGCAGATGCGACGACCGGTCAATATGCCTTCACCGTTTCGTGGAACGGATCCCAAGGCACTTACGCGGGACAGCTCTACCTGCTTCGGTGGACGCCCGGCGCGAGCCTGCCCTCGAGCTTTGACGGGTACGCAAGCAAACCATTGACGATCAACGCTGGCGGGGGTTTCCCGGGTAATGACTTCGCTGCGGTGGATGTGGCCGATCCACCGGAGCAGAGTATCAGCGGTACGGTCGCCGCACCTGCGAGCTACGTGCTCAAACACAGGCAGCTCGTACTCCTTTTCGGTGGCGCCGGCCTGGGCTGGGAGGAGAACAATCCGCTCTCCAATGCGTTCACGTACACCGTGCCGGCTCTGAGCGGAGTCCAAAACATCGTAGAGGCGCTCGCCTTTGATAATTCCTCCCGGGCCATCGATGGTACCGCCAGGTGGTCGGAGTTTTTTAAGACGGGGATCAGCGGTAACTCCAGCAACGTCAGCGTTCCGCTTGCGGCGGCTCCGCTGCTCTTTTCCCCGGCGGACGGCGCTGTCGGTCTGGATACCACGACATCGTTCAGTTGGGGTCAGGGAGAAGGAACCGGGGTCAATCTCTTCCGTCTGGAGCCTGGGGACCCAACCAACCCGACGTTCCTCGTATTCACCACGGCAGCCGACGCCAAGGTTCCGGAGCTCGCAGGCGCAGGGATGGCACTGCCGGCGGGCGCAAGCTACACCTGGGAGGTGGACAGAATCGTTCCCGTGGCGTCAATGAACGATGCGGCCAGCGATAGCTTCCGACGCCTTTTCAACGTGGAGGCCGGGGACGGCGGCGAGACCTATTCGGAGCATTTCGGTTTCACGACCAAGGCACCTGGCGGTACGGCGCTCCGAGCCGCGGCGCGTCCGACGGCGCCCGCCACAAATGGCGTCGAGCGTCGTGGATTAATGATGAGAGCGGAGGCAATCGCGACCGGTCCGCGCTGACGCCGTAAGCACCCAAAGACGCGCGCCCCTGCCATTGGCCACGGGACCATGTGTCGTCGACCTCTGGGTCACTGCGCAGCGACCTCAGCGCCGTTCGCCTTTCGGGGCGCGGGATGGATGAGACCGCTCGCCTACAGATTCGGGTCGATCATGGCGGGGAACGGACTGTTGCATCTGGCCGGGTCGGTCTGCACGAGGAAGGCGATGCCGGGGGTACTCGGCGCCACTATTGTTGGCGGCGGCGATCTATCTGCTGGATGTCGGCGCCCTAGCCCGTTGCAGCCGTGAGGATCGTGCCAGAGTCCGTCGAAGTCGTGGTGCGCGGAGCGGTGCAGTTGACCGCGGCGACGCTCGTAACGGCACTGAAGAGGGGCTCGACGACGGTCACCTTCACGTGCCAAGACCGGCGCGCCACGGCCGTGGTCATCGTGTTTCTGCCGATGGGTGTGTGAAATGAACACCCGCGTCTTGCTCCTCGCTGCGTTCATCGCTGCCTGTAGTCGCGATCTTACGCCACCCTCATTTCCCATTACGGTGCATTTGGCGTTGCTCAACCAGATAGCGGATTCGGTCTTTGTACGGATGGAAGGGGACGAATCCGCCTCCCGGGAATCAGCCGCCTCGCACCGGCCGACAGTCAATGCACCGAGTTGTACGCGTCGTCGGATTCGGTTCCAGTCGAAGTCCGTTCGTGGACGAACTGGGCCATGATCTATGGCACATCGTGGGTCTATCCGCTGCGTCACACCGCGTGGGAGGCGACGGTCAGCTCCACCGGAGTGACGGCGACGAGCGCCAGTACGGCCTGTTCATTCTAAGTGGGAGGTCCCATGAGAACCGTTCACATCGCCACATTGGCTTCCGTTGTCTTTCTCACGCTGCTCGTTGCCTGCGAGTCGACGCCCGATCCGGTCGCTCCGAAACTCCAGGCCATGTCCTTCGCCAACTCCGAGTGGTCCGCGCCCGTGAACCTCGGCTCGACGATCAACACGACGTTCAACGAACAGGGCCCGACCCTCTCGAACGATGGGCTCAGCCTTTACTTCGGCTCGGACCGCCCGCTGGGTGGGGCCGGTTCATTCGACCTTTGGGTATCCCGACGCGACTGCGGCGACGCCAGCGACCCGAAATGCGCCTGGCAACCGCCCGAGAACCTCGGACCAACCGTCAATTCGGCGGCGAGCGAAACGGGACCCGGCCTTTCGATCGATGGACACCTGCTCTTCTTCACCAGCACCCGCCTCGGCGGACCGGGAGGGCAGGACATTTACCTCGCACACCGCAGCAACCCGAATACAGACTTCGGTTGGGAACCGCCAGTGGCTCTCGGCCCGGACGTGAACACCGCGGCGAATGAAGCCGGCGCGGAATACCTGCAGAGTGCCGAGGATGGGGCGGCGAACCTCTACTTCAACCGGGCCCCCGTCGGTGGCACGGCGGACCTCTACAACGCACCGCTGACACGGCAAGGTGAGACCCGCGGTCCCGCGGTGTCCATCGCCGAGTTGAGCGATCCGATTGCGACCGACCAAGGTCCGAGCCTGCGGACCGACGGGCGAGAGGTGTTTTTCTTCTCGACCCGTTCGGGGACCACCGGCGGGGCCGATCTCTGGACGGCCACGCGCCGCAGCGCCCACGATCCCTGGTCCACGCCTGTGAATCTGGGGACGCCGATCAATTCGACGCTCGCTGACCAGCAGCCAGGTCTGTCGACCGACGGCCGTACGCTGGTGCTCGCATCCAGCCGCTCGAGCAGCTTCGGGGGCACAGACATCTGGATCATCACCCGCACGCCGAGCGGCCAGTAGGCAGGAAGGCCCGTGCGCCGCGCTTGACAGCCCGGCCAGCGGGCGCAGATTGAAACGGACTCAGATGCTATGAACCCCAAGGCGCGTCGTCGTGCGGCTCGCCCATGCCTCGGGGGGAGCGAATCGCGAAACCGGCTGAGTGGAGGACCCGCTCGGCCGGTTGTGCTTTGGTGGCACAACCAGAGCCGGGCACTTTCGTCAGGTGGGCTCTGCCATGTCCGAAGCCGGCGCAAGCACCTCGCGCTCCTCGCCTACCTCGCCCTATCGCCAGACACGACCAGAGCACGCAGTCACCTCGTTGGACTGCTTTGGGCCGAGAGCCCCGAGGATAAGGCTCGTCGGTCGCTCAATGAGGCGGTTCGCCGACTGCGCACCGCGCTGGGCGAGGGGCGCTTGCTGAACCGAGGCGATGGACTGCAGCTGAGCGCGGACGGCCTGGACCTGGACGTGCATGAGTTCGAGTCGCTGTGCGCCAACGGCCAGCTGCGCGCGCTGGAGCTGCTGCGCGGCGACTTCCTCGAGGGATTCCACGTCGACGATGCACCCGCCTTCGACGCGTGGATGGAGGCGGAGCGGTCGCGCCTGCGAGACGCGGCGCGGCGGCTGGTCGTCGCGCGGGCCGAGGAGCAGCTCGCCGTCAACCGCTACGTCGAGGCCCGCGCGCTGGCCCGGCGCGCCCTCGCGCTCGATCCCTACAGCGACGCCGCTCTCTCGCTGGCGATGCGCAGCGCCGCGCTCGAAGGCGATCCCGCGAGCGGTGTGGCGCTGTATCAGGAGTTCGCCGAGCGGTTGGACCGCGACCTCGGCGGTCGCCCCAGTCCGCAGCTGACCGCCCTGGCCACCCGCATTCGTGACAACCTGTGGCAGCGGCCTCGCGGGCGCCACCGCGACCGCGAGGCGCCGCTCGTCGGTCGGCGTGACGCTCACGCCCGCCTGTTCACGGAGCTCGACCGCGTCCCGCGCGAGGGCTCGGTGTGCCTGGTGATCGCCGGTGAGCCGGGCTCCGGGCGCACGCGGCTGCTCGACGCGTGCGCCGAACGGCTGGCCCTCGCCGGCGCCACGGTGGCGACGGCGCGGATCCTGGAGAGCGACCACGACGCGCCCTGGAGCACGCTGCGCGCGTTGATGCGCGGCGGCCTGCTCGGGGGACCCGGGATCGCTGCCACGGATCATGTGGGGCTGCGGATTCTCGCGGGGCTCGTCCCGGAGCTCGCCGCCCGGGTCGAGCCGCTCGAAGCGCGGGACGTAGGGCAAGTATCCGATGCCCTGGCCTCCTTCCTCCATGCCATGGCCGACGAGCAACCCGTGGCCGTGCTGATCGACGACGCGCAGTGGGCCGATGGGGCGACGCTCGCCGCGCTGCGTGCGGCGTGGTCTCGGGAGCGACGTGCTGCGCTGGCGCTCGTACTGACGCTCGAGCCAGGGGCGGATGCCTCGCCCGAGCTGCAAGCGCTCACCGGGAGCATCGGCCGTGAGGTCCGCGGCGCGCTCGTTCACCTCGAGCCGCTGGCCGCGGACGAGATCCTCGCCCTCACCGAAGCGATGGCGCCGTGGTGCACCGTCAAAGAGGATCGCGAACGCTTGGCGCGGCGCGTGGCGCAAGAGTCGGGAGGCAACCCCCTCCTCGCGGTGACGCTGCTGCGCGACCTGGGCGAGGCGGCCCCCCAGCATCGCGGGACGGCGGGCTGGCCGCGCCCCGGCGCCACGTACGACTCCACCTTCCCGGTTCGCATCTCCGCGGTGGTCCGCAGCGCGATCACGGCGCGCGTGGCGCGCCTCGATGAAGACGGCCTCGCCGTGTTGCGGGCGGCGAGCGTGGCCGGTGAGGTGCTCGACCCGATGCTCATCACCGAGGTGCTGGGCCTACCCGCCGAGCGGATCGACGCCGCGCTCGATCGGCTCGAGCGAGACCGGTTCATCGTGTTCACCGGCGCGCGCTACGCCTTCAACGGCCAGCTCCTTCCCGCGGTGATCGAGAGCGAATGCATCCTGGCGGGGGGCCGGCGCAGGCTGCGAGAGCGCTATATCACCGCCCTCGCCGCCCGCGACGAGATCGACGCGCAGCTGCTGCGCGCGCGGCTCTTGGCCGCCGAGCAGGACGGTGAGGCGTTCGAAGCCGCCCGGCAGGTGGCGGAGCGGGCGCTCGGGCTCGGCGCGCGGCGCACGGCGGCCGCGGCGATACGGATAGCGGAGCGAGCGGCCGGAGCGACGGCGCAGCGACTCACGATGCTGGAGCCGCTGCGCCAGCAGCTCGACTCCCGGTAGCCGTCGGTGGCGCAATGACTTGTCGCGTGGGTCCCGCTGCTTGGCCGATGCGTGGGCGCGCGGCGGTAGACTCACGTGCGATGAAGCATTTCTGTCTCGCTGCCACCCTGCTCCTCGCCACCTGCGTGCTGCCAGGGGAGCCGTCGAGCGCCGATCGCGTCGTCTTCTCGTTGCCTTTCGCGCAGCCGTACCGCGTTCCCATCGGGTCCCCTGACTCGATGCGGGCGCACCCCGTGTTTCCAGAGATCGGCGCAACCGCCAACGGCGAGCCGCTCGACAACCCGCGTTACCGCCTGGAGAGCGACAACACGACCATCGTACGGGTGGATTCGAGCGGGCAGGGACTCCAGGGCGTCGCACGCGGATTGGCCCACGTCCGGATCGTACTGGCAACGGCACTGGGAGCCCCGGACACGACGTTCGAGGTGCAGGTGGTCGTTTCCCACGTGACCATCGACGCTGCAACGCGAATTCTGACCAAGCTCGACCAAAAGGCCCAGCTCACAGCCTTCGCGTCGGACGCGGGGTACCGTCCGGTGCCGGGCGTGACCTTCACCTGGGCCAGCAGTCGCCCCGGCGTCGCCACGATCTCGAGCGCGGGGGTCGTGGCAGCGGTGGACGAAGGAAACGCGGTGATCACCGCCCAAGCCGACGACGTCTCGGGCACCGTGGACCTCACGGTCGTGCAGGCCGCGGCGCGAGTGCAGGTGTCGCCCAAACTCGATACGCTCCGCACCTCCGGTCGAGACAGGCAATTTCAGGCGTTCGCGTACGACTCCACCGCCTCGCGGATGCTCCCCGTCAAGATCCTGTGGCGGAGTACGAATCCCGCCGTGGCGACCGTTGACGCCCAGGGACTGGCGATCGCCCGGAGCGCCGGCACCGCCAGGATCGTCGCCCAAGTCGGGTCCGCGGCCGACACGGCGACGCTGGTCCTCAAGCAGGTCCTCGCCTTCGTGGTAGTCAACCCGGGCCTGGACACGATGACCGCAATCGATGATTCCACCCGCTTCGTCGCCCAGGCGCTCGACAGCGCCCAAATCGGGATCCCCGATCTCCCGAGTGTAACCTGGACGACGGCCGACCCGACGATCGCGACCGTGGATCAGACCGGGCTTGTGCGCGCGCGCGCGAACGGTCTGGTCCTCATCACGGCCGCGGGTGCGGGGCAGTCCGGATCCGCGGTCGTCCTGGTGCGCCAGGAAGTCTCCAAAGCCAAGATCCTCGAGGATACCCTGTTGCTCACGGGGGACGGCGCCACTGCGCGGCTCCATGCCATGGGCGTCGACAAGAACGGCTACGCCGTGCCCGGCGCCGGGACGCGGTTCTCGTGGGGCAGCCGGCTCGGGCTCGTGGCGACGGTGGACACGGGCGGCCTCGTCACGGCGCACGGCGACGGTCGGACGCCAATCCAGGCACTGCCGATCAACGGCGGGCAATCCGACACCGCGACGGTGATCGTTACCGGCGCGCCACAGAACCTGATTGCGTTCGATTCGCCGCGCGGCATCGAGGTGGTTCGGGCGGACGGGACGCTCAGGACCGTCCTCGTCAACGGCTACAGCGGCGACTACTACTACGACGCATACACGCCGCAGGATCCGGCGTGGTCTCCGGATGGGACGCGATTGGCGTTCGCGCTTCAGTACGTCAGCTACTACTACGCCAACGCCTGGTCCATCGACGTAAGCTCGGCCGACGGGTCGATCATGACGGAGCCGGTTTCCGATTACCTGTTCAAAGGAGGTCCCGCCTGGTCGCCGGACGGCAAGACGATTGCCTTTTCGTGGGACGGGGCAGGAGGAAGCGCGATCTACATTGTGCCCGCGGCGGGTGGCTCCTCCACGAGACTCACGGATGCGATCACGCTCGACTACAAGCCCGCTTGGTCGCCCGATGGAACGAAGATCGCCTTCCAGAGCGAGCGGGACGGCAACAACGAGATCTACATGATGAACGCCGACGGCTCTGGCGTCACCCGCCTCACGAACGACCCGGGTCAGGACATCGAGCCCGCTTGGTCGCCGGATGCCTCACAGTTGGCGTTTTCAAGCACCCGACGTGGTTCGCGGGACATCTGGCTCATGAATGCAGACGGTTCGAACTTGAGCCTGACTGTGGCGGGGTCGGCGGCGAGCGCTGTCTCGCCCGCCTGGTCACCCGACGGTGCCCAGATCGTGTTCGCCAGCCTCTGCTCGAGGTGCACGCCACTGACATCGGACCTCTACATCATCAATCGGGACGGCACCGGTCTGCGACGACTCACGACCGACGCCGGCGCCGGGCATCCCTCCTGGCGCGTGACGACGCCGCTCGTGGCGCCACTCGCCGGGGCGGCCGCGGCGCCCCGGCGGCGACGGGGCCCGACCCGGTAAGCGGGGACCATGGCAACGTGCGTGCAGGAGCCCGTGGCGGCTGGCACCCCCTTGGAGCGAGCCGTATCGTACTCCCCCATGCTGTGCGCCCACTGCGCAAGCCCGCTCCCCGACGGCAGCCGTTTCTGCGTGAATTGCGGCGCCGACCTGGAGCAGCCGTCGTCCGGCGCCACCGCATCGCTGGACGACGCCGGGGTCGTCAAGCTGACGCGCATGCTCCGGGAGGAGACCGCGGGTGAGTATGAGATCGAGCGGGAGCTCGCGCGCGGCGGGATGGGCGTCGTATACGTAGCCACCGAGATCCAGCTGCGGCGGCGCGTCGCCATCAAGGTGCTGCCGCCCACGCTCACCTTCGGCGAGGCCGCGATCCAGCGGTTTCGGCGCGAGGCGCGCACCGCCGCCGCCCTCGACCACCCGAACATCATCCCGATCTACCGCGTCAGCTCGGGCGGCGAGCTGATGTGGTACTCGATGAAGCTCCTGGAGGGCAAGAGTCTCGACACCCTGCTGAAAGCACAGGAGCACCTCGCCTTCGAAAGCACCGTCGCCGTGCTCGAGCAGGTCGCCGATGCGCTCGACTACGCTCACCAGCATGGCGTCATCCACCGCGACATCAAGCCCGGCAACATCGTGCTGGACGATCGCGGTCGGGTCACCGTCACGGATTTCGGCATCGCGAAGGAGCTCCAGGAAGGATCGCTCAGCGCGTCGGGGGCCCTGCTCGGCACTCCGTATTACATGGCGCCGGAGCAGTACATCGGCGGCGATATCTCGGGCGCCGCCGACCAGTACTCCCTCGGCGTCGTAGCGTACCAGTGCCTCGGGCGCCGAGTCCCCTTCGAGGCGGCCTCCGCCTACGAGCTCTTGAACAAGCACATGTCCGAGCTACCGCCGCCGCTCGCGGAGCTGCGGCCCGATCTCCCCCCGCACGCGTACGTGGCGATCGAGCGCGCACTCGCCAAGCGGCCGGAACACCGGTTTGCGACGGTGGCGGACTTCGTGAACACCCTCGCAGGGCGGATTCCCGACGTCGCCGCACCCAGGCGCGTCGTGCCGCGCCGCAAGCGGCTCATCGTGTGGGGATCGGGCATCGCCGCGACGGCCGTGGCGCTCTATGCCGGGGCGACCGCCCTGCGTCGCGGTGTTCAGCAAACGCCACGCCCCCCGATGGCCGACGATTCGCTCGCGCGCATGGGCGCCGCCGGCGCGGCCGCACCCGACAGCGCGCCCCTGGGGGTCGCACCCGCGCGACGCGCACCGGCTCGGCCGATCGCGCCGCCCCCGGCTCAGGCGCCGATGGCCGTTCTCATCATCCGCCTCGCCAATGGCTGGGCCCGCATCTACGTCGACGGCGACCTCCGAGGCGAGCGCCCCGTGCACCGCGAGGAGCTGCCGCCCGGCACGCACAGCCTGCGGTTCGAGCGCCCGGGATTCATGCCGGTCGACACGACCCTCACGCTCCAGGCCGGCGCGAACGTGATCGAGATCGAGATGCGGCGGGCACCATGAGGCGCTTCACACCGCTGATCGTCCTCGCGTGCGCCGCGACATCGGCCCAGGCGCAGGCCGGCCGACGGGCGCTGGCGGCCGGCACGGACAGCTACCTGCTCGCGGACTATCAGCGCGCCGTGCCGCTGCTTAGCCTGGGGCTCGACCCGGCGGCGGGAGCGCCCGACGTGCCCTGGGCGGAGGGCGTCGAACGCCTCAGCGATGTGTTGCTCGTGCTGCGGCAGGATTCGCTGGCCGCCACCTGGCTGCGCTGGGCCAGCCGACTGGTGCCAGATCTCGAAGTCGACGAGGAGGTCGTCCCCCCCGCCGTCCTGCGCGCAGCTCGGGCGGCGCGCGCCTTCGTCGATGCCACACCCGAGGACCCGTTCGTCTCGCGGACGGAGTTCCGCTGGCCGGCCACCTTCCGGGCCGCCGCGCCCGGGACGGTTCGTTTGAGCGCCGCCAGCATCCCGATCACCGCGCGGATCGGCGCCGACCAGTTCTTGCGGGGTGGCGAATCGCGCACCCTGCCCCCGGGGAGCTACGAGGTGGTGGTCTCGGCCCCCGGCTACCTGCCCACGCGTCTCACGATCGAGCTCTTGCCGGGAGTCGAAACGCTCGTCCGGGTGTCGCTCCTTCCCGAGACCGCGGGCCTGCTGTACGTCAGCGCGCGGCCGTGGGGTACGGTGTTCATCGACGGCCAGCGGATCGGCTACACCAGCGTAACGGCGCACCGGCTCCTACCTGGAAGCCATACCGTCCGCCTGGAGCGCGACGGCGGACCGACCACCGATACGACGATCACGGTTGCGGAGCGTCGACCGGTCCGACTGTCCTGGATCGCGCGGCGTGACACCGTGGGCGAGGCTCGCCTGGACAACGCGCTGAGTGCCCTGGACGCGGGCGACATAGAGGGCGGTGTGGAGATGCTTCAGCTCTTCCTCCCGGCGCGACAGCCGTCCGCCGGGGCAACGGCCCGGGCCGTCGCCCTGGCGCGGCTGGCGGAGGCGACCTGGTCGCTCCACGCCCGGGATTCCGCACGCGCGTGTCTCCGGCGCATGGTCGAGATCGACCCGTTTTACATGCCGCCGGGCGACCTCTTCAATCCCGAGCTGTGGGCGACGTACGAGCAGGTACGCCGCGAGACCCCAGCCATCGCGATCCGGGCCCCGCAAGACACGGTGATGGTGCCTGTCCGCGATCTCCTGCCCGTGACAATCGCGGTCGGGCGACCGGGCGAAGTGCGCCTGTACCTGCGGCTCACGACCCCTCGGTCGCGCGATTCGTTGGTGGCGGCCGGCTCCGTCGAGAGCGTTGCCGTGGCGCGCATTCCCCTCGCGGCTCCCGACAGCGCGCCGTTGCCGCCGGGGGTCTACGAAATCGAAGCGGAGGTGGTCCTTCCCAGCGGCGTCGCGCGCGACCTGGTGACGCTGAGCATCGAGCGGCTGTCCGCGGACACGACTCCCCACGTGGCGCCGCTCGCAGCCGCCGCATTCCACCCGGAGACCATGAGAGGGCGCCTGTCGCTTCGGACCGTCTTGCAGGGGGTGGGTCTGGGCGCCATCGCTGTGCTCGTGCCCG
>WNFR01017397.1_pt1 | contig 13353 bp, 11 predicted proteins | sample 5400221 | NCBI WGS metagenome assembly WNFR01 (sample SAMN13153357, study PRJNA577476) | soil metagenome | isolation source: 40 cm soil under Madrone tree | place: USA:California | collected 2016-06-14
TGCAACATTGATCCACCAGCGTCGTCTTACGCCATCATGCGGAGGGCAGGCCCCTACCGCGGAGAGAACAGTGGGCCCGGCAAGGATGATCGCGGAGAGCTTGACACCGAAACCCGGAATTAGAGAACACAATCGGCACGAAGCGGCGGATCGTTGCGGTGCACCGATTTGGTCGCTAATGGAGGCATAGCGGACATGCCGCGAGCGTCGCGAGCATACCGACGCGACGCTATTGACCCCATCTGAGACATTGGCGGCCAAAATTGCTGTGGTGCACAACGCCGCTCTTTTTTCTGCGATGTGGTAGTGTGCGGTCCTCGGCCTGAGGACGAAGCTGATGAGGCGACGGGAAGTCATCGCATTGCTTGGCGCGGCGGCCGCCTGCCCGCTCGGCGGGTACGCGCAGAATGCGATGCCCGTCATCGGGTTCATGAGCTCACGGTCGCCAGAGGACTCGGCGCATCTCCTCGAAGCGTTTCGTCGCGGCCTGAAAGAGGGCGGCTTCACCGACGGCGAGAATGTCGCGATCGAATTTCGCTGGGCGCGCGGCGATTACAGCCGCCTGCCGACTCTCGCCGCCGATCTCGCGAGCCGCCGGGTAAACGTAATCAGCGCGCTGGGCGGTGTTCCCTCGGCCCTCGCGGCGAAGCGCGCCACCTCGACTATCCCGATCGTGTCATCGTTCGCCGCCGATACCACCGGCCTGGTCGAGAGTTTCAACCGGCCGGGCGGCAACGTAACCGGCTTCGCAGTCGAGTCCGATCTGATGGATCCGAAACGGCTCGGGCTGTTGCGCGACTTGGCGCCGGGGGTCGTTCTCTTCGGAGCCCTGGTCAATCCGACTTACCCTCCGGTGGCGCGCCAACTGCAGCAGCTCGAAGAGGCTGCGCGTGCGATCAATCAGCGGCTCTTCATAGCCAAAGCTAGCACCGACCCCGAATTGGACGCCTCGTTCGCATCCCTACAGCGGGAGGGCGCTGGCGCGCTGCTGGTCGCCGCTGATCCTTACTTCGACACGCGGCGCGAGCGGATCATTGGGTTCGCCGCACAGCAGCGACTGCCCGCAATCTACCAGTTTCGCGAATACGCGGTTGCGGGCGGACTCCTGAGCTATGGCTTGAGCATCACCGACGCCTATCGCCAGTGCGGCGTCTACACCGCGAAGATTCTCAAGGGTGCGAATCCCGCTGATCTGCCGGTGCTGACGTCAACCAAGTTCGAGCTGGTAATCAACCTCAAGACTGCCAAGACGCTTGGCATCAAAATCTCCGACAATCTGCTCTCTCTCGCCGACGAGGTGATCGAATAGGGATGCGGTTTGCTGCGGTGCGTAAGTCGGCTTATGGCACGAAGCGGCGGATCGCTGCGGTGCCAAAGTTCGGACGCTATCGGAGGTGAAGCGGACATTGCGGGCGCGTCGGCAGCGTGTCGATCTGACTAGAATGACCCGAAGCGGTGATAGGCTGGGTTGAAACCCCGCAGCGCAGCAGTCTCCTGCCGCATTGAGGTGTGCTATCCTTTCGGTCGGAAGCACGGGAGGGACCGGGCAGTGAACCGGCGCTCGTTCATCACGCTAATGGGCGGCGCGGCGGCGTGGCCGCGCGGCGCGCGTGGGCAGCAGCACGGGCAGATGCGCCGCATTGGTATACTCCTGCCCGCAACCGCAAACGATGCGCAATATCAGGCCCGCGTCGGCGCGTTTCTGCAAGCACTGGCGCTATTGGGCTGGACGATCGGCCGCAACGTTCAGGTTGATACGCGTTGGGCGACGGCCAATGTCGCCGAAGTTCGCAGACACGCCGCCGAATTGGTCGCGCTGGCGCCAGACGTGATCTTCGCCCATGGTGGTGGGCCCGTGGCGGCGGTGCAGCAGGCGACCCACACGGTGCCGATCGTTTTCCCGATTGCCGGCGATCCGGTCGGCTCCGGCTTGGTCGACAGCCTGGCGCGGCCGGGCGGCAACGCCACCGGTTTCCTGGAATTCGAATACAGCATGGCCGGGAAATGGCTGGAGCTGCTCAAGGAAATCGCGCCCAGCGTCAACCGGGCAGCGGTCCTTCGCGATACTAGCCTGGGTACTGGAGCGGGCCAGTTTGCCGCCATCCAGGCGGTCGCCCCATTGCTACGGATAGAGGTCATCCCGGTCAACGTGCAGAAGGCCGCCGAGATCGAGCGCGCCATCGCCACCTTTGCGCGATCCTCGAACGGCGGTCAGATCGTGACGGGGGGCGGCGCGACGCAGCTTCATCGCGATCTAATCATCACGCTAGCGGCCCGGCACAAGCTGCCCGCAGTCTACAACGAACGCACCTTCGCAGCCGGTGGCGGGCTGATCTCGTATGGGCCCGATTACCTCGACCAATACCGCCTCGCTGCGGGCTACGTCGATCGCATCCTGAAGGGCGAGAAGCCGGCGGACCTGCCGGTGCAGGCGCCGACCAAGTACGAGCTCGTGATCAACCTCAAGACCGCCAGGGCGCTCGGTCTCGACGTGCCGGCGACTGTGCTCGCTCGCGCCGACGAGGTGATCGAGTAGGCTGGCATTTTGCTGCAATGCATATGGCAGCAATTGGCACGAAGCGCCGGTTCGTTGTGACGCACCAATTCGGTCGTTATCGGATGTGAAGCGGACATGGCGGGCACATCGCGAGCGTGTCGATGCGACGCGTTTGACCCTCAAGAGACATTCCGGTGGAAATGCGCGATCCGAACAGACGCTGAACTGCCCGGCTTCGGGCGATCTTCGGCTGTCTTCGCGTCTTCCGTCCTCTCATGCGACGTGCGACAATTCGAGAGCTAGGGTAGGCCCGCATGTTGCAAGAGTTGCAAAAGCAGGGCGAACGCCCGTTGTCTGTCTTTAGTGAACCGATGCGGCAGTGGGCCGGCTCGGTCGTGCTCGCCATCGCGGTGGCGATTGCCTATTTCTTGGCGTCACGGCTGAGCTTTTTCCTGCGTACCAAACCTGATGACGTCGCCTGGTTCTGGCCGGCCGCGGGTGTGGCGGCCGGCGTCCTGATCGCTCTTGGCCCCGGCACAAGATTGCCGGTGGCTGTCGGGACGATAGTCGCGAGCATCCCGGGCAATCTCTTGGCCCACTGGAGCTTCTGGACTTCCATCGTCTTCGCCCTGTGTAACGCCGGTCAAGTCCTGCTCATGGCCGGTTTGATCGAGCGGTACTTTGGTTCGGCCTTCAGCCTCGACAGCCTGCGCCAAGTGCTAGGACTGGTTGCGGCAGCGATCGCAGGGACCGCCGCCGCGGCGATCGGCGGGACGCTGGGCATCGTGTTGGTCGAAGGTTCGACGGCACCGGCCCTGACCATTTGGTACCACTGGCTGACTTCCAACGTACCCGGCATCGTCGCCGTCGCGCCGCTGTTGATCGGACTCGTTTCCGCTGTGCGCGATCCGCCGCCGCGTAGCGAAATCATCGAAAGTGTCGTGGCGCTTGTGGCGCTAGCCGCATTGAGCGGACTTATTATTTTCTTGCCGCGGGAGCCTTGGGTAATCGTGGCGGTTGTCGCCCTGCTGTTCCCATTGCTGCTATGGCTTGCAGCCCGTTGCAGGCCGGTCTTCGCGGCGGCAGGCGCTTTCATCGTTGCCCTTACAATCGTTTGGACGACAACGTTCAGCATTGGTATGTTCGATGAGGAAAATTTTCCGATTGCCGAACGCACCCTGGCCGCTCAGGCCGCCATCCTGGCTGTGTCGCTCTGTGCAATTGTTCTTGCTTCGCTATTTTCCGAACGGAGGGAAAGCGAGGCGCGTCTCGCTCGCTCAAATATGATGCTGCAGCGGGAACGACATAATAAGCTAATGAACATCGACGCAATTACGAGTGCAATCGTTCACGAGGTCAGACAGCCATTGGCGGCGATCGCAGCAAACGGCAATGCGGGGATGCGCTGGCTCGCCAAGACGCCACCCGATTTCGACGAAGTGCGGGAGGCTCTGACCCAGATGGTCTGTGACAGCCACCGTGCCAACCAAGTGTTAGAGAGCATCCGCGCCTTGTTCAAAAGCGCCGATCTCGAAGCGCAACCGGTCGATTTGAGCGGGATTGCTCTTGGAGCACTGGACGTCCTTCGCGGAGAGCTGAAGGATCATGGTGTCATAATCCGTACCGAACTGGCACCCGAATTGCCTCTTGTGCCCGGCCATAGCGGCCAATTGCAGGAAGTCATGCTTAACTTGGTCCGCAACGCGATCGACGCAATGGACTCGATAACCGCTCGCGCTCGGGTGCTGCGAGTTAGAACTGAACGGGATGGCCGCGAAGCGATTGTCGTGTCAGTGGAGGACTCAGGACCGGGAATTGATCCGGAAAAATCGGACAGCATATTTGATGCGTTCGTTACGACGAAGCCCCAGGGAATGGGATTGGGACTAGCCATTTGCCGGATGATTATTTCACGTCATGAAGGTCAACTTTCGGTGTCGGCCGACAACAAAAGCGGCGCGTTGTTTCGATTTACTCTACCAATCAAATCGGCGGTGGGCTCTTCGACAGCGTCGCTTTAAGCATGGTTGCGCTCGGCTCTCCGCGCCCGCAGACGAGGTCATTGAATGGGCGAGCCTATGTCGCCTCTTGGCACAACGCTACAGACGCCGACGCCCTGATTTTATGGTCGGTATTAGGGGCACTGCGGACATTGATACGCGTGTCGCCTCGGCCAACCAGGTCGAGTCTGACCCAAACCGGACACGCGGCGTCATTGGCCGCAAAAGGCGGCGCAGTGTTGCGTCCGGGCTTAGGAGTTCGATCTACGAACTCGATGAGGGGCCGGGGGAATTGCGAGGGGCATTGCTGCGAGATGCCGCGTGCCCCTTGGCGATTTCATCGATGGCAAACACCGTGCCTGCCCAGATCGCGTATCCCAACGACAACAGAACGGCCAGCGTGACCAGTCCATCGAGCCAAGATCCGAGTCGCTTGTGCTTCACGAAGTGAAACGGTGTCAGCACCCACATATTGATGTACGAAAAGCAATACGCCGCGAGCACGACATAACCGATGATGGCCAATATTTGCAGCGTCATGCTCCCGCTCGCGTCTGCAAAATATTGTAGGGCGCCGCAAATAACTGCGTTCCGGAGAAGCGGAAAAAACCACCCGTAGAAGGACTGTATGGTTCCGGCGATGACCCGTTCTTCCGGAAATGGATGGAAAACACCGGCAAGGTAGGTCTCAACTTGCGTACCCAGGCGTTTGGCGGCACTGATCGACGTCATCTCTCATCACTCCCTGTCGATAACCGGCTGCGAGCGTTCGTGCCATAGTCCACCTCATGACATGCCTTCACCAGCCCGTAGGGTGGCAAAGGCGCGGATATCGATGTGTCGGAGGGCGCAGGTTTGATATCCTGCAATCCGGCCTCGGCTTGGCAACGGACCAAATGCAATTCGATCAGCTAAAACGCCGCGACTTCATCACGCTGCTCGGCGGCGCAGCGGCAGCGTGGCCGCTCGCGTCGCGCGCGCAGCAGGGCGAGCGGGTGCGCACCATCGGGATCCTTGCGTCGCAGCCCCTGCTGCCGATCCAGCGGTTTGCGCGCAAGCTACGCGATTATGGCTATATCGAGGGCCAGAATCTGCGATTGGTATCTCGCTTCGTGGAAGGTCGTGACGATCTCTATCCCGCCATGGCCGCCGAATTAGCTACGCTTCCGGTCGATCTCATCGTCACATGGGGCACTCCGGCAGCATTTGCGGCGAAACAAGCGACGACAACGATTCCCGTCGTAATGGGTGCCATTGGCGATCCGGTCAGCGTCGGTATCGTCTCGAACCTCGCACGCCCCGATGGAAATATCACCGGCTTCGCCTCGCAGAACGTCGATTTGGATGGCAAGAGATTGGAGCTGCTGAAAGACCTTCTTCCGCATCTCTCGCGCATCGGCATGCTGGCGAATGCCATGAATCCCATGCTCGATGTTTCATTGCAAAAGTTGCGGCCGGCCGCGGAACGATTGGGCGTGACCGTTGATGTGTTCGACATCCACAGCAGCGGTGGGATCGAGGCGGTTTTGTCGCGACTGGACCAGGCGCTGCCGGGCGGAGTTCTGGTCGCGCCCGACTCTCTCCTGCTCAGCCAACGGAGAGAGATTGCGGCTGCGCTGGCAAAGAGCAAGCTCCCGGCTGTCTACCCGTTTCGGGAATATACCGAAGTGGGCGGCCTCATAATCCACGGCGCGAATCTCGGCGTTTTGTTCGAGCGTGCCGCGGGCTACGCCGACAGGATTCTGAAGGGCGCCAAACCGGCCGATTTGCCGGTACAGCTCGTAACCGAGTTCGAGTTGATCATCAATCTGAAGACCGCTTCCTTGATCGGCTTGACCATTCCGCCGTCGCTGCTCGCGCGCGCCGACGAGGTGATCGAATAGTGATGCCGTTTGCTGCGGTGCATATGTCGCTTCCTGGCACGAAGCCGCGGATCGCTGCGGTGCCAAAGTTCGGACGCTATCGGAGGTGAAGCGGACATTGCGGGCGCGTCGGCAGCGTGTCGATCTGACGAGAAAGACCCAGAGCGGTCATGCGGCGTGCTTTTTTGCTGCGATGCACGCCGCCGCCCCACTCCAGACCTGCTATAGTCAGTCCGTGATCTTGGCCTTGGGGTAAGCCCCATGAAGCGGCGCGAGTTCATCACGCTCATCGGCGGCGCAGCCGCGTGGCCGCTCGCGGCGAGCGCGCAGCGCCCATCGATACCAGTGATCGGATTTCTTGGCAGCACTTCGCCTGATCTGTACGCAGATCGTCTACACGTGTTCCTCCAAGGCCTGAACGAAACCGGCTACGTCGAAGGCCGGAACGTTGCGATTGAATTTCGTTGGGCAGAAGGCCACTACGATCGACTGTCGGACTTGGTAGCCGATCTAGTTCGTCGGCAGGTGACGGTGATTGTCGCGGCTGGCACCACCTCAGGGGCACTTGCGGCTAAAGCCGCGACCGCGACGATTCCGATCGTCTTCAGCACTAGCGGGGACCCTGTCCAACAGGGCCTCGTCGCCAGCCTCAACCGACCCGGCGGTAACCTCACTGGCATGACCCTCTGGAACATGGAGTTGGTACCGAAGCGGCTGGAACTGCTGCACGAGTTTGTCCCCACGGCGACCAATATAGCGCTGCTCACCAACCCGACTGCGTAACTACCGAGGCTGAGACGAAGTACTTTCAGACGGCGTCGCGCACGCTCGGGCTGCAACTACATGTCCTCAAAGCGAGCACCGAGAGCGAAATCGACGCAGCACTCGCGACTTTGGCTCAACGACGGTTCAGTGCGATCCTGATCGGCAGCGACGTATTCTTCTTCGACCATCACAAACAAATCGTCGCGCTGGCAGCTCGCCATTCGATTCCTGCAATTTACGATCGGCGCGAGTTCGCCACGGCTGGGGGACTGATGAGCTACGGAGCCAGCATTCTCGACCTGTATCACCAGGTCGGCATCTACACCGGGCAGATTTTGAAAGGCGCAAAACCTAGCGATCTCCCGGTACGGCGACCCACCAAATTGCGATTTGTACTCAATCTCAAGACCGTCAAAGCGCTCGGCCTGACCGTTCCGTGGCCGCTGCTCGCCCGCGCCGACGAGGTGATCGAATAGCTGGATTCTTTGCTGCACTTGCATATGTCGCCTTGTGGCACTCTGCGTCGATTTCCTGCGGCGCCAATGTTCAGACGCTATTGGAGGCGAAGCGGACATGCCGCGACCGCTGGCGCTGTATCAATCCGACGCGTTTGACCCAACTCGGACATGAGCGGGCAGGTTTTGCCGCGGTGCAGGGAGTTTTTAGACCAAAAACGCGGGTTTCACCCCGCTGGGTAACCGCAGGCCGAACACTTGAACGCCGGCACTGCTTGCCCGGGCTCCACCAGCACCGAGTTGAAATCACCGCAGCGTCCGCAGTGCCGTCTGATCTTCATTGGCAGCTTGATGATCGGGGTGGTGACCTGCGCCAGTGCCTTAATGCCTTGTGCCCTGAGTTCCGCTTTGGTCATGGGGGGCTGTCGAGGTTTGGGTTTGAACGGTGCCATGGTTCCTCTGGTGCTGTGCGGACAGTATGTGTGCTCGCTGAAGCAGTCCTTGTACAGTCCCCAGTGATGCGATGATTCTGTCTCATGACGCGAATCCAGCCCGGATAGACCAGTTCGCAGCCCAACATAAACTCGGTAGCGATTGGGGGCGAAGCGGACATGTCGCGACTGCCGGCGTCGTATCAATCTGACGCAACTGACCCGAACTGGACCTCGTCATCTCGGTAGATAGCCCTTGGCTACCAACAATATGGTACGCTTTATAAAAGGGGGATGCGGGTGCTGAAATGGTCGAGCAGCGCGTGGAGAGGCGCTTAACCGCCATCTTCGCTGGCGACGTGGCCGGTTACAGTCGCCTGATGGGAGCCGACGAGGAAGGCACGCTGTCGCGGCTCAATGCTCATCGGCGCGAATTCCTGGAACCGAAGATCGCGCAGCATCGCGGCCGCATCGTTAAGCGGACTGGCGATGGCATCCTTATTGAGTTTGCAAGTGCCGTCGACGCCGCGCGCTGTGCTGTAGAAATTCAACACGGCATGATCGAGCGTAACGCGCCTGAGCCGCAGGACAAGCGCATCGAATTCCGCATTGGCATCCATGTCGGCGACATCATTATCGAGGACGGCGACATGTTCGGAGACGGTGTGAATATTGCTGCGCGGCTCGAAGGTATCGCCCAACCCGGCGGCATCTGCATCTCTGACGACGCCTACAGGCAAGTGCGAGGCAAGCTTGACGCAAACTTCCAGGACGCGGGCGAACAGGAGTTGAAGAACATCGCGCGGCCGGTGCGCGTCTACCACTTACGGCCCGGCGGTGGCGCAACGGAGACTCCGGCGCTTGCGCTGCCAGATAAGCCGTCGATCGCGGTCCTGCCCTTCCAAAACATGAGCGGCGACCCGGAACAGGAATATTTCGCGGACGGGATGGTCGAGGACATCATCACCGGCCTCTCGCGCATTAAGTGGCTGTTTGTGATCGCGCGAAATTCGACCTTCACCTACAAGGGCCGGGCAACCGACGTGAAACAGGTTGGACGCGAACTCGGCGTGCGCTATGTGCTCGAAGGCAGCGTGCGCAAGGCGGCAGATCGCGTGCGTATCACCGGGCAGCTCATTGATGCCGCAACGGGCACACATGTCTGGGCCCAGCGCTTTGATCGCAGGCTCGAGGATATCTTCGCATTGCAAGACGAAATCACCTTAAACGTTGTTGGTGCGATTGAACCGAGCTTGCGCGACGCGGAGATAGAGCGTGCCAAACGCAAACGGCCTGATAGTCTCGATGCTTATGATCTCGTTTTGCGTGCCATCCCTCATGTCTACCTCGCAATGCCAGAAGAGGCGGCCAAGGCTTTGCCGCTACTCGAACAGGCACTGGTGCTGGACCCCAGCTATGCAGGCGCTCACGCTTGGCTGACGTGGTGCCACGAAATCCTGTTCGTTCGTGCCGGATTCAAAGAGGAAAATCGCGCTGCCACCATTCGCCATGCCCGGGCCGCCATTACCCATGGGCGCGACGATGCGACGGCACTGGCGCTCGGCGCTTGGGGCATCTCGATGGTGGAGCATGATCGAGTGACAGCGTTCGAAGCATTTGAGCAAGCGCTTGCGCTCAGTCCATCATCTTCATTCACTCTGTTCCTTGGGAGTGTTGCTATGGGCTACGCAGGTGAAGCGGAGCGCGCCATCGAGTGGGCGGAGCGCGCGCTTCGAGTCAGCCCGTTAGACCGACTGAATTATTTTTCTTTCCATGCACTTGCGATTGGGTGTTTGCTGCGCGGTCGCTATGAGGAGGCGGCGAATGCCGGACGGCGGGGGGTCCAGTCAATGCCGAGCTTCAGCGTATCCCACAGCCTCCTGGCAGCAGCGCTCGTCAACCTCGACCGGATGGCCGAGGCAAAGGCCGTCGCCGCACGCGTGGTCGCGCTACAGCCATCCTTTAGCGGAAGTGGCTTCTGCGCTGCCCTCGAGACGCCGACGGCGCTAACCGAGATCCTCACGAACGCTTGGCGCGAGGCCGGTCTGCCGCCATAGAGGGGGCTCTTACGGCAAGCGTCTCAGATATGAATTTGTGACGAGTTGCATTTGGCGAATGTCGGCAGTTGGCACGTCGCGTCAGTTCGCAGCCCAACATAAACTCGGTAGCGATTGGGGGCGAAGCGGACATGCCGCGACTGCCGGCGGCGTATCAATCTGACGCAACTGACCCAAAGCTGTCATCGACCGGCTTGAAATCCCGCAACGTAGCAGGCTCCTGCCGTAGCTGAGGTGTGGTATCCTTTCGGTTGTAAGCACGCACGGGAGGTACTGAGCAGTGAAACGCCGCGCGTTTATATCGCTGCTCGGCGGCGCAGCGGCAGCGTGGCCGCTTGCTGCGTCCGCGCAGCAGGCAAAGCTGCCAACCGTTGGGATTTTGGGCGGGGCGACATCTTCAGCGTGGAGCGCTTGGACGGCCGCCTTCGTCCGCCGACTCGCCGAACTTGGTTGGATCGAAGGTCGTACCGTGGCGATTGAATATCGCTGGGCTGGGGGAAGTCGCGAGCGCGCCGCCGAGATCGCGGCCGAGTTCGTCCGGCTCAAGGTCGATGTAATACTCACAGCGGGGGGCGTGCTTGCCGGGGTAAAGCCGGTAACATCGGTCATACCTATCGTATTTGCGACGGCGAGCGATCCGGTTGGCGCCGGCTACGCTGCGAGTTTGGCTCGACCCGGCGGCAACATAACCGGCTTGTCCCTCCAGACGACCGACCATGCCGCCAAGCGTGTTGAACTCTTGCGCGAGCTTGTCCCCGCTGCCCGGAGGTTGGACATCTTGGCTAACAGCAGCAATGCCGGTGCCCTGCTGGAGATGCGCGAGGCTGAGACAGCGGTGCGCACGCTTGGACTTCAGTCCAGCACATTTGAAATCCGGGGAGCCGGGGATATTGACTCTGCTTTCGAGGAGATGAAGGGCCGCGCGGACGCACTTTACGTGTGCACCGACGTGGTTGTGAACGTCAACCGAGTTCGTATCAACACCTTGGCGCTAGGCGCGAGGCTGCCGACGATGTACGCCATTCGGGACTACGTTGAGGTCGGAGGTCTGATATCCTATGGAGCAAACATCGTCGACCTGTTCCGGCGCGCTGCCGAATACGTCGACAAGATTTTGCGAGGGGCGAAGCCGGGCGACCTACCAATCGAGCAGCCAACCAAGTTCGAGCTGGTGATCAATCTGACGACAGCCAAGGCAATCGGCTTGGCTATCCCGCCGACGCTGCTCGCGCGCGCCGACGAAGTGATCGAATAGTCGCGATTATTGCTGCAGTGCATGGGTCCGTTGGTGGCACGAAGCGCCGGTTCGTTGTGACGCACCAATTCGGTCGTTATTGGATGTGAAGCGGACATGGCGGGCACATCGCGAGCGTGTCGATGCGGCGCTTTTGACCCACACCGGACTCGACGCCGCTGATCGGTTGCATAATGCCTGCCATACCCGCTGACTGATCCCTGCCAATTCGATATGCTGCGATCTAGCCCTGGCTGGCAGGGACCCGATGCAATTCGATCGATTGAAACGGCGCGAGTTCATCACGCTGCTTGGTGGCGCAGCGACGTGGCCGATTGCTGCGAGGGGGCAGCAGTCTAGTATTCCCGTTATCGGTTTTATCAATGGATCATCGGCAACGGCCTACGCCGCATATGTGCAAGCATTCATCCGAGGACTTGCAGAGACCGGCCATACGGTCGGCGAAAACGTCGCGATCGAATACCGCTGGGCCGAGGGCCACTATGATCGCATCCCCGATATGGTCGACGACCTTGTCCACCGCCGGGTTGCCGTACTCGCTCCGAACACGCCGGCAGCACACGCTGCAAAGCGCGCCGCTGGCAACATCCCGGTTGTCTTCTTTACCGGCGAGGATCCAGTCGCGAGCGGCCTCGTCGCAAGCTTGAACCGTCCCGGCGGCAACGCCACCGGCGTGACATCACTGTTTGGAGGACTGGCGGCAAAGCAGGTCGGGCTTTTGCGCGACCTGATGCCTGCCGCGACGTTGATCGGCTTTCTAGTCAACCCCCGCAATCCGATCACCGAGCGGAATGTGCGGGACGCACTCGACGCCGCGCAAAAGCTTGGCGAGAAGATTGAGATCGTCCATGCGAGCAGCGAAGCCGAGATCGATGCCGCGTTCGATACGCTGCGCGGCATGCGAGCCAACGCGCTGCTCGTGCAGCCTGATGCTTTTCTCATCAACAAGCGGGTCGTGGCGCTTGCCGCGCGGGATACGCTGCCGGCTATGTATCAGACCCGCGAACTGGTCGCTGCCGGTGGGTTGATGAGCTACGGACCGAGTCTTTCCGACATGTACCGCCAGATGGGCGTCTATTCCGGCAAGGTTCTCAAGGGCGCAAACCCGGCCAGCATGCCGGTGTTGCAGCCCATCAAATTCGAGATGGCGATCAACCTGCAAACCGCCAGGGCCCTCGGTCTGAAGCTCTCCGACAATTTGCTGTCGCTTGCTGACGAGGTGATCGAGTAAGCTGCTTATGTCCGGTCATGGCACGTCGCGACGTTTCGTTGCGACGCACCGATGTGGTCGCTATTGGACGTGTAGCGGACATGGCACGAGTGTCGCCGGCGTGTCGATTCGACCTGAATGACCCCGAGCCGACATAGCGCGCCAAAATTGCTGTGATGCACGACGCACCTCTGGCTGATAGGGTATGGACATCGGCTTGAGGGGGACCCATGAGGCGGCGCGATTTTATCGTTTTCGTTGGCGGCATGTGCGCCGGTCATTGTTGCCATCGAAGCCGTACTCTCCGCGTCGACTCATCTAACTACCTCGGGCCTTAGATCAGAGAGAGGGCGTGGAAAAACCATCCTGATGCCGTCATCGGGAGTACGCCGCGAGAAACATGCGCACACCTTCCCTCGCGTGCTCTCGAAGCTCTTTCGAACTCGGGATCGCGCCGTCGCCGAGCAACATCGTGCGGTTGAGAGGCGCCGACATAATCAGCCAATTAAACTGGGTTGCCGCGAGCAGCGGATCGTGAACCGAAAGAGCGCCACGGTCCGCGAGCCGTTCGAATGTCGCCGCAAGCGATGCAATCGCCCGCTCGGGGCCTCCGGCATAGAGCGCCGCACCAAGTTCTGGAAAGCGTCCTACCTCGCCGATCACGAGCCGGCGCAACTGCAAGATCCTGGGAGTCAGAACGACTTCGAGTTGTCGGACGGCATAGCCGACCAGGTAGCCCTCTAGGTCGTCATCCTCGCCGAACTCAGCGACATTATTGTGGACGCGGTCGTTGGCCTCATTGGAGAGCGCCGATGCCATAG
>WNFR01005179.1_pt1 | contig 13352 bp, 20 predicted proteins | sample 5400221 | NCBI WGS metagenome assembly WNFR01 (sample SAMN13153357, study PRJNA577476) | soil metagenome | isolation source: 40 cm soil under Madrone tree | place: USA:California | collected 2016-06-14
GGCCTGACGGCGTGACGATCGACCTGTCCGAGCACGGTTGGCTCGGCACCAAGTAATCAATCGCTCTGCAGCCCGCTCCTGTTATTACGTGAAGTTCTCGCGGCACGCTCAAATTTTCCAGCGACTATATCCATCCAGAAGAGACCTCACCGCGGAGGCGCTGAGGGCACAGAGGAAGAGTTCTTGATCAAGAAAATCCTCCGATCTCTGTGAACTCAGTGTCTCTGTGGTGAAATAACGGATTGCTGCTTTCGTTGCGGCTCCCGCGCGCTGAGTCTGTGGTGATGAAGGATTTGGATATGGACTCGGAACTGCGAAGCCGAGCTTGACAGCTCATAGCCGGTGGTGAAATAAGCAAGACGCTTCCCTCCCAGCCGAACAGGGTTGGGTACTAAGTTCGATTTCCATTTCTATAGCCCAGCCGGTTCGTGAGTAATTTGTGTTTTAGGCTTCGCGGTCCTTCGGCGGAGTCTTTCCTGACTACACCCGAAGGGCTCAGGATGGGTTTTGGCTTGAGGGGAAAAGCAAGAACCGGATGCGATCTTGGAGTCTCAATCCAACAATCGAGACTCCAAATCCGAAGTCGCAAGACAGGAGGAATAGCATGAAAACGAGAAGCAAACGTTGGTGGATTGCAATCTTCTTGCTTACGGCATCGTTGCTGGGCGTTCGCGCACAGGCCGCGCAGAAGGACTTACAAAAGCTGACGGTCGGCTATACCCCGATTGCCGGCGCATCGCTGCCGTTCTTCATCGCCGTGGAAGAAAGAATCTTTCAAAAATACGGCTTCGAGATTTTCCCGGTGTTCATGGGGGGCTCGCCGCTGATCAATTCGGCGATCCTCGCCGGGGAATTTCCTATCGGCTATACCGGAGGGGGCGCGGTCATCTCGAGCCGGCTCAGCGGGAGCGATTTGATTGCTATCGCGTCGCCGTTACCTGTCCTGACTATCGACGGCTGGTCAAGGCCTGAAATCAAGTCTATCAGCGATCTCAGGGGGAAAAGAATCGGTGTCACCCGCTTTGGCGCATCGAGTTATTTCTCAGCGCTCTCCATGTTGGAGTCGGGCGGGGTTAAACCCAACGAGGTAACGTTCATTCAGAATGGCGGCGTCGGTGAATCCTTTGCAGCCCTTACGGGCGGCCGGGTGGATGTGTGCATGATCGGCTATCCCTTCGGGCTAAACGCAAAGAACGCGGGCTTCAACTTGCTCTTTCGACCTTCCCAGACCGAATATGGTCTGTTTCCTACCGCGGTCATTGCGGCGCGGGAGGCGTGGCTCAAAGATGCCAAGAACCACAAGACCGCGGTCGACTTTTTACGCGCGCTCAACGAAGGACAGCAGCTCGCCAGGGAAAATGCCGCGGCAACCAAGCGCGCACTGCGGAGATTTACCCGAGTCGACGATGACGCGTCCTTACAAGGTAGCTTTGAATATTACAAGGACGCTTTCCCCAGCTCGCTCAGGGTCATCGAGAAAGCAATGGCCAATGCCTTGAAGTTCGTCGACCATCCAAAGGCCAAACAGGCCGACGTAAGACAGTCCTTCGATAACAGTTTTGTAGACGAGGCGATGCGGCAATAACCTCGCTCTCAATTTGGACGGATTTTTGATCCGTGAACCTGGGCTAGGAGAAGATGAAATCAAATATCTTCACGGGTGCGAAGCCCGTTGACCTGCCTGTGGAGGAGCCGACGAAGTTCGAGTTCATCATTAACCTGAAGGCCGCCAAGCAAATTGGCCTGACGATTCCGCCGAATGTGCTGGCAAGAGCGGACCGAGTGATTCGATAAACGTGGAAGATTAAGGATTAGGCGAAATGCGCGCGCGGCAAGGAAAAGGAAATGGATAGTTATTCTAACCTAGGGGATGATCTGGAAAGCTCGGTTTCGGTGCATTCTGTAGGTCGAAAATCCGCGCCGGTCCAATGTGAACACCCACTCGGTTTCAAGCTCCTCCGCCAAAACAGCCAAAGTGGCGTCCGCGAAATCCATCGGGACGTTGCGGTATTTTTCCATCAGGACCGCGGCCCGTTGAAGACTTTTCGTCGACGAAGGAACCAATTGAAAGGCGCCCCTGAGGATAAACTCAAGGCAAGCTTTTTGCGCGCGCCACTGTGGTCCGACCAAATAAAGCGTTTCGGTCAACACCGCTTCAGTGGTGACGACGGGGCCGGTCCATTTTTCCAACGCCGCTACGCAATCACCGTGCAGCTTCTCGTCTCGGTCCACGAGCGCCACGAAGGCTCCGGTATCCAGCAGGAGCTCAACGGCCACGGCGCAACCGGCGGGTCAGGTACTCGCGGTGGCGCTGACCCAAGTCGGGTCGGCCGCTGGCGACACTGCCGAGAAGGTCGCGTACGCGCTCGATGGGGCGTAATTCCGGTTCGGTGTCCAGATACTGTTCTAAAGCCTCTCGGACCACTTCCGATCGCTTGCGTTTTAGCCGCTTGGCCGACCGCTCTAATTTGGTGGCAAGATCCGCTGGCAATCGCATTGTTAATTGACGTTCCATACGGGTATCTCCTTTGTATTGCATTGTAATGCAATGACTTGCATATGTCCAAATCAACGTGACGAAACTCGAGCAGATCGGTTTCACGGTTCCGGCAAATGTTTTAGCCAGGGCTGACAAAGTGATCCGCTGATCGAGGAACCTAAAATCCAAAGCATGTCCTGAGCCCCGTCGAAAGATCGAAAAGTCTAAAATTTGAATGCGGATAAAGTGATTCGATGGGTGCGAGACGAGGGAAATGAGGAGTGAGCAGGAGAAAGCTCGTGAACACAAGACCATTGACTTTGCAGAGGAGGAACTACGATGAACAACGGATTTTACGTTATAGACGCCGACCGACACATCATGGAGCCGTCAGATCTTTGGGACCGCTATCTGGAGCCCGAGTTCAAGGGGCGCGTGAAAGTCACCGGGCCTTTTCAGTCTCGACGCTATATCGATGGACGGTCTGTCTCGGATTCAGACCAGTTGCCCCGCGATCGTACCTACGACGAGGAGGCGATGAGCGCAGCGCTCTTCACGGAGGATCCTTTGTATCGGTCCGTCTTCGCCGATGGCGTTGCGCATGGCTTTGATGCTGCCTCGAATCTGCGCGACATGGACCGCGAAGGCGTCGACGTCGCAGTGTTGTTTCCCACGCTCGGCCTCTACATCATCTGGGATGATGAGATCGAACCGGGAATCTCGGCCGCTATCTGCCGTGCCTACAACAACTGGCTAGCCGAGTATTGCAGCCATGACCGCGCCCGGCTCAAGGGAGTGGCGCTGATCCCGCTGCACGATACACGGCTCGCAGTGGAAGAACTGCGGCGCGCTAAAAAAGAGTTGGGGCTCTCGGGTATTTTCTGGCGCCCGAACCGGCTCAAGCAGCGAACATTCGGCCATCCCGACTACTTTCCGATCTATGAGGTCGCGTCGGATCTGGAGATGCCCATTTGTGTGCACGAAGGGGCGCGGACAGTTATGGCGCAGGCTGGGTCGGACCGCTACAGCCCCTTTGGACGACACGTCGCTTGCCACCCGCTGGAGCAGATGCTGGCTGCATTGACCCTGGCGGCAGACGGGGTGTTGGAGCGCTTTCCGACGCTGAAAGTAGCCCAGCTTGAAGCCGGATGCGGTTGGCTCCCCTATTGGCTGGAGCGGATGGACGAACACTGGAAGCATTACACTCTAGGCCGGGAGCGCACCACGAAAGAGCTGCCGAGCACCTACTGGAAGCGGCAATGTGTTGTTAGCTGCGAAGCCGGCGAAGAGCTGATCGGCTGCTTTGTGGAACATGTCGGCGACGACTATCTCATCATGGCCACCGATTATCCTCATGCCGACGCTGCGGAGAAGTTTCCCGAGCGCACCGTGGGGGACCTCGCCAAAAATAGCGACTTGTCCGAGGCGACGAGGCGAAAGATTTTGTGGGACAACCCGGCCCGGCTCTATGGGATCTGCGAGACTCCGGACACCCTCGAAGCAAACCCGGCGTCAGGAATAAATCCGCGTCGCTAAAGGAGGATCCAATGAAGGCAGTGATTTTGGCAGTTAGCCTGTTTATGCCGGATTTCCTTTACTCTGTTGCTTCGGCGCAGCTCACCAAAGTAACCGTGGGTAATAATGCAATCAGCGGAAACGCGCTGCCGGCCTGGATGGCTAAGGAAGCCGGGTTGTTTCGCAAAAATGGCCTCGATGTACAGCTCGTCTATTTCAGAGGTGGAACCACTACGGCCATGGCCTTGATCGCACGAGAGACTCCTATAAGTCAGGTGTCCGGTCCGCCCATCGTGAGCGCCGGTCTCAAGGGAGCTGACGTAGTCGTGATTGCCGGGGGAAATGTGGTCTCAGAGTACTGGCTCATGAGTCGGCCCGAGATTAAAACCGCCGAGCAGCTCAGAGGGGGCTCGGTTGCCATCGCGCTCTTTGGCGGCCAGGCCGATTCTCTCTCTCGCATTGCGCTACAGCGGCTCGGACTGACTCCGGTGAGGGACGTCGCCATCGTGCAGGTCGGCACAGTGCCGGAGCGTCTGAGCGCCTTGCAGTCAGGAAAGGTTCAGGCCGCTATGCTCAATACACCGGACAACGTCACGGCGCAGAAAAGGGGCTTTAACAGCCTGGTGAGTGTGCGTCTACCCTATCAAGGCGTAGGGGTGTCTACGACCCGCACGTTCATTCGGGAAAATCCCGACCTCGTCAGGAAGTATATCAGATCCCAGATCGAGGCCGTCCACCGCATCAAGACGGATCGGGAGTTGGGGCTAAAGGTGCTGACGAAATATCTCGCGTCATCGGACAAGGAGATTTTGGAAAGGACCTATGATGATATCAGCAGTGACGAAAAAGTTCCCCCAAAACAATATCCCACCCTGGAGGGGATCAAGAACATTTTGGAGCCACTAGCGATCACGGACTCTAAGGCAAAGACTGCCAAAGCTGAGGACTTTGCCGAGATGCGGTTTATCAGGGAGCTGGACGAAAGCGGTTTCATCGATAATCTATACAAGGGCGGGAAGCGTTGAGGCTCCCATGCAGAAATTTCTTGTGATTTTGCTCACTACTCTTCTTCTCCACACCACGGTCCATGCTGCGGACAAGATTCGAATCAGTATCGCAAACTTGAGCGGCCAGTTTATGACGGTCCCTTTAGCGCAGAAAAGAGGCTTCCTCAAAGAAGAGGGAATTGAAGCCGAAATTATCCGGGTCACCGGCGGAGCGAGCGCTGCGGCGTTGAGCAGTGGAGATCTGGATTACGGCACGGGTATGGCTCTAGGAGGTCCGCTGACAGGATTACCCGTCAAGGTAGTGGCCTGTTTCGTGCCGGCTCCCGTATTCGCATTGGTTGCGCGGCCCGAGGTGAAATCAGTCCAGGAGCTTAAAGGCAAGACAGTTGGAATTTCCACCTTTGGTGGTCTGTCCATTTTTGGAGCGCGGGTTATAGCCAAGCACTTCGGTCTCGACCCCGATAAGGATATCAAATTCGTCGCCGTTGGCGCAGTCGAGGGTCGCTTTATCAGGCTCACCCAGGGCTTGATTGATGCGGCCGTACTGGCTCCCCCCTTAGATTCCGAAGCGAAGAAGAAAGGATTCAACATTCTTGCCAGGGCGGCGGACATCCTCATCTTCCCCGAGACTGGTTTAGTTGCCGGGGTGAAGAAAATCCAAGAGAAGCCCGATGAGATCAAGCGCGTCATCAAGGCGGGCATCAAGGCCAACCGCTACATTCGCGGCAATCGTGACGGGACCATCCAGTTCATCATGGAGTGGCTGAAGATCGATAAAGATGTTGCCACGGCCACCTATGAAGGCGTGGTCAAGGTCTACAATGAAGATCCAAGCGTCTGCGAAAAGGGACTACGCGTAATGATTGAAGAGAGAAAAACGACCTTGAAAGTTACTCGTGACGTTCCCCTCAGCGAAGTCGCAGATCTCTCGCTTATCCGAGAGACGCAGAGGGAGATGGGGATCACGGCCCGGTAGTTGTTGACGCGATGTATAATGCGATGTATAAAGTTTCGAAGGTGATTTTATGAGTAAGATGGTTCGAAAGCAGGTCTACATTGAAGCTCATCAAGAGGCGCTGCTCAAGCGTCTTTCGAAGCAACAAGGCGTCACCGAAGCAGAGCTCATCCGGGCTGGCATTGTCCGGCTCTTGCCGGGAAGTAGTCCGGCAAAAGACCGGAGCTCCTGGGAACAGGAAAAACGGTTTATACGCGCTTTGATGAAAAGGCGGGCTGTAGAGAGCAGGCGCAAGTGGAAACGCGAAGACCTCTATGAGCGATAGAGTCCTGGTTGATACCAATGTCTTAGTTTATGCTTATGACCGCGCTGCATCCGCAAAACAGGGGCGAGCCCTGGAAGTCCTCGATGATTTGTTGACGACATCTTCTGGCCTCTTAAGCACGCAGGTGCTGGGGGAGTTTTTCGTCACAGTAACGAGGAAGATAGCTTATCCGTTATCCCTCCGTGAAGCTGAGGGCCGGGTTCACAACCTTCTTCGAGCTTGGCTGGTAGTTGAAGTAACTGGCCTGATCATTCTTGAAGCTGCTCGTGGTGTGCGGGAGCACCGGTTTTCATTTTGGGACGCTCAATTATGGGCAACTGCAAAGCTTAATCAGATTCCTGTTGTGTTCAGCGAGGATTTTTCAGATGGACAGACCACAGAGGGAATTCGGTTTATGAACCCGTTCACCTCCAACTTCAGGATGACATAATCAGGACCGCTTTCTACAGTTTGCGTGAGAAATATATCGGTACCGGACTGCGCCTGGAACCGAACCCAAGCGTTTGATTGGAGCGTTGATGAGTAGGAAGGCGATCATAGGGAGCAACCAGAAATGAACACAGATCTCGAAGACGTAAAGCGCGAGGTCGCGACGGCGAACCGCGTGTTATCCAACCTGGACCTGGCGGCCGGCATGACTGCTGCTCTCGGGCACGCCAGCATGCGTGTCCCCGCAGAGCCCAACCACTTCTTCGTCAAGGGCCGCGAGTATGAGTTCGACGCCCTGGCGATCATGGAGCCGGACGACATGGTCATGTGCGATACCGAGGGATTCCTCATCGCGGGGCGACCGGGACTGACGCAGTGCTCCGAAGTGAAGATCCACGCCTGCATCTACAAGACGCACCCGCAAGTCCAGGCCGTCGTGCATGTCCACCCGCGCTACACTATTCTCATGAGCGTCCTCACGGGATCGCTGAAACCGATGCGTCAAGAAGGTGCGCAGCTCGTGCGCCATACGCTTCCCATTTACCCCCACGTCAAGACCATCCAGAGCGAGGCTGAGGGCATGGAGCTCGCCAACCTGTTGGGCGATAGCCGAGCCGTGCTGCTTCGTGGCCATGGCGCCGTAACGACGGGAAAGAGCCTCTCAGAGGCGGTGATGGGAATGGCGCAGCTGGAAGAGCAGGCACGGATGAACTACCTCGCGTACTGCGCGGAGGGCAAGGACTATACCTACCTGGGCAACGATCTCCTCGACGAGATGTTGAATCGGACACCGCTTTATGAGCAGCCGCACTTCAAGGACGTCCTCAAAGGCCGCGCAGCGCAGCGCGACGGCATCTGGAATTACCAGAAGCGAGCGGCATCGCGGAACCAGTGATACCCTCCTACGTCCTGGCTAAGGAGCGGGGTACTAGCGTCAAGCCACAAAGTGAATGAGGCGTCGTTTCACTGATCGGGTTGAGGCAGCTTGTTTAAGAGCTTCGCAAAATCCGCTTTGCTCATCTTGCCCGAGGCGATACGAATCATAGCATTTTCAAGCCGGCCTCTTGGGTCCAAGATCGTGATGCCGTTCAGTTCGAGAAACACTAGCGCGGCGGCAAGCGCGGTCCGTTTGTTGCCATCAACAAACGGGTGATTTTGGCGCAGGTGATAAGCGTAGGCAGCGCCCATTGTATAGTGATCTTCATGCAGCCACTCCCCTGCATAGGACGCTTCCGGTTGGGCGAAGGCGGACTCCAGCAGCGCTAAATCTCGAAGCCCAGCCTGGCCGCCATAGCGATGAATTTGATCGACATGGATTTCGATCACTTCGGCAAGCGTTAAGAATAGAGGGTCCGCCACGGCAATGGCTATTCTGCCAAAGCCTTGAGGGTTTTCCCGTGCCGGCGGTTTACTGCTTCGAGGGCGGAGCGGAAGCGCTGTTCGCGCCGCGCGCTCTGGATCGGCGATACGATAAGGTTTCGCCCATCCGTTGCAATTTCCAGGGGCGTGTCCATCGTGATCTTCAAAAGGTCCAGCACGGGCTTATCGATGATCAGTGCGGCGCTGTTGCCATGCTGCGTGAGCCGTTTAACCATGGGGTATCTCCTTCAGGGTACTATAATGTATATCCAATGTATCACGCCTGGTAGGCAGTGACAATAACTTCGGGTGCACAAACGAGATAGACGCTGAGCACGGTGAGCGGAATGCTGCTGGTCTAGTCTGAATGAAGGAGGGCTTCGATTTTGCCAAGCGGAACGGCAGTAAAACCATCATGATCCTGTAAAGCAAGCCGGGGGTACTTGCGCGGAGCAACGTTGACTTTAGCAGGGATATCTAATAGTTTTTAAAAAATATTTATTTTACGGGTGCTTAAACTCTATGCAAGAAGCAAGTGGTTGGCATAATTTTTTAGAGATCCTGACTAAGCCCGATAACATTCCGATTGTTGCGATGCTTATTCTCGTCATTTTCTTTACCTGGTTGGGGATGAAACAGGCTTTCAAGAATGATAAGCTTGCCGAAGATGGTAAAGAAGACGAGATCCGCAATCAAATGTGGAAATAGTAGATGCTTAGAGGTTGGCTAGCGGTCTTAGCCGTCCTCGTGGGGATCGGATTTTCTTTTGCTGCCGACTCTAACTCTCCCTTATCAAAAGAAAAACGGTGGGAGGAAGGACGAAAATCTTTAGCAAACGGTAACCCTGTCGAGGCCAGGGCAGCTTTTCAAGAGCTGATCAAAAAGTATCCCCAAGAAGCCGATCTTCATCTATTTTTGGGTATCACGCTGCTCCGATTGCGCGAACCCCAGGCCGCAGAAGCCGCGGTAAAAGACGCGCTTACTATTAACCCGAATCATGCCGAAGCCAGGACCCTCCTGGGTTGGATTGATTCAGAGATCCACGGTGATTTTGATTCAGCGATCAAAGAATATTCAAAAGTTGTCGAGCTGCACCCGGATTTGCCTGAGGCCTACAACAATCTTGGAGTGGCTCAAAAGCGAAAAGGGGAGTTAGAGCAAGCTGCGAAGAGCTTCAATAGGGCGCTGGAACAGCGGCCGGATTATACTGCAGCGCTAAGCAACCGTGGCTGGATTTTTGCCGAGCAGAACAAGTGGGACGAGGCCCGGCGGGATTTCGAGCAGGCATTAAAGTTTAGTCCCGGAGACGATGGGGCGCTTTACGGGTTGTCGCAGTCGTTGCGAGAAGCTAAAGATTACGCCGGAGCGCAGCAGGCCCTGAGCCAACTGATCTCTCGATCACCGAATTTTGTCTATTGGCTCGAGTGGGGGCGAATCGGGTTAATTCGCTACTGGTGGGTATTGTTATTAACTGCCATAATGTTCTTTGTTAAGGAGCGTTTCCAGAAAGCGAGGAACGAATCTCATGGCTGATGCAACAAAAAAGCGTAAAGGAACGGCTCTTCTGGCGGTAATGGACGAGAACTGCTCGAGCTGTGCCGGTTCGCCGATATGCGAAGCCCATTGCCCGGTGGATGATTGCATCAATCTGCTCTATGAAGAACTGCCCCAAGGGGGACTTAAGCCCTACCGCGTGTTTGTGGACAACGACAAGTGCATCGGTTGCCAGATGTGCTACAGCGACGATCTCACGAAAATCCATCAGCACAAAGAGACCGGCGAGATCTACTACGAATACGCGAACCGGTTCTATGACAGTAATAAGAATCTCGTCCAGCCCGATGCGATGCCAAAAAAAATTCAACTTCAGCTGATCGGAACGGAGTCCGAAGATCGACTGGACAAGAAGATCTGTCCCTGGGACGCCATAAAGATGTACGAGTACGAAGAGGGACTGGAGGTTTCCGAGTCTTTTTACGACATCACGAAGATCAAGCAGGTGAACGGTCTGTACGTCATGGACGCCGAGGAAAAAGCTCGGCTCGAGGAGAAACAAGGAGAACTATACGATTAACCTATCGGATAACGGCGGTTCCACCCTGGGACAGAAAATCGAAGTCACCGAAACCGTCCTCCGTGACGCCCACCAGTCATTGCTTGCGACTCGGATGCGCACCGAGGACATGCTTCCCATCGCAGAGAAGCTGGACGGTGTGGGCTACTGGTCGTTGGAGACCTGGGGAGGAGCGACGTTTGATGCCTGTTTGCGATATTTGAAAGAAAGCCCGTGGGAGCGCCTAAGAAAGCTGCGCGCGGCGATGCCCAAAACGCGCTTCCAAATGCTCCTGCGCGGGCAGAATATAGTCGGCTACCGTAATTATCCGGACGATATCGTGCGGGCATTTGTCCAACGGGCTGCTGATGCGGGTATCGATGTTTTTCGCATCTTTGACGCGATGAACGATGTCCGCAATATGAAAACGGCCATCGAAGCGGCGCTGAAAACAGGCAAGCTCGTCGAAGGAACGATCTGCTATACGATTAGCCCTGTGCACAGCGTCGATTATTTTCTCCGGGTGGCCGAGAAATTGGCAGCGATGGGCGTGCAGATCATCTGTCTCAAAGACATGGGGGGGCTGTTGGCGCCTTACGTTGCCCAGGAACTGGTGACGAAACTCAAGGCGCGGATCCCCTTGCCTCTGCATCTCCATTCTCATTGCACCGCCGGTTTGGCGCCCATGAGCTACATGATGGCCATTGAAGCGGGGGTCGATATTATCGACACCGCGCTGGCGCCGTTGTCCCAGGGGACTTCCCAGCCGGCAACCGAGCAGATGGTCGCTGCCTTGAAGGGAACGGCCCGAGATACAGGACTGGATCTCGCGGCGTTGAATGATATTGCCGACTATTTCTATGCAGTGCGACGCAAGTACGCCGAATTCGAAAGCCCGATCAATAATCAAATCAAGACGGACGTTCTAATATCACAAATTCCCGGCGGGATGCTGTCGAATCTCGTCGCTCAATTGCGCCAGCAAAATGCCGAAGACAAGCTCGAGGCCGTGCTGGCTGAAATGCCTCACGTGCGGAAGGACTTGGGGTATCCGCCTTTGGTGACGCCGACAAGCCAAATTTGCGGCTCCCAGGCGGCGTTGAATGTTATGACAGGGAAGCGCTACTCCGTCGTGGCCATGGAGACGAAAAACTATGTCATGGGACTGTACGGCGAACCACCCGGTCCGGTGAGTGATGAGATCAAAAACAAAGTCCTTGGAAAGAAGCAGCCGATTACTTGTCGTCCGGCAGATCTTCTGAAGCCAGGCCTCGAGGAGGCCCGCAAGGCAATCGATGGCTTAGGGGCCAGCGAAGAGGACGTGCTTTCCTATGCGTTGTTTCCAGAAATCGCCCGGGAATACTTTCTCTGGCGCGACGGGCAGTCAGACAAGCATCAGACAACAAGCGACGCGCAATCGATGCAGGACAAGGGGTCTTCCCCCTACTAGATGATCTTGTTGAGCGGGTACTCGATTATCCCCACCGCTCCGTTCTGAATTAGCTGCGGAATTAGATCCCGCACCACATTTTCCGCGATAACGCTCTCCACTGAATACCACTTCACGCCTTTGAGCGAGGCGGATTGATATAGCGTCGCGATGGTTGGGGCGGTAATGCTCGGAATCAGTTGGATGACCTTATCGAGATCAGACTCGGGGACGTTCAGCTTAATGCCGACTTTGTTCTCTGCGGAGAGGGCGCCTTGGAGTAGCAGCTGTATCTGCTCGATTTTTGCTTTCTTCCACGGATCTTTCCACGCTTCTTTGTTGGCGATGAGCTGCGGACAGGACTCCAGCAGCTCGCCAATGATTTTCAATCCATGAGCTCGAATCGTCGTGCCCGTCTCGGTCACTTCGACGATGGCGTCGACCAAACCCTCGGCAGCCTTGGCTTCCGTTGCGCCCCAGGAAAATTCCACATGCACTGGAATGTTTCGGTCCGCGAAGTAACGTTTGGTGAATCTGACCATCTCCGTGGCAATGCACTTGCCTTTGAGATCTTCGGGCTTCGTGATGGGGGAGTCGTGGGGCACGGCGAGGACCCAGCGAGTCGGCCTAAACGTTACCTTCGAATAGACCATCTCGGCGACGACATGAACGTCGGACTCATTCTCCTGGGTCCAATCTTTGCCGGTGATGCCTGCGTCCAGAGTTCCGGATTCCACGTACCGCGACATCTCCTGAGGACGCGCCAAGCTGACACGCAGCGTGTCATCATCAATCGATGGAAAATAACTCCGGCTGGAGGTGGTGATCTTCCACCCGGATTTCTTGAACAGCTCGATGGTTGCCGCTTCCAAGCTTCCCTTGGGAAGGCCCAACTTCAACTCGCTCACTTCTTGTAAACCTCCTTCGGATCGAAGACTCGTTTGGCGATCACCTTCCAATTGCCGTTGGCTCTCTTGCGGAAAAAACAGCTGTGGAATCCTTCATGGCAAGCGGCGCCGCCGATTTGTCGCACCTGAAGGAGCAGAGTGTCATTATCGCAATCAATGTAAGCGTCTTTTACTTCCTGAAAATTCCCCGACTCTTCGCCCTTGAGCCAGAGTCCTTTTCTTGAGCGGCTATAATAGTGGGCCCGACCGGTCTTTTTGGTTTTTTCCCAAGCTTGTTTGTTCATATACGCGACCATTAAGACTTCCCGAGAGCGGTAGTCTTGTACAATGACCGGGACCAGGCCATTGCCTTTTTCAAAATCGATCTTTGCCATCACCTAGTTCCTTAAAATTTTACTGAGTTAAACACATAGCTGAGGGAGGTTCAATACGAGCCGATGACCGCCGCGCCAGCTGTTACTCCTGAATCAATCGATATACGTTACACTCTGGCCCACTTGTTGCGGAAGGATTCCAAACCATATGAACTTCTCAAAAAAATGCGCGCCGCTTCTACTTCCGGCAAGCGTGCCAGCGCATTCGCAAGCACAGCCATTGTGGTGGTTGTGCGGATCCAGAATATTCGCTCTTCCCCTTGACAGTTTGCCGTATGATTATGTACTTCGCTTCATATGGAATGAGAGATATTACAGAAGGGTGGGACCAAAAGTATGCCTTTGCCACAAACTTTTAAGGCTATGGTCGTTTCGGAGACGGCCGAGCAGAAGTGCATACGAGAGATAAAACAAAAAAACTTATCCGATTTGCCTGCAGGCGAATTGTTGATCGAGGTCAAGTATTCTTCTTTGAACTACAAGGACGCACTATCGGCATCCGGCAACAAGGGCGTGACA
>WNFR01006770.1_pt1 | contig 13350 bp, 15 predicted proteins | sample 5400221 | NCBI WGS metagenome assembly WNFR01 (sample SAMN13153357, study PRJNA577476) | soil metagenome | isolation source: 40 cm soil under Madrone tree | place: USA:California | collected 2016-06-14
ACATCCCACGTCGTGAGCTGGCGCGAACCTGGCTTGGCGCTTTTCCCGTCCAGCGTCGGAAGGCGCGTCTGAAGTTCGCGGCACCGCTGAATTTGAGGCGGGAAGCGATGTGTTCGTGCGTCAAGTCGGTGTCCGTAAGATACTTGATGGCGAGCTGAAGCCGGACCTCGTCGACCAGCTGCTGATAGGTTCGGTCCTCGGCGCGCAGGCGCCTGCGAAGTGTCCGCGAGCCGATGCGCAAAGCGGCCGCCATCTGCTCCAGGTCGGGAAATGCCCCGGGATGGCTGATCAAGTGGTTGTAAATCTCGCCGGCGATGCCGTGGGTTCTGCCGATCCTGACGAGCATCGCGTCGCAGACGTCCTTGACCATCGCGTGCGTGATCGGATCGGAGCCGACCGGTCGCCGATCGAGCCATTGCGCCAAAAAGCGCATTCGGCCGGCCGGCGCCCGGAAATGAACGGGGCACTCGAACATGGACTGATATCGATCCGCATAAGCGGGCTCCGGGATCGGAAGATCAATGGACAGGAACCGGAAGTCCGCGCCGATGATTGAGCGGTGTAACGCCAGGTGTATGGCACACTGGAAGTCGTACGTGAAGCGCTGGATCGAAAGATCCTCCTGCGCGTCGGCGAGCGGCGTGAACTCCCAAACCGCGTCCGCGCCGGACATGACGAATCGCATGTCGATGGTGGGCGCAGCAAGCTGCCGATAGGTGAGGGCGAATTCGACCGCTTCGCGACACGAAGCACTGCTAAGCAGGGCGTAACCGTAGAAGCCATAGTTCGATATATGAAACGTCGCGCCGGCCTCCAGCGCCGAATGATCAGCGGGCGCCAGGCGAATGAAGTTCCGGAACACTGCAAAGATCTGTCGCCGTGAAACCCGGGCGCTGGCGTCGCTCAACGCCGAAACCGGGATGCCTGTCTTTTCGAGCAGCAGCTCCGTGCATATTCCATGGTGGTGCAAGTAGGTCGCCATGGACGCCACCTTGTTCAGCAGGTAGATGCGCCCATCCGGGCCGATGACGGAAACGTCTGCCATGGCATCTGCGTCGAATCGCCTCTCGCCGCGGGCCTGAGAGCCAGGTCCGAACGATGTGTCGATCGCTAATGTTAACGACCGCTGGCCGGGTTCGAGCTTAGCTTTGTTCGTGGGAGAAGACTTCGCTCTCGGGGTAACCGAAGCACGAATGCGTAAACCTCGGCACGAATGCGAAAGAACTGGCGCCCGTAGCCATGCGAAGATCTTGGTAGGGATACCTGGTGAGGAACATCATGAGGCTTGAAAGCGCGATTGACACCGCCCGAGAGCGGGTTGGTCGTTTGACACTACCGCGACAGGTTTCGAAGCGGCAGGCAAGTTAATGAGCGTGCGTCGCCGATGCGGCCTCGGCGATCAGCACCGGCCGGTTCTTCGCTTGTGCGAGGAGAACACCTCGCGGGAGATCTGCGAAATCGAGCCCGCACATTCAGCTTCACTTGCCGCAAGCCCACGTGATGAGCCCTCGGGGAACGAGCAGAGAAGCACCTGATTGATCTCTCGGGGGTAGCTCCACAACGTGCCATGCATGTGCAGGCACCGACGTGCGCTGGACTGCACGACCGGCCCCGTAGCCTTCGGGGAAAGTGCACATGGGTGCAGGCGACGGGCCCGGCGTCGGGGGAAAAACGGGGGTGGCGGCACGAACGGCCCGGAGAACGAGCACCGGCGCGGGTTATTGACTCGTCCGTCTCCGCCATCATCAGCCTTTCCGTAACTGCACTTGACTGCAAGTGCGTGCACTAAGCACTTGAACTTGCAGGACAAATCGGACGTTCGTAGAGTCCGATGAGTGCCAGTGGGCGAGCGGTCACTGACGCGCTTTCACGCTCAACTGCGGCGAAGCAATAGTCGCAGGGCGCTGTTCACGTGCTGGAGTGTCGGGGCTGCGCCGTTCGCGACGAATCGCTCGATTCACCGATCGCCGTCCAATTTGTCGGCGAAGTAGATCCGGGCCGTTTCGGAGCGCTTTGCAGTGCGCGTCTTCCCGCCTCCAGGCCGGCGTTGATGTGAGCCTGGATGGACGGCAGCGAAAAGTCGAAGTCGCGTCCAGCCGGCTCTCCGGCCGAGCCTTCCCTGACGATACGGATGATGGACGGCGCCTCGGGTGCGCCCATGACCTGCACGTAGGGTGGAAGCTGGCGGATCCGCGCCGCAGTCGCGTCATCGACCAGGGAGAGGACGCCATCGATGAGCTTTCTCGCATCGTGCAGCAGCGCCTGCTCGGAGCCTGCGCGCCGGATTCGTTCCGCATACACGATCTCGTCGCGCCGCGCGAGCACCTCGATCAGATTGGTTGGCAGGGGCCTCTCGTGCGGGAAGAGATCTACCACAACTACGCGCTTGCCCGCCGCGCCGCTGCGCTCGGTGACCAGCTCCAGCGGCGAATTGCTGACGATGCCTCCGTCCCAGTAGTGCTTGCCTCCGACCGTCGTCCAGGGCAGTCCAGGCGGCAGGCTGCCACTGGCCAGAATATGGTCAGCCGCGAGGTCATCCACGTAACTGTCGAAGACCTCGAGCTGCGCCGTTTCGACGTTCACCGCTGTCACGAGTAGACGCACAGGACTCGCTTTGAGCGTTTCGAAGTCCACGTACTGCCGCAGCAGCGTGCGAACGGGCGAGTGGTCGTAGAACGAAGTCCACGCCCCAGGCCATTCTTGCGGACTCATGCTCCAGGGCCACCAGCGCGGCGTGAAGAATCCGGGTACGCCGAACAACATCGCGAGCGTCGAGCTCCAAAGCTTGCGCGTGTTCTCGTTACCGGCGGCCGGCGAGGCGGTCGCGACGTCGTGCCAGAAGGACTCGAGGGCCTCCGCGGCGTGCCGCGGATGGGCGGCGATGATAGCGCCGTTGAAGGCGCCTATCGACACGCCCGCGACGATATCCGGGTGGATGGCGGCTTCCTCGAGCGCCCTGGCCACCCCGCACTCGAAGGCACCCAGCGCGCCGCCTCCCTGCAGGACGAGCACGTTCTGGGTCGGAATGTCGGACAGAACGAAGCCCGGCCGACCGAGTTGCTGCTCCAAGTGCTCGATGTTGGTACGGTACCGGATCAGCGCCTGTATCGTCGCCGTCTCGCGCGCGGGGCGGCCCATCGTGAAAAGTGCCCTTGGCACTGAATCCTTCAAATACAGCCGCACCCACGACTGCTCGCGCGGCGAGCCGACCGAGCGTCGCTGCGGCGCCTCCTCACCTCGGCCAGCGAACTGGAAGTTGACGTCGAAAACCTGACAGAAGAAGCCGGAGACCTCGTCGTAGGGAAGGCGCTCGCCGAGCATGTTGCGCGCGGCGAGCCTTCCCTGCTTGACCGCGTTGTCCCAGTGCTCGATGCGCCGCCGAAGATTGAACACCAGGTCGAAGAAGTTGGCGACGTCACCTGCGGCGTAGACGTCGGGCACGCTCGCCCGCAGCTCCCGATCGACCAACACGCCGTCGTCGACTTTGATGCCGCTGCCGCTCAGCCAGTCGGTGTCAGGACGCACGCCGATGCCGGCAACGACGAAATCGCACTGCAGCCGTTGCCCGTCTTGGAGCGCGACCGCCTCGACGGTGCCATTGCCGCCCTCGAAGCCAGCAACCAGGCTCTTCAGAACATGGATGCCTTTGTCCGCGTACAGCGACTCGAAGAGGCCTGCGATTTCACGATCGCGGAGCGGCCCGAAGATGCCGGTTTCGCCGGCTACGAGTTGCACATCCAGCCCCCGCTGCCGCAGCGCCGAGGACACTTCCATGCCGATGAAGCTGGCGCCGATGACCACGCAGCGCCGGCCTTTGCGTGCAGCATCCTGAATGGCCCGCGCATCGTCGGCTGTGCGAAGGTAATGGATACCGCGCAGTTCGGCCCCCGGCACCTGCAGCCGCACTGGCGTGGCACCGGTGGCGATAAGAAGTTTTCCATAGGCGAGCGATCCGGCCGTGTCGGTGTGCAAGAGGTGCTGCTCAGGTTCGAGGCCGACCGCGCGCACGCCACGCAGCAGCTCGATGCCGCGGGCGCGATAGTCCTCCTCCCTCAGCACCAGGGGCGGCTCGCGCGGCTCCTCGAGCTTCAGGCGCCCCGAAAGCGGGGGGCGGTGATAGGGGAGGCGGTGCTCGGCGCTGACGATTACAACGGAACCTTCGGCGCCCTCCAGGCGAAGTGTTTCGGCGGCGGTCGCGCTCGACAGGCCGCCGCCGACGAGCAGGAAATCCACCGCCCGCGTGGGGAACCGGTTCATCACACCTTCATTCCGCGATGGACGGGACGCTGCGCGGATTGAGGTTGCATGATCGTCTCTTTCAGTTGCGCAAGGTCTTTTGGCCCCGGTCTATGCACCTGCTCTCGTCCAAGGTTCAGTGGTTACGGCCGAGAACCTGATGCTGGCCGCCTACCGATGGACTTCGTATTTGTTCAATCGAGCGCCTCAGTCACCGCCGGGTGAGTTCGGATCTATGAAGACTCGAACGTTGCGATCGGGAAAGTCCGGTGGCGCTATTTTGCTCAAGTCGAGGCTAGTGACCTCGGATGATACGTCGAACCACCAGTCGAACGATCGCTCAGTATCATTGACGTCCCGAGCGACGAAACGGACGATTTCACCGTAGCGGACGTTGACCCAGTGCGACTTGGGTCGCAGACGGATAGTCTGGTCAGGGGTAACTGCCGGGGCGGGTTCGCCGTATATTTTCGGTTGGTGCCACAGGTCGGCCTCAGGGTCCGCCAACACAGCATGCGACGCGAGCGCCGCAAGAGCTGCCGCCGTAAGAACGTGAATCTTCATCCTGGCCCCTTTCGGTCGCTCGGACCCGCACCAGAAGCCCCCGGCCTCGAGATATCTCTCAAAGCGAATTCAGGAACGTGAAGAGGTCCTGCTTCTGCTCGTCGCTCAAGCGCTCAAACCGCTCGCGCACGTCATCGGCCTCTCCCGCATGCCGCTCGATCGCACCCGCGACGTTCAAGGAAGTCAGGTCGTGCATGAAGCGCGGTCGCATCCGCAGGCCCCATAGCGGGGAGGTCCTCAGCTTGTGTGCGGTATCCTGAGGTCCGCCCTGCACGATGCCGTCACCGGTTCGGATGTTGTGCAGCAGGAAATCACTGTACGGGTGAATGATCTTGCTGCCCAGCGCCTCGGGCACCGTAAACGTTCCCCCGTTGATCACCGTGCCGGATGGCGCCGTCACAATGGTGCTCACATGGCAGACGCTGCAGCCAGTCCGCTCGAAGAGCGCTTGTCCTGCTTGGGCGGCCGGGGTCGCTGCCAGGGCCTCATCGCGCGGCGGCGCTTTTGTTCCTCTGAGGAATTGTGCGAAGTGGTCGATATCGGCCAGGCCAAGGTTGTCTGGGACGTCTTCCGGATCGGCCGTCACCTTTCCGATCGACGTCGTGTCCTTGGGGCGCAGCCGGTTGGTCACGCCCATCTCGTTCAAGTATGCGTCGCCGATAAAGGACAGAAGGCTGCTATGCTGGTCCTTCCAGCCGAAGCGGCCCACCCGAGTCTGTCCCGGTGCTTCGAGCACAGGCATCTGGACGAATTCCCCGTGAATGCTTCCCTCGCTCAGTGCCGGTTGCGATCGCGAAATTTCGATCAGCGTCGCATCGTCGATCGCCTCGACGAATCCGTCACCCAGCGTACTGAGCGCGGCGCGCAGAGCGCGGATATTCTCGGTAGCCGGGATATGCTCCTGCGCTTCCGGAGCGACGGCCCTGTCATTGATTAGCGAACGGCCGCTGATAGTGTTCGCACCGTCGTTGATGAAGACGGTGGGATTGACGAAGTTCCCATTCGCATCGAGGTGGCCGGCCCTCAGCTCCGTGAACTGACTCGCACCGCCGCTGACAGGGTTTTGGTGGCAATCCGAGCATGCACGAGCATTGAAAACCGGCCCGAGTCCCGTGGTGGGATCGTGCGCTGTTTCGTAAGTCTGTTGGTCCAGCACATACGTGTCACCCGGCGGCTCGGCAATGCCGTTGCTTGTACTTTTCGATCCGGGGTTTTGAACGAGCGTTGGCGTATCGAAGCCGGTAGGAGCTTCGGTGGGCGTCTGCCCCATCGCCAGTATGGTGACTGAGATCGCCACGAGCGACACTGACAAGCGACGTTTGAACATCGGAAGGACTCTCCTGGTAGGTGACCGTCACGAGCCCGATCAGCGGATCGAGCCAGGCCGCACCGTCGGCGCGGCGTGTTGGTCTTACCGTAGGCGAGCGAGATTTATTCCCGACTCGGAGCACCCTGAGTCCAACTAAAGTCGAAAGGCGACGAATCGAATTTCGAACGGTCTGGCCGAAGATGGCTTCGATCCGCGGGGTCGGCGTGCCGCCAGGGGCGGCACCCCGGTCATTTTCGGCCCTCAGCCTCCCCGGTACTCCGGCGCCTCCGCCACGAACACGCGGACGCTCCGGGCCGGAAAGTCAGCCGGGGCCACGTCGTCCAGGTCCACGAACGAGCGCACTGGCGACACCTCAAACTGCCAGGCGAACGATCGCTGTGTGCCGTTTGCGCCGACCGTGTTGAACGTAACCTTCTCGCCATAGGCCACCGATACCCAGCGCGTCGACGGACTCAACTCCACGATCCGATCCGAAGCGTCGCCCGTGGCGGGCGTTCCTTTGCCCGACGTGCGTTCGGATTGCAGCTGGCTGAGGCTGCCGATCGTCGACACCGTCATGACCGGAGCCGAACCGGAATAGGCCTTGGGCGCGACACTCGACCAGGTGTCTCCTCCCTCGCTCCAGGCGAAAGCCGCGTGAGTGCTCAGTCCGATCAGCGCTGCGGCGACTGCATGTTGCATCTTCATCTTACGTGTCCCTTCGTGTTGGATGTCGCGCCATCGGATCATCCGAACCGAATTTCGAACGATCTGGCCGAACGTTGCCTGTAGTACCTGCCCCATCCGGGGGAAATTCCTCGGCGCTTCGGCTGGAATAAACCTCAATGAAGTGAAGTCAGACGCCGTTGGCAAGCTGTGCGTTGCTGCGTGCGGCCTTGAAGGGTTGAAGCCGCGCGCAGCGAGGTTCAATCGGTCAGCAGCCGTAACCGGTGCACGGCGGCGGTGAACTGCTGGTCACGACATCGATCCGACCCCAGGGCGCATTCAGTACACCCCCGGAGGCGAAGCGCTTGAGCAGGTTGCCGTTGAAATCGAAGATGTCGACGTAACCGAGTCCGGCACCCAACACCTCGTCGTGCGCTGTTGCGTCCTGCTTGGCATAGGTCACGTACAGCTGGTTGTCGAGCTGCTGGATGCCGAATGGCGCGAAACCTGCCGGGATCATCGGGTCGGCGAAGCCCCCCGCCACGGTGGTCTTGAGGAAGTGTGTATCGAATACGTCGATCTTCGCATTGTGCAGATCGGTTGCGTACAGCAGGTTTGCCGTGCCGTTGGTGGCCGTGGCCAGGCCCTTGTACACGGCGCCACCGGCACCGTCGTCGTACGCGATAATGCCGTTCGAGCACGCGCGGCGACTGACCTATTCCGGCGGGATCGGTCGCGAGTGCTCGTCGGCAAGCCGTTGAACGAATGCGGTCAACACGTCCGGGCTGATGTCGGACACGGCGAGCCAATCCATGCCCGTGCCGCGTGCGGCGGCCACGTTGAATCCGCGCACCGAGCGCGGCTCTGGCAGTGAACGGGTCGACTCGGGTTCAACGAAAACGTCGATGATGTGCTGCCGATGGCGATACACCAGCGTCGCAACCTGCTGCTCGCGCAGCGTGTCCAACCTGCTTCCGATCAGCGTGAAGCCTTCGGCCGCAAGGTCCCGAACCGGGGGCGAATAGTCCAGCCGTGCCGATAGCCACGGCTTGACGGTGTGCCGGTCGGACGAGGCGACTTGGATCAGTCGGTCGCTCAGCACGGCGCGCGAATGGATCGCCACCGCCTCGACCGCGCGGTCTCCGTTGACGCGCCAGTTGACGACGGTCGTGGTGACGAGCCACGCCAGCACGCTGGCGGCACAGCCGGCCAGAGCGCCTCCGCTGAGCCACAGCCAATGGTCGGGGCGCGCGCGCGGCGATTGGGCGCGCGCAGCGAGCGTCGTCGTAGCGCGCGTATCCGCGAACCGCGCCTGGAGGCGGGCGCGCAACTCGGGCGGCGCCTTGAAGTAGGGCGCTTCTGCCCGCAGCCGGGCGCACAGCGCCAGCAACCCCTGGTGTTTTTCGGCGCAGCCAGTGCAGGCGCGCAGATGCCGCTGGATCGAGTATCGCCGAAGGGCACCGACGTGACCGTCGGCGTACGCGCCCAGCCAGATCCCGGCTTCATGACAATTCATGACTCACCTCCACGCGTCGGCCATGCATCGAGTGCAGCAGGGGAGAGCGTTGCAACAGGCTGCGGGCGCGCGCAAGCCGGGACATCACCGTGCCGATCGGAATGTTCGCGATGCGGGCGATCTCCTTGTACGAAAGATCCTCGAGTTCACGCAAGATCAATACCTCACGAAAAGCATCCGGCAGCTGTTCGATCGCTTCGCTCAGCACCCGGGCGTCGCTGCTTCGCACCGCCGCCTGTTCTGGATCGATCGCGGTCGGGTCCTCGGTCAGATCGAGCGCGGTGCCGTCGTCGGGCACTTCCTGTGCCGGGCGGTTGTGCCTGCTCCAGTCGTAGAACGCGTTCCGCACGATGGTCAGGAACCACGGCCGTGCGTCGCTGCCGCGCAGTGCGCCCAGGTACTTCAGCGCGCGCACGCAGGCGTCCTGAACCACATCCTCCGCGTCCTGCGAGTTGCGCGTCAGCCACCGGGCCAGGTTGTAGGCGGCGTCCAGGTGTGGCAGGACCAGCTCTCCAAAATGCACGGGATCGGCCAAGCGGGCACTCCTTACTTTGCTGCATGTACCTCTGCGCGATCGGCTGTATTCCCGCATTCGGCGCCTACCCCCCGAAAGGCGGGAGCCAGTAGTCGTAGCTGCCCTTGTCCGGTGAAATGGAGTTGGTGTGCCGGACGTTGCCCACATCCGCCTTCGGCGGGTCCAGCACCTTGCCGGGCGCGGCGCAGGAAGCGATCAGCGTTGCAGCGATCGTCAACAATCCCAAAGCAAGCCGGTTCTTCACGATGAGATCCTTTCGTTAGAGGCGACATGAGCAAAAGTCGAGGCGTCGAACGCCACAGCCATGCATGCCCGACCGCGCGCGGACGTGCTTTATTCGAGCGGGAATAATCTGGAAGGCGGCTCGCTCGGAGTCGCCGCGGAACACAAATGACTCTTAAGAAACCGGCCATCGTGTTTTTGGGCGCGACTGAGGTCGCGGCCCTGACCGGATGCGCCGCGCCGCGGCCGGCGCCGGGCGCCCCTACTACCGCGCCGGGCGCCCCTGCAGTTCCTCAGTCAGCTTGGCGACCGACTCCCGGCTCGCGTCCTCGGCGAGCTGCACCTGGTCCTCCGACAGTTCGCCGATAGCAGCCATTTGGCCATACGTGCGCTGGCAAACGGGAACTAGCTGTCTGGTGCTCTCATCGGCGCCGTCACGATCCTCATTCAGGTAGGCCTGCATCCTTCTGACGGCATCGAGGTACATCGAATCGTGATCGGCCTGCGGCGCGAGCTTGTCGAACGCAGCGGAGGCAAGACCTTCGGTCAGGCGTATTTGACGCAGAATCTGCATGCCTTCGGGGCTGATGGCCTGACGACTCTCCCGAGCATCATCCCGAATCAGCATGCCTACCTGAAAGGCGGCCAAGTCGGCAACCGTTTGGCAGATCAGGGCGCGCTGTGCATCACGCGAGAGTCCTTGGGAGGCCGGCTTGGGCTGTGACTCGTCCTGCCAGGTACCCTCGGCAGCACTGATCGCACCCGTCAAAGCCAGGCACAAGGAGGCGACTAGCGAAAGGCGATTTATCTTCGACATTCCCGGACTCCCAAGGTAGGGGGTGACTCGCGTGCACACTGCTCGCCGACGCCTCAATGGGCCGCCATGAGCGGTTGGGTCGCAGCCCGCGGTTGCACTTCCGACCAGGTGTCGCCGCCCTCGGAGCCGACCCATGCGCTGTCCTCCGCCCACGGCCGCGGCGTGTCCCGCAGAACCGAATGGGCCGACCGCTGAGCTTGCGGAACTGCGGACCACGTGTCGCCGCCCTCACTGGCCGCCATCGGGGAGCCGCGCTGCACGTTGGTCGTGGACGCGCTCGTTGCCGCCACCGGCGATTGGATTGAGGGCGTATAGGCCTGCGGTTGCAGTTGCGACCAGGTGTCGCTGCCTTCACTGGCCGCAAACGCGGCGTGCGAGCACAGACCGGCAAACGCTGCTGCCATTACAAGATGCATCTTCATGGAAGACTCCTTTGGTTGGGTTGACGTTCGTGCCAATTGGCAGATCGTGACGTGCAGTACTGATCGGGCCGGAACGGTATTCAAACGTTTTTCGCGCTCACCGAAATTTGCGGCAGTCGGGAATAAACGGGCATGTTTGTCGGTATCGCACCAGAACCGGCGCAAAGTGTTCTGAATCACACGCGCGTGGCCGTTCTGGCTTACCGTCGGCGCCAGTACGAAATCGACGTGTTCGTCTGGCCGGTCGATACCGGCACCTCTGGCGTGTCGGGCTCGACGCGAACCAGCCGGGGATACAACGTGGCGCGCTGGAGCGAGGGCGGGATGAACTTTTGCGCGGTATCCGACGTCGAAGCGGGCGATCTGCAGCACCTGATGGCGTTGATTCGAACCGCGTCCACCGGCTGACGAGCGCCAATGGGCATCAGAGATTGCGTGGAATTTGTGACTTGACCTCGCGCCTCATGTCTGCCTGAATCCAGGCGGCGTCGCCGTGAGATGCGAGAAATTCCGACACGGCAATGAAGTGCACCACATCGCAAAACGTCAGCGCGCGCAGAATCGGCCACGTCGCGTAGCTTTCCTCGGCCTCATCGAGCAGGGCATTGGCCGAATCGGGGTCGATCCGTTTGCGTGCGATGACGATCTCTCGATAAAGATCGCGTCCCCGCAGGCGCGGATGCCGGGCCGACACGGTTCGGTACAGCTCAACAAGTTCTCGGGCGACGCACCTGGCGAAGCGTCGTTCGCGCCAGCGCCCAAGGCCTGCCAGGAGCCCGCGCCAAGCGGTGCCAGTCAGCCACCTCGGTGCCTTGTCTGGTGGGCGAGTCGCCACCGGTTGAGTTGGCGCGGAGATCTGTTCGCAGCCATAGTGCGCGGCGCTGGACAGCCCGCTTGCGGCGTTCGCTGCGGCGATGACTCCGAAACGCTTGGGATCAGCGATGAACAGGTCGAGACAGCGCGCGCTGCAGAGGCAAAACAGCGATCTGCCATGAGCAAAGCGATACGGTGAGTCTGCGTCGACCAACATTCCGCAGACCGGGTCGGTCAGCGCTTCAGATTTGCTGACGGCGCGCATAGTGCTAAAGATGGAGGTGCCATTTCACCGATTCAGTTGACCGGTACCGCCCGAGGCACTGTCTTATTCCCGGCGCCCCTTCTTTCCGATGGCTGGGATACGCCCCGCGGTGTTCAGGTACTGCGATGTAGCGGGTCGCCACGACCCGCGGGTTCAGGTGGAAATACCTCCCGGATGAGGGGCGGATCATGTTCGATGGATCGATGAGCGAGAGTACAAATAAGGCCGCAGTGAACGTTCGCAGTCGACTGTTCCTTGCTCTTCCTTTAGTGCTCTTCGCATTCGTCGCACTCACCGTCGGATTTGTCGCAAGCAAGACACTCAGGCAGCCCTACCGAACTGCCTTCCGTCCAGGACGAAGTCGTGCTCGATTTCAACCTGACAGGCGCGTGCCGGCTTGATACATCCAGCAATTGTTAAACAGAGCGTCTTAAATAATGCAGTATGAAGGAGTAAGCTATCGTCGTGTTCCCTGGCGGAGACGACGATGCGGAAATTGCAGATACGGGATGCCGAGGTGATGAAAATCGCCATCCAGCAGGAAATCGGTCGGTCGGAGGAGTCGCGCTACGACCACCGGCTGCACGGGGTGTTGCTGGTGGCGAACGGGCAAAGCTGCCACGGAGTGGCGGAATTGTTTGGCGAGGACCCCACCACCGTGCAGCGCTGGGTGCGGCGCTTCGAGCAACGCGGCTTCGAGGGGCTGCACGACGGGGAGCATACGGGTCGGCCCCGTTCGCTGGACGAGCGGCAGTGGCGGCAGCTGCAGCGCGATTTGCGCCGCGACCCGGAGCAGTTCGGCCATCCCCAAGGTCTGTGGGACGGCCGCCTGCTGAGCAGACACCTGAAGAAGCACTACGGAATCGATTTGGGGGTGCGCCAGTGCCAGCGCCTGTTTCATCAGATGGGGTTTCGGTTGCGCAAGCCCCGGCCGCAGGTCGCCCAAGCCGATCCGATCCGGGTTGCGGCGGTAAAAAAAACTGCGCCGACTGGCCCGTCGCGCTGACGTGGACCTGTGGAGCCTGGACGAATGCCACTTCCAGCAACACGGAACCCGCACCCGGATGTGGGTGGCGCCCGAGGTCAAGGATCCGGTGGTGCTGCACGCGCCCACGCGCAAATCGATCGCCTGCTTCGGCGCCGTGAGCCTGAACGGCGGGCAATTCGTCTGGGCAACCTCGCCGACGTTCAACGCCGACACTTTCGAGTGGTTCCTGCGCCAATTGCTTCGCCATCGCCGGCGCGGCAAACGCATGGTCGTCGTGCTGGACAACGCCGGCTACCACCACGCCCGTCAATTGCAGCCGTTCCTGCGCCGTGTCCGGCATCTGCTGACCCTGCTGTTTCTGCCGCCCTACAGCCCGCAGCTGGCCCCGATCGAGCGCGTCTGGAAGCTCGCGCGCCGGCTTGCCACGCACAACCACTACTTCGCCACACTCTGCGAACTGGTTGCCGCCGTCGTGCTCTGCTTCCAGCGCTGGCGCAAGCCGAATCGGGTGCTCCATCGTCTATGCTGCAATATTTAAGACGCTATGTTTAGAGGCATTCGTGACCGCTCTTGAAAGCGATGGCCAATCACCGTCGGATGGGGCTCGCCTACGCGAGCCCGTCCATGTCCGTAACCAGGCGCCTGGCTGATGCGCGCCGATCGCCATCATCCTCCGCGGTACCTCGAATCCGGTGCAACGAAGACTCGAACGTTCTGCTCAGGAAGGTCCGCCGGGGCCACCTCGCTCAGATCGACATGAGTCAGGACGGGCGACACATCGAAGCGCCACGTGAACGATCGCTCCGACCCGTTCTCACCGTCGACGATGAACTTCACGGTTCCGCCATAGGCGACGTTGACCGAGTGCAAGCTGCGCGATACCCGCACGATCCGGTCGGCGGAATCGGCCTCGGCCGGTGTGCCGTAAACGCTCGGGTAGTCGCGCTGCAGGCTGCTCAATGGCGCAGTCGTGGCCACGACCGGCGACGGGGTCGAA
>WNFR01005181.1_pt1 | contig 13349 bp, 13 predicted proteins | sample 5400221 | NCBI WGS metagenome assembly WNFR01 (sample SAMN13153357, study PRJNA577476) | soil metagenome | isolation source: 40 cm soil under Madrone tree | place: USA:California | collected 2016-06-14
CACCACACCAGGGAGGACGACCCCATGCCGTACGACCTCGTGATCAAGAACGGAACGGTGATCGATGGCTCCGGTCTGCCCGGGTTCCGGGCGGACGTGGGGGTGCGGCACGGACGCATCGTCTCGATCGGCCGCATCCGCGAGCGCGGCCGCGAGACCCTCGACGCCGAAGGCCACGTGGTCGCTCCCGGATTCGTCGACGGTCACACCCACATGGACGCCCAGATCTTCTGGGATCCGCTGGGGACGTCGTCCTGCTACCACGGCATCACGACGGTCGTGATGGGCAACTGCGGCTTCACGCTGGCGCCGTGCGCGGCGAAGGACAAGCACTTCGTCGTGCGAAATCTCCAGAGAGCCGAGGACATTCCGCCGGAGGCGATGGAGGCGGGCATCGACTGGCGCTGGACGACCTTCCCCGAATTCCTCGACACGCTCGAGAGCCTGCCGAAGGGTATCAACTACGCCGGCTACATCGGCCATTCGGCGCTGCGCACCTATGCGATGGGCGAGCGCGCCTTCGAGAAGCCCGCGACCGAGGACGACCTGCGCGCCATGGAGCGCGAGCTGCGTGACGCGCTGCGGGCCGGCGCCATGGGCTTCACCACCTCGCGCTCGCCGAGCCACGAGACGCCCGACCACCGCCCGGTGGCCAGCCGCGTCGCGGACTGGGCGGAAGTGCGGCGGCTCGTGAACACGATGGGGGAGCTCAACGCGGGCATCTTCGAGATTGCGGGCGAGAACGTGGATCGCGAGGCCGACCACCCGGGCCTGCCCGACTATCACCGCCGGCTCAAGGCGCTGGCCGTCGAGAGCGGCCGCCCGATCACGTTCGGCGTCTTCGGGCGCCGCGGCGTCCCGAACGTCTGGCGCAAGTACATGGCGCTGCTCGACGAGACGGCGGCCGAGGGCGGACGCATGTTCGCGCAGGCGCACAGCCGCTCGCTCTCCGCGCTGCTGTCGTTCAAGACCCAGATGCCGTTCGACCGCCTGCCGCTGTGGAAGGAACTGCGCAGGCTGCCGCTGGCCGAGAAGATCGCCAAGCTGCGCGACCCCGAGTTCAAGAAGAAGCTCGTCGAGGCCACCAACGAGAAGCCGGAGCAGAAGGCGCTCGGTACCGAGGCGCGGCCGCAGCCGTACGAGTGGCTCTTCGTGTTCGACAGCGTCGAGGGACCGCACCGATCGGTGGCCGAGGTCGCGGCCGAGCGCGGCGTGCACCCGGCGCAGGCGATGATCGACCTGGCGCTGGAGAAGGACCTCGATCTCTTCTTCCTGATGCCGGTCGCCAACGAGGACCAGGACAACGCGCTCGAGATCATGAAACACCCGCGCGCGTGCGTCACGTTCTCGGACTCCGGCGCCCACGTCACCCAGCTCATGGACTCCTCGCTCCAGACGCACCTGCTCGCCCACTGGGTGCGCAAGAAGCACGCGTTCACGCTCCCGGAGGCGGTGCGTATGCTCACGCTCGTGCCCGCCACCCTGTGGGGTTTCGCCGACCGCGGCCTCGTCCGCGAGGGCATGGCCGCCGACTTCGTGGTCTTCGATCCCGAGACCATCGGGGCGGAGATGCCGGAGCTGGTGGCGGACCTCCCGGCCGGCGCCAAGCGGCTGGTCCAGCGCTGCCGCGGCGTCGCGGCCACGGTGGTCAACGGCGAGACGATCCTGCGCGACGGCAAGCCGACCGGCGCGCATCCCGGCCAGCTTCTCCGCGGTCCCCTCGCGCGCCGGGGCTGAGCCGTGCTCGCGATCTGGGTGAAGGTCCGCATCAAGCCGGCGGAGCGCGGACGGTTCCTTGCCGCCATCGAGCAGGACGCGCTCGGCTCCGAGCGCGACGAGGCCGGCTGCTGCCGCTTCAACGTGCTCCAGGACGACGCCGACCCCAACACGTACTACTTCTACGAGGTCTACAAGGACGAGGCGGCGCTGGAGGCGCACCGGGCCGCGCCGCACTACGCGAAGTGGCGCGCGGCGGCCGACACGCTGGACGGGCCGTCACAGCCGACGCGCTGCAAGACCGTGTTCCCGAGCGATCCGAAATACTGGCTGGGAGCCAAGAAGTAGCTCCGTGACGTGGCTGTCGCCCGTCGCGCTGCTGGTCCTCCTCGCGGCCGCCACGGGGGGCGGTCAGCCGGCGCGGCCGGCGGAGCCGTGGCCAGGGCGCAGCACCACCGGCCAGCTCCTCGTCGCCACCGACGATCTCCGCGACCCGCGCTTCGCGCGCACGATCGTCTACATGCTCCGCCACGACGCCACCGGCGCGCTGGGCCTCGTCGTGAATCGCCCGGTCGGCACGCTGCCGCTGGCCCGCGTGCTCGAATCGCTCGGGCGTGACCCCGAGGGCGCCGGCGGCGAGATCCGCGTCCACTATGGCGGGCCCGTGGAGCCCGAGCGCGGCGTCGTGCTGCACACGCCCGCGTGGGAGGGCGGCGACAGCCGCGTCGTGCACGACGGCGTGGCCGTCACCAGTGATCCGGCGATCTTCGACGCCATCGCCCGCGGCACCGGGCCGCGCCGCGCGATGTTCGCGGCCGGCTATGCGGGCTGGGCGGCCGGCCAGCTCGAGGCCGAGCTCCAGGGCGGCTTCTGGTTCGTGGTCCCCGCCGACGAGGCGCTCATCTTCGACGACGACGCCGCGAGCAAGTGGGAGCGCGCGACGGAGCGCCGCAAGGTCGTGCTCTGAGCGCTATCATGTCCCGGTCGCGCCACGAACCCTGAGCTCGGAGGCCAGAGATGCTGCGTCGTGTCCTGATCGCCTCGGTCGTGCTGGGCGCCGCTGCCGCGTCGGCGACCTCGTTCGCCGGCGCCCCCCTCGTCGTCAGCGTGTGGGGCGGCAACTGGAAGGACACCATCGAGCGCGTGGTGGCCAAGCCGTACACCGCGCAGACCGGCATCCCCGTGGAATTCGAGGTCGGCGGCACGCTCGATCGGCTCGCCAAGGCGCGCGTGGCCAAGGGCGCGCCGCTGGTCGACGTCACGTTCACGACCTCGCACGTCGCGCGGCTGTACGCCTCCGACGGCCTCCTCGAGAAGCTCGATCTCGCGAAGCTGCCGGCGTCGAAGGACCTCGCGAAGGAGGCCTTCCGCAGCGAGCACGCCATCGGCGGCTGGGCGTACGTCTATACGATCGCGTACCGGGCCGACCAGGTGAAGACACCGATCACGAAGTGGGCGGATCTCTGGCGCCCCGACCTCAAGGGCAAGATCGCGATGCCCGACTTCGATCCCTCGCACATCATCACGATCAGCGCGCTGCTCGAAGGCGGCAACGAGAAGACGTGGGAGAAAGGCCAGGAGCGACTCCGGCAGCTCAAGCCCAGCATCGCGGCGTTCTTCTCGACCGACGCGCGCAGCCAGGACCTCATGAAGACGGGCGAGGCGCCGGTGGAGGTGATGCTCTCGATCAACGCCTTTCACCTGCGCGAGCAGGGGGTGCCGATCACGATCGTGGAGCCGACGGACAAGCCCGGCATCCTCGGCATCGACGTGGCGACGGTCATGGCCGGCAGCCAGAAGACGAGGAACGCCTACGAGTTCGTCAACCTGCTGCTGTCGAAGGACGTCCAGGAGCAGCTCGCGGCCGGCTTCAAGGCCGGCCCCACGAACACGAAGGCCGGCGTGCCCGCCTCGCTCAAGGGCCAGCCCGGCGTCTTCGCCACGCCCGCGGAGTGGAAGGAGCGCGGCTACATCATCGACGACGAGACGCGCGCGATGCTGCTGCCGAAGTGGAAGGAGTGGTTCAACGCCAACATCGTTGCGCGCTAGGCTCGCCGGCTATCTGCTGCTGGCGCCCGGCCTCGTCGCGATCGTGTTCTTCGCGACGGCCCTCGGCGCCCTGTTTCGACTGAGCGTCCTCGAGTTCGTCCCCGGCTCGCTCCGCACCGGCGGCGTCACCGCCGCCAACTTCCGCGCCGTGCTCTCTGCTCCGTACCTGCGCGCCATCGGCGACACCGCACTGCTCAGCGCGGCCACCACCATCCTCACCCTGCTGGCGTCCTATCCCGTCGCCTACGCGCTGGCGCGGGCGCGCTCGGGGCGCGTGCGCTCGCTATTGCTCGGACTCACGCTGGCGCCGTTCTTCACGGGCGCCATCGTGCGCACGTACGCCTGGATGCTCGTGCTCGGCAGCTCGCTGGTGACCTGGCCCGTGCGGCTGCTCTTCGAGCCCTCGGGCGTGCTCGTCGGGCTGGTGCACTTCTCGATGCCGACGATGATCCTGATCCTCGCCGCCGCGCTGGCTCACGTCGATCCCGCCCTCGAGCGCGCGGCGGCCAGCCTCGGCGCGCGGCCCGCGCGCGTCTTCGCGCGCGTCACCCTGCCGCTCTCCATGCCGGGCGTCGTCTCCGGTAGCCTCATCGTCTTCGCCTGGACGTTCAGCGCCTTCGCCACACCCGAGCTGCTCGGCGGCGGCCGCGTGAAGATGATCGCGAACGTGGTGAAGGATCTGGCGCTCGACTCGTTCAACTGGCCCGGCAGCGCCGCCTTCGCCATCGTCGCGCTGGCGGTGACGCTGGCACTGGTGGCCGCCCTCGGGCGCCTGCTGACTCCCCGCGCGAGCTGAATGGCGGCGGCGCGCGCGACCGGCGTCGCCGTCGTCGTGCTCCTGCTGGCGTTTCTCACGCTGCCGAGCGTCGTCGTGATCGTCGTCTCCTTCAACCCCACGACGATCATGGCCTTCCCCCCGCACGGGCTGTCACTGCGCTGGTACGAGAACGCGCTGACGTACCCGCAGTTCCAGCGCGCGGCCGTGAACAGCCTGATCGTGACGGCGGCGGCGACGCTGCTCGCGCTGCCGATCGGCACCGCCGCCGCGCTGGCGCTGGTCCGGCACCGCGTGGCGGCCCGCGCCGTCTGGGCGGCGGCGCTCCTGTCGCCCCTGGTCGTGCCGGGTGTGGCCGCGGGCCTCGGTTTCCTGATCCTCGCCGCCGGGCTCGGCCTGCTCGCCAGCCGCTGGGTGCTGATCGCCGTCCACGCGATCCTCGTGCTGCCGTTCGTCATCCGCTCGGTGAGCGTCTCCGTGGCCAACCTCGATCCCGCGCTCGAGCGCGCGGCGGCCAGCCTCGGCGCGCGCCCATCACGCGTCTTCCGGCGCGTCACGCTGCCGCTGCTGCGCCCGGGACTCGCGGCGGCGGCGCTGTTCGCGGTCATCGTGTCGGTCAACGAGTTCGTGGTCTCGCTCTTCGTCTCCACTCGCGTGACCGAGATCCTGCCGGTGGCGATGTTCACGTACGTCGTGAATTACACCGACCCGACGATGGCGGCGCTCTCCACGCTCTTCATCGCGGCGACATTCGTCGCGGTCTTCGCCGCCGAGCGCTGGCTCGGGCTCTCTCGGGTGTTCGGCCTGGAGGGCCACGCCCGGGGAGGGCCGAGCCGGTGAGCGCCGGCAAGCCGGTCGTGGCGCTGGAGGGCGTCCGCAAGGCCTACGGCGCGACGGTGGCCATGGACGGCGTCGACCTCGCGATCGACGAGGGCGAGCTGCTGACGCTGCTCGGGCCCTCGGGCTGCGGCAAGACGACCACGCTCAACGCCATCGCCGGCTTCGTCGTGCCCGACACCGGGCGCGTGCGCATCGACGGTGCGGAGGTGACCGACAGGCCCGCCTGGCAGCGTGGGCTCGGCATCGTCTTCCAGTCCTACGCGCTGTTTCCGCACATGAGCGTTGCCGACAACGTCGCCTTCGGTCTGCGCGAGCGCGGGGTCGGCCGGGCGGAGGCCGGGGATCGCGTGCGCGAGGCCCTCGCGCTCGTTCGGCTGCAGGGCGTCGCCGACCGGCGCCCCGCGCAGCTCTCCGGCGGCCAGCAGCAGCGCGTGGCCCTGGCGCGCGCGCTCGTGATCCGCCCGCGCGTGCTGCTGCTCGACGAGCCGCTGGCCGCGCTGGACCGCAAGCTGCGCGAGGAGATGCGCGCCGAGCTGAAGGAGATCCAGCGCGCGGTGGGGACGACGACGGTGTTCGTCACCCACGACCAGCACGAGGCGCTCGGCCTCTCCGACCGCGTGGCCGTCATGCGCCACGGGCGCATCGAGCAGCTCGGCACGCCCGAGGACGTCTACGAGCGTCCGGCCACGGCCTTCGTCGCCGACTTCGTCGGCGCCTCGAGCGTACTCACGGCCCGCGCGACGTCCGGCGATCTCGTCGAGATCTGCGGCGCGCGGATCGCCGTGCGGCTGGACCGGACGCTGCACCCAGGGGAGACCGTGCGCCTGCGGATCCGCCCCGAGCGCGTCGCCCTCGGCTCCGCCGGCGCGAACACGATACCGGCGCGCGTCAGCGGTGTCATGTACCTCGGCGACCACTCGGAGGTCCGGCTCGAGCTGGTGGACGGCACGCGGCTCGTCGCCAGCGTGCGCGGCCGCGCCGCGGTGTCGGCGGGCGAGCGGGTGTTCGCCCACCTGCCGGAAGGCGCCTTTCTGGAGACGCGCTGAGGTGTAGAATCCGGGCACGCTAACCAGTCCCGTGAGCCCCAACGCCTGGAGGTCGTCATGGCCCTCAACGGTCAGACCGAGGCCCGCAAGCTCCGCTCCCGCCTGAGCCACCCCGTGGTCGACGCCGACGGTCACTGGCTGGAGTACCTGCCGGTGATGCGCGAGCAGTTCCGCAAGATCGCCGGCGAGGCGGCGGTCGAGGGGTTGGCGCTGGCCAGCTCGCGCATCCCGAACGCGCTCAAGATGTCGCTGGGCGACCGGCGGCGGAAGCGCGTGGGCATGGAGGGGTTCTGGTCCTCGCCGAGCGAGAACGTGCTGGACCGGGCGACCGCGATGTTCCCCCGCCTCTTCTACGAGCGCCTGGATGACCTGGGCATCGACTTCTCGGTCGTCTACCCCACGGCCGGACTTTCGTTCCATCGCCTTGCCGATACGAAGATGCGCCGCGCGATCTGCCGCGCGTACAACGTGTTCACGGCCGAGCAATTCAAGCCGTACGCCGACCGCATCATCCCGGCCGCCATCATCCCGATGTACACGCCGGAGGAGGCGATCGAGGAGCTGGAGTTCGCGTCCAAGCAGCTCGGCCTCAAGGTCATCATGGTGGGCGGGCTGATGCGCCGGCCGGTGGCCGCGGTGGCCGAGGCGCAGCCCGACGCCGCGAAGTACGCCGAGTGGTTCGACGTCATCGGCATCGACAGCGACCACGACTACGATCCCGTGTGGCAGAAGTGCCGCGAGCTGAAGCTCGCGCCGTCCTTCCACAACGGCGCACGCTCGATATTATTGAGGAACTCGCCGTCGAATTTCTGCTTCAACCACATCGGCCACTTCGCCTCCGCCGGCCACGCCGTCTGCAAGGGCCTGTTCTTCGGCGGCGTCACGCGGCGCTTCCCCGACCTGAACTTCGCGTTCCTCGAGGGCGGGGTGGGCTGGGCGTGCATGCTCTACGCGGATCTCGTCGGCCACTGGGAAAAGCGCAACGGCGAGGCGATCAAGTCCACGCATCCCTCCCGCCTCGACCGCGCGCGGCTGCTCGAGTTCGCGCGCAAGTACGGACGCGAGGAGGTGGCGGAGGCGGTCGGCCGCGGCGAGGGTCTGGACGAGACGCAGGCCATGACCGGCGGCGTCGAGGACGTGGACGACTACTTTCGCTGCAAGGTCGAGAAGAAGCAGGATCTGAAGGAGCTGTTCGTGCCGCGCTTCTACTTCGGCTGCGAGGCCGACGACCCGGTCAACGCCTGGGCGTTCAACAAGAAGGCCAACCCGATGGGCGCGCGGCTCAACGCGATCTTCTCCTCGGACATCGGCCACTTCGACGTGCCCGACATGGCCGATGTGGTGCCGGAGGCGTACGAGCTGGTCGAGCACGGACTCATCGACAACAACGACTTCAAGGACTTCATGTTCACGAACGCCGTGCGCTTCTGGGGCGAGGTCAACCCCGAGTTCTTCCGCGGCACGGTGGTCGAGAAGCAGGCCAGCGAGGTGCTGCGCAATGGCGCTTGACCCCCAGGCCGCGAACGTCATCGACCTCGTCGTCAAGTCGGGGCGCCCCCCGTATCACCTGCTGTCGCCCAAGGAGGCGCGTCGGATGTTTCTCGAGACGCGACCGGCCTCGACGCCGCCCGCGCCGCAGATCGGCGCCGTGCGCGACGTCGAGGCGGAGGGCCCGCTCGGCGCCATTCCGCTGCGCGTCTATCGCCCCGCCGGTGTCCCCGACGCCAGGCGGCTGCCCGCGCACGTCTACTTCCACGGCGGGGGCTGGGTCATCGGAGACATCGAGACCCACGACGTGCTCTGCCGCCAGCTGACGGCGGAGGCGGGCGTCGCCGTCGTCTCCGTCGACTACCGCCTGGCGCCGGAGCACAAGTTCCCGGCGTCGGTCGACGACGCGTGGGCGGCGACGCGCTGGGTCGCCGGCCACGCCGATGCGCTGGGCGTGGACGCCCGGCGTCTCTCGGTCGGCGGCGACAGCGCCGGCGGCAATCTCGCCGCGGTGGTGGCGCTGCTGGCGCGGGACGCGGGCGCGCCGGCCATCGCGCTGCAGGTGCTCGTCTATCCGGTCACGGACCTCGGCGCGGAGACGAAGTCGTACGCCGATCTCGCCGACGGCTACATGCTGACGCGCGACAGCATGCGCTGGTTCCGCGCGCAGTACCTCACCAAGGAGGAGGACGCGCTCGACTGGCGCGTCTCGCCGATCCGCGCCACGTCGCTGGCCGGCCTGCCGCCGGCCCTGGTCATCACCGCCGGATTCGATCCGCTGCGCGACGAGGGCGAGGCCTACGCGCGCAGGCTGCGCGAGGCCGGCGTCAGCGTGGATGCCGTCTGCTTCGGCGGGATGATCCACGGCTTCGTGCCGATGGGCCGGCTCATCGACACCGCCTTCCGCGGCGTCACCTTGATCGCGGGGTCGCTGCGCCAGGCGCTGCGCTAGCCGCTCGGTGCGGCGCCGACCATGCCACGCCCAAGGGTCGGCGTGAGAACTGAAGGACGAGCTTGGTGCGGACTCCGAGCTTGGCCAGCATATCGATCAGAGTCTCGCTGTTGAAGAGGTCGATCCGGCCACGCACCAGATCGCTGACTCGCGGCGGACTGACACCCAACAGTTCGGCGGCCTCGCCTTGCTTGAGCTTGCGCGCCGCCATTGCTTTCTGGAGATTCAGCAGCAGGTCGGCACGAACCCTGAGAGACTCGGCCTCCTCGGCCGCCTTGACCTTTGCCACGGGCACCTATCCCTTCCGCCCCGCCCGCTGGCGCGGGCAAGGCGCGACTACTCGTAGTACGCGGGCGCGTAGCGCAGGCCGTCGCTCTGCGCCTTGTCGTGGTTGATCCACAGCTGCGCGCGGCGCTCGTCCAGCACGCCCTGGATCCGCTGTAGCGAGGCCAGCGTCTGCTCACGACTGACGTTCATCGAGGGCACCCGCTTGTTGTCCCAGTTGTCGCGGAAGTGCACGGCGTCGCCCGACAGCACGACGTAGCCGGTCTTCGGCAGGCGGACGAGCAGCGACTGGTGCCCCGGCGTGTGGCCGGGCGTCGACAGGATCGTCACGCTGCCGTCGCCGAAGACGTCGCGGTCGCCCGTGAGCTTCTCGAGCTTCTGCGTCGGCGTGAACGCCGGCTTGTTGGGCCCCGCCATCGCCCAGTCGTACTCTGCGCCCTGGATCAGGACGGTCGATGACGGGAACAGCGCGACGTTGCCGACGTGGTCGCCGTGCGTGTGTGACACGGCCAGGTAGGCGACGTCCGCCGGCTTGACGCCCAGCTCCGCCAGCTGCCCCGCCAGCGTCTTGGCGCGTCGATACGTGATCGCGCCGTTGGCCACCACCATCCCCTCCGGCATCGCGGCCACCGCGTCGGGCACGCCCGTGTCCCACAAGACGAGTCCCTTGTCGTGGCGGATCAGATAGCAGTTGTCGGAGAACTCGATCGGCCTGCCCTCGTTGACGCCGGGCGACCAGCGCGCCTGGTCCTTTCCGATGTTGCGCCCGCAGTCGAGCACGTACAGACGCTGGACCTCGGCGCTCGCGACGCCGGCGAGCAGGCAGATCGAGGCGATCACCATCACCACGACGCGGCGACTCATGGAATCCTCCTCGGAGAGACGGCGCGGATCAGGGCTCGCGCCGCGCGTTGGCGCGATGCTCGGGCGGCACCTTCGACAGGCGATCGGTCCACGTGGTGACGCCGTTGGCGTCGGTCCACGCATAGACCGTGCGCTCCCCGGCCATCGAGCTCGACGGCGCGCCGCCGGGCGGCGCCGTCGGCGGATTCGGGATCCACACCCACGTGTACGGCACGTTCACGCCGTCGCCGCGCAGCACGTAGCGCCCGGTGGGGAAGACGGCCTCGCGCTCGATCGGCTGGACGTCCTGCGAGAGCGGCGGCGCGTACGCCGGCGGCGGCGGAGCCGCGTACGCGGGCGGAGGGCCGTATGCGGACGAGGGGTCGTACACGGGAGGCGGCGCGGCGTAGGCCACCGGCGGCGGCCCGTAATCTACCCCCGGCGAGGAGTACGCGAACGGCGACGTGGAGTAGAAGCCGAACGGGCTGAAGGGCGCGACGACGATCAGGCGCGGGCCGAACGGGCGATGCTGGAAGTGGCCAAAGCCGCGGCCGCCGCCGTGAAAGCCGCGGCCGCCGCCGTGAAAACCGTGGCCGCTGGCGTGAAAGCCGCGGGCGCCGCCGTGAAAGCCGCGGCCGCCGCCGTGAAAACTGTGACCGCTGGCGTGAACGCCGTGGCCGCCGCGGTGCTGCGCCGCGGCCTGCGCCGGCAGACCGGTGAGGAGAATCAGGGTCGCACCGACCGCTACCGCACGGACCGCCGCCGTCATGCTGCCATCCTACTCCCATCCCCGGCGGCACGCGGCTTGCGTCTCAGTTCCAAGGCCTTATGCGCATGCGGACCCCGATGCTGCTGGCGGCCGTGCTCCTCGTCGGTGTCACCGTCGGCGTGGCCGCCGATCCCACTGCCAACGTGTCGTCGCCGCCCGCCCTGACGCCGGAGACCGCGCTGGCGTCGCTCAACGCGTCGATCGAGTGGTATCGCCAGGCGCGCGTGACGATGCGCGAGGTGAACCGCTCGGCGGGGGCGCTGTTCGCCCAAGAGGATCAGGAGACGGCGCGCCAGGCGCTGCAGCGCGCATTCGCCGTGGTGCGCGCCCGCGCCGCCCTGCTGAAGCAGGCGCCGGATCCGGCGACGAAGCCGCCGGCCCAGGAGCGGCTGGCTGCGGCTCGGGCGCAGCTCGAGGCCTCGATCAAGGCCGAGGAGCAGCGCGCGTCGCGTGGTCCAGCGCGCGAGCGCGCGGCCGCGCGCCGCCGGCTGGAGCTGGACCGCGCGCGGCTTTCAGTCATGACGGAGCTGCAGAGCTTCAACAACTCGCTGGCGGGAAACGCGCAGGTGGATCTGTCCCAGCAGATCGACGCGCTCGAGCAGTCGGTGCCGGAGCTGCGCGGCTCGGCCGCCGCGGCCGAGCCGGCTGCGGCGGTCGTGCCGGCCGCCGGCGGGCCGGGAACCTGGGCGCTCGTGGACCGGCTCATCCGACTGCATCAGAGCCGCGGGAGCGTGGACGATCTACGGGCGGCCACGGCCTCGCTCTCGCGCTCGGTGGGCAACGAGCTGCGCGCGACCGCGGAGCAGCTGCGCCCGCTCGGCGCCCGGCTCTCGGCCCTGGCGGAGAGCCCCGACACGGCCGCGGCCGCGGACGCGGAGCGTGAGTTCCAGACGGGGCTGGCGCGCGCCAAAGCCCTGACGGCGATCCTGATCCCGCTGCGCGAACACGCTTCGCTTCTGCGCCGCTACAGCGACGATCTGCGCGGCTGGGCGCGGGCGGTGGACGCGGAGACGCGGGAGGTGCTCAAGAGCCTCGGCCTCGAGCTGCTGCGCCTGTCCGTCGTCATCGCCATCGTGCTCCTCGGGGCGGTGGTCTGGCGCTTTCTGGCGCTGCGCTACATCGCCGACGGGTATCGTCGGCGGCTGCTCATGACGGTGCGGACCTTCGTGGTCACGACCACCATCGCGCTCGTGATCGTCTTCCACTTCGCGAGCGAGCTCACGCCGCTGGTGACCGCGCTCGGCTTCGCGGCGGCGGGCATCGCCTTCGCCCTCCAGAATGTGATCCTGGCGCTGGTGGGTTACTTCGCGATGCTCTCGCCCAACGGCATCCGCGTCGGCGACCGGGTGAGCCTGCAGGGACCGTTCGCGTACGTGTACGGCGAGGTCATGGAGATCGGCTTCTTGCGAATCCGGCTGCGCGAGCTGGCCGGCGAGCCTCCAACGCCCACCGGACGGATCGTCGTCTTTCCGAACTCCGTGGTCTTCACCGGGACCTTCTTCAAGCATCCCGACCGCGAAGAGGCGGAGCCGCTCAGACGCTCAGCATAGCCTTCGCGAGCAGCCGCGCGCCCTCGTAGCACTTGTCCGGCTGCTCGTAGGAAAAGGCCAGGCGGATGTAGTCCTCGCCGCCGCCGTTGGCGTAGAACACGGGCCCCGGCGTGTACTGGATACGCGCCTGGACGGCGCGCTCGGCCAGCCGCTCCTTGTCGGTGCCGCTCGGCAGGCGGATCCAGAGAAAGAAGCCGCCCGCCGGCCGGCTGATCGTCGCGTCGGTGCCCTTGAGCACCTCGTCGAGCCCCTTCAGCATCGCGTCGCGCTTGGCGCGGTAGACGCCGATCAGGCGCTGGACGTGGGCGGCCATGTTGTCCCGCATGAAATACGTGGCCACGCGCGACATGAAGGGATTGGTGCCGCCGCCGAACAAAAACGACTGCAGGGCCGGCACCATGTCTTTGGGCGCGCAGAGCCACCCCAGCCGCACGCCCGCGCCCAGGATCTTGGAGAGCGTGCCGGCGCGGATCACGCGGCCGCCGCGATCGAGCGCGTAGAGCGGCGGCAGCGTCTCGCCCTCGAAGCGCAGCTCGCCGTAGGCGTCGTCTTCGAGGATCAGCGTGTCGAACTCGTGCGCGAGCGCGATCAGCTCCTGGCGGCGCCGCAGCGACTGGCTCGGGCCCGCCGGGTTGTGGAAGTTCACGATCGTGTAGATGAGCTTGCACCTGCGTCCCGCGCGCCGGAGGCCCTGGAGCCGTTCTCGTACGGCGTCGGTGTCGATGCCCTCGTCGTCCACCGGCACGTCCAGCACGTGAGGCCCGTGGCGCCGGATCGTATTCAGCGAGCCGGAGAACGTCGGCGCCTCCGCGATGATCGCGTCGCCGGGATCCACGAACGCGCTGAAGGCCAGCGAGAGAGCCTGGCCCGAGCCGTTGGCCACCACGATGTTCTCGGGCGTCGCCTTCATCATCTCGAACCGCTGGTACTTGTGGCAGATCAGCTCGCGCAGCCCGAGGTAGCCCTGCGGGTCGCCGTAGGTCATCGCCTGCGCGCCCTCGGCCGCCATCATCTTCGCCGTCGCCTCGATCATCCC
>WNFR01005531.1_pt1 | contig 13349 bp, 12 predicted proteins | sample 5400221 | NCBI WGS metagenome assembly WNFR01 (sample SAMN13153357, study PRJNA577476) | soil metagenome | isolation source: 40 cm soil under Madrone tree | place: USA:California | collected 2016-06-14
TTGGTCTTGCTCAACGCGATGGGAAAGTTAAATGCGCAACCGCTGGTAGATCTCATCTCGGCAGGGGATATCTATGTCGAGATATCCATGCTCGAAGGCGTCGGCGGCGTCTCGAACCTGCTGGCGCAAGTACCTCTGGACCGCGTGCTCTTTGGCTCAAATGCGCCACTGTTCTATTTTGAATCCGCGCTGCTCAAGTTAACAGAATCGCCGCTAAACGAAGACCAACAACGCGCAATCCGCCACGACAATGCGTATCACTTGCTCACGAAAGATCGTTAATTAAAACTCTACGTGAATGAATATTTGATTGTCACGTATTCGGTGCCCCCGCCGCTTTGCGCCGGGCTCTAATCCCCACTAGATCAGGAGGCGAAGGCTCTTCCCGACGCGAAACGACTGGCAGTCAGGAATCGCTCGTCAGAAGCGTCCGAGCGCGCTGAAGTACCGCCGTCAGGGTTGTTGGGTCCAATTTGGCGATAAATTCAGCCCGCCGGGCGCGCCAATCCTGGCTCTTGATGTGGTCGGACCAATCCTGGCTCTTGATGTGGTCGGACAACGCCACGCCCGTCACAGGAAGACTGGGTGGCAAAGCGACCTCGAAGGGGTAGCCTTTGGCTTGCCGGGTTACGGGACAAACCAGCGCCAATCCCAGCCTTTTGTTATAGGCAGTGGGTGAGAGAACCACGGCCGGGCGACGGCCACTTTGTTCATGGCCTGACTGTGGGTTGAAGTCGAGCCACACCAAATCACCCTGAGCTGGCGTGTAGGCGGGATGTTTCACCCGATTTCCTTGCCCAGGGGCGGGCCCCAATCAGTTTCAGGGTGCAGGTTTTCCGCCGTAACTTTGGCCAGAAGCTTCTTCAGAGTGATTTCTTCGGCGCGCAGGGGAGCGACAATCATGCGCCCTCTTTGCAGTGTCAGGTTGACGGGAGTTCCTTTTCTGATCCGGGCTTGTGCAGCGAAGGCTTTTGGAATTCGCAATGCGAGACTATTACCCCACTTTTGAACGGCTGTTTTCATATCGTATCTACAAAGAGGCTACCACAACCATTCCACGGGCGCAAGCAGTCGGCCCCCCAATGAAGTTGGATCGCTCACAGCGCCTTTATTGGACTCGACATATTCTTCTGTCAGATCTCAGCGTTTACGAGGATTCAGAAGTGGTGTTGTTCGAGTCTGCGCTAACTCAGCCCTTTACCTCGATCTCCACCGATTCAATCGCCGAATGGCCCGATTTTTGGAACGGGCGCGGCATAGGTTGGGGAATTCCTTTTGCGTCAATCGTCCGGCATCGGCATATACAGAAGCTCACCATTTTCGCGAGGATTTTTCGAAGACCTTTGCAACGAAGCAATGAAAAGGCAGACTGACAGACCATGGCGCCAGCTTTTGGAGTGCGCCTGTCTTTTCTGGCGCTTTTGGTTGCGTGCCTCTCTCAGAGCAAGGAAATCGATTTTGCGGGTGGAACGCCTGGCATAAACAGTCAACAACGCCTACCGAGTCAAAAAGACGTCATTCTCACTGACTGGCTATCCCAGTGCTGCTTGCTTGCGGAAAAACCCCCAATTGACATGCTTACGCCATGCACCCGAAACATTCCTCGCCGTCGGCCCCGAGCTCTTGCATAACTCGCCGCGAATTCCTCGCCGCTTCGTCCGCCGCCCTTCTCGCTACGTCAATTGATCCCGCGAGTTCCGCCGCCGCGCAATCCTCCGCTAGCTCGCCCACGCTTGCACTGAAAGGCGGCGACAAAGCCGTGAAACAATCTCCAAAACTGCCCCTTCGCTGGGGCGAGCCGGAGCGCGACCGCCTCAATGCCATGCTCAGCCAGGATTCGCTGTTCTATTGGAAGGGACCGCAGACCACCTTGTTCACCGAACGTTTCAAACGGGTCTGCCCCTCCAAATATGTCATGCCCTGCTCCTCCGGCACCGCGGCCTTGCACATCGCTGTAGCCGCCGCAGGCATCGAGCCCGGTGACGAAGTGATTACCTCCCCGATCACCGACATCGGCACCATCATAGGCGTGATCTATCAACTAGGAGTCCCGGTGTTTGCCGATCTCGGCGCCAGCACCTATAATCTCGACCCTGCCGATGTCGAGCAGCGAATCACACCAAAAACAAAGGCGATCATCGCCGTTCATTTGTGCGGCAATCCGTGCGACCTGCACGCGCTCAAGACTCTCGCGGACAAACACGGTCTCATCTTAATCGAAGACGCTGCGCAAGCCTGGGGTTCCAGGTATCGCGGCCAGCCCATTGGGACCATTGGTCAGTTCGCCTGCTTTTCGCTGCAGAACAGCAAACAAATCACCTGTGGCGACGGTGGTGTCGTTGCCTCGAACGACGACCGCTTTGGTCCTCTCCTGCAAAAGTTCGGCGACAAAGGTTTCGACCGCCTCAAAGGCGGCTTATTTGAGTCATTCGCGACGAACTATCGCATGAGCGAACCACAAGCCGCGGTCGCCGCAGCGCAATTGGACCGGCTCGAAATGATCATCAGCAAGCGCTCTCAAATCGGCAATCTTCTGACCGAAAAAATCACCGGCTTACCTGGCGTGCTGCCGCACCAGGTCCATCCCGAAGATCGCTGCGGCTACTGGTTCTATTTTTTCCGCCTCAAGCCCGGCGCTTTGAGTTGTGATCGAGCGGAATTCGTGAAGGCACTGGTTGCCGAAGGCGTGGGAGCCTCGACGGGTTACATTCCAGTGCCATTACACCGAAATCCTGTCTTTCAAAAGCACGCCTTCTTCGCCGGCCGCTGGCCCGTCCGCGAACTCGGCCTGACGAAAATGGATTATACCGCGCATAAAACTCCCGAAGCCGAAGCCATCCTGCAATCTGGCATTCGACTCACCATCCACGAAGCCATGACCGACGAATATATTACCAGTGTCGCCGAAGCCATCCGCAAGGTCTCCCATCACTACGTTGCATAGCCACACTACGACCGGCCAAAGATATTCTGCAAGCATGACATCCGATTTGCCTCTCGCCGTCGAATTGCGCGGACTTGCCAAACAGTTCGGGGCGGTGCAGGCGAATGCCGGCGTGAATCTGCGGGTCGAGGCCGGGACGATTCAAGGTGTCATCGGCGAAAATGGCGCGGGCAAAACCACCGCCATGAACCTGCTCTATGGTTTGGTTCGGCCAGATGCCGGGCAAATTTTCATCCGTGGAAAAGAGTGTGCGTGGGGATCTTCCTCAGATGCGATCGCCTACGGAATTGGAATGGTCCATCAGCATTTCATGCTAGCCGGGCCTTGTTCGGCGCTGGATAATATCCTCGTGGGCGCCGAGCCATTGCGCTGGGGAATCATTGATCGCAAAAAAGCCCGCGCACAATTGGAGGCGTTGGCCAGCCAGTACGGACTGCCGGTGGATTGGAGCCGGTCCGTCGAGCTGCTCCCGGTCGGCTTGCAGCAGCGAGTCGAGATTCTCAAGCTGCTTTATCGACAAGCGGGCATCCTTATTTTTGATGAGCCCACCTCAGTGCTCACGCCGCAGGAAACCAAAGGCCTCTTCGACAATCTGAAAAAGTTGCGCGCCCAGGGAAAGACGATCCTGCTGGTCACACACAAATTGAATGAGGTCATGGCCGTGACGGATCGAGTCGCTGTGTTTCGGGACGGCAAAGTGATCGCCGAGGTGCTGACTTCCCAAACCACAGCGCAGGAATTGGCCAATCTTATGGTGGGTCGAAAAGTTTCGTTGAATGCCCCTGTGTCGGCCGCGCAACCAGCAGAGGAGTTGGCGATTGATGTCGCCCGCCTGACCGTGGCCGGCAACCGAGGCGGACGTCACAAACTTTCCGATGTGAGCTTCTCGGTGCGGCGCGGTGAAATCGTTGGAATTGCCGGCGTCGAAGGAAACGGCCAATCGGAGTTGTTGCAAGCGCTGCTCCACCCACGCGAAGCAACCTCGCGGAATTCCGGGAGTATCAAGTTTTTAGGGCAGGACGTTAGCCGATGGAAGGCCGCCCGCATTCGCGAGCTTGGCGTTGCGCTCATCCCGGAAGATAGGCAGCACGAAGGCTTATTGCTCGAGCGTCCGCTCCGCGAGAATTTCCTGTTAGGCTTGCAGCGGAGCCACGGCTTTAGCCACCGCGGTTTTGTCTGTGGAACAAAGCTGGAGGCAGTGGCGACCCAGGCGATGGAAGAATACGACGTGCGCCCGCGCGCTTTGTCGGCAACTGCGGGAACACTTTCGGGAGGAAATCAACAGAAGCTGATCATTGCGCGCGAATTTCAACGAGACCCGAAAGTGATCATCGCTGCGCAACCGACTCGTGGTGTCGATGTCGGGGCGATTGAATTTATTCACGAGCGCCTTGGTCGAGCGCGCGACCACGGAGCCGGCGTGTTGCTCGTCTCCTCTGAGCTGGATGAAATCCTGGCGCTTTCGGATCGCATTCTGGTGATGTATGAAGGGCGGATCGTCGCGGAATTCGGTCGAGGCCGCGTTTCCGAACGTGACTTGGGACTAAGAATGGGAGGAGCTTTGGCCAATGACAAATGACGCACTCCCGCGAGTTCTCCCTCTCCATGAACCGCCAGGTTTCCTGGTCTTCTCCCTCTCCGATGCCTGTCCCGAGGAAGTCGGGATTGGAGGAGAGGGCTGGGGAGAGGAGGCCTTTTAATATGCTTCCGCAAACTGCTTCAGACAAAGGACGCCATTGTCTCACGCGCGCTCTTTATTTCTTGCGATCTTTCAGACACGCACCTCGCACTCACTCGCTGTCCCCCCGGCGATGAAAAAACTCCTCCAACCACTGCTCGCTCTCGCTCTCGGATTGGCATGTGGTTTGGCCATCACTTGGGCCGCAGGTGAAAACCCCTGGCACGTGCTGCGGGTCCTGGAAAAGAGCGCGTTCGGCTCCAGCTATGACATCGGCATGACATTGTTCTATGCCACCCCACTTATCTTCACTGGCCTGTCCGTGGCGGTCGCCTTTCAAGCGGGCTTGTTCAACATCGGCGCGGAAGGACAACTCACTATGGGCGCACTCGCGGCAGCCGCCGCGGGCGCCCTCTGGCCACGCGTGCCTTCACCACTGGCGCCGCTCCTCGCAAGTTTGGCAGCGGTGATTGCCGGCACGGTTTGGGGCGGCATTCCCGGCTGGCTCCGCGCGCGGCGCGGCAGTCACGAAGTTATCAACACAATTATGCTTAATTTCATTGCTGCCGGTCTGGCCAGCTACGTCGCGCTCTACCTGCTCAAGAATCCTGAATCACAAAATCCGGAGACGCCGAATATTGGCGCTGGTTACTTCATTCATCAGTTTGCAATTTTTGGCGGCGCGCCCGTCAGTCTCGCGCTGCCTGTGGCCTTGCTGGTAGCGGGTCTCGTTTGGTTGCTGCTGTGGAAAACGACTCTGGGTTTCGAAATTCGCGCGGTGGGTCAGAACGAAGCGGCCGCGCGTGCCGCGGGTATCGACGCTGGTCGAATCAGAATCATTGCGCTCTGCGCCGCCGGCGGAATCGCCGGCTTGGTCGGTCTCGGTGAGGTCCTCGGTAATGCAGGGAGATTCAGAGTCGGCTTTTCTCCGGAATACGGTTTCATCGGGATTGCTGTCGCGCTGCTCGGGCGCAACCGGCCGGTCGGGGTCGTGGTCGCGGCGCTGCTATTTGGCGCGCTGCACAAAGGCGCTGCAGACCTGGATCTGGAAACCGAGCACGTCACCCGCGAGCTCTCGCTGGTCCTTCAGGCACTGATCATTTTGTCCGTTTCTGCCGAAGGGCTTTGGAATTGGCTGACTCCGTTGCGGAGAGAAAACCTCGATCAGAATCTCGGCTCCAAGCAAGCACGAATATGAGAACAAAAAATCTCTCACCAATGAGATCGCGTCTGAGTCAGTCCTGCTTGTTGTTCGAGCTCGGGGTTCGGATTTCGGCCTTCGGATTTCTTTCGGATTTCGGCCTTCGGATTTCGGAGTTCCCCACTTTACCATGCTCCTGCAGCTTCTAGCCTCCACCTTCCGCGTTTCGACCCCGCTGCTTTTTGCGGCACTGGGAGGACTATTCAGCGAACGCGCCGGGGTGATCAATATCGCTCTCGAGGGTCTGATGCTGATCGGCGCTTTCGGCGCGGCGGTCGGCACGCTGGCCACACACTCGCCCTGGCTCGGTTCCATACTCGGCGCAGCCGCGGGCGTGGCGCTTGCCGCGGTGTATGGTCTTTTCGTGATCCGACTTCGCGCGAATCAAATCATCGCCGGGATGGCCATCAACATGCTGGCCTTCGGCCTGACCCCATTCTTGTGCAAGATTCTGTATGATGTGACCGGTTCGACGCCGGCTATTCCGGTAACCGAACGCTTTCGCTCGGCGCCGCTGTACCTAAGTTGGGCGATCGTTGCCGCCTGTTATTTATGGTTGAAGTACACGGCGGCTGGACTTCGCCTAACCTTTGCCGGCGAGCATCCCGTTGCTTTGGAAGCGGCTGGCGTCCGCGTCAATGGCATGCGCTGGCTCGCGGTCCTGCTGAGTGGTGCGCTGGCGGGAATGGGCGGGGCGGCGTTGTCTGTTTGCCTCTCCTCATCGTTCTCGCGCAACATGACCGGAGGCCGCGGCTTCATGGCGTTAGCTGCTCTGATTTTCGGAAAGTGGAAACCCGTACCGACGGCGCTGGCATGTCTGCTGTTCGGTTTCTCAGAAGCCGTGCAGATCCGGCTGCAAGGCGTCAGCCTCTGGGGTCACCAGCCGATCCCAGTTCAATTCATTCAAATTCTCCCGTATGTGGTGACCATGCTCGTCCTCGCGGGTTTCGTTGGGCGCTCGCGCCCGCCCAAAGCACTCGGCCTGCCGTTCCGAAAACCATGAACAAAACAACCAACCACTTACCTGACTGTTTCTCCAGACGCTGGTTTTCGGAGCTTGGACGCTTTCCCTACCTCATGCTCGAACACAAAGACGCCCTTCTTATTCCCCACCACGACATCCGGAAATTTTTTGTTGCTGATGAAGCCAGCAACCACTTGTGTGCCGATACCCGAGTTATCATCGATTTGTTGCGGAATAAAATCGGCCTGGCCCGGAGCTGGGCGCACCAGCTTGAACCAATAAAGGACGGCCGGCGCATTGGGCTCGGCATCCCCTTGCGGTCCGTGCGCCCAAAACCGTTTTCCCGTCACAATATCTTTCAAGCCATCGCCATCCATATCGATCAGCGCCAGCGAATGACCTTGCGAGAACTGAACACCGTAGCGATTCGGCGTCGCATCTTTGTTCAGGATGAGATGCTCGCGAAAGGTAATTTGGCCGTTCTCCCGAACCTGCTCGAACCATGCCAGGCCGTACAGATGCGCCGCGAGGCTCGTGATGACGTCGTTCAATCCGTCCCCATTCACATCGTAAACTACCATCTGCGCTCCCCCCGTTCCGAACGCGGCGGGATGCCGAATCCAGACCGGATCTCCTGCCAATGAAGCCGGCTGTTCCCACCAGGCATCTTTCTCAAGAATATCGATCTTGCCATCGCCATTTACATCACCGCTGCCAATACCATGGGTGAACCGCTGCCAATCTCCTTTCGGTGTTATCGGATGAAACGTCCAGGGAGCGCCCGGATTCTTCCAGTCGGCAGTGGCGTAGCCGATATAGCCGCGAGAACAGCAAAGGATGTCGGGCTTGCCATCGCCATTGATATCAATGAACCCCGGCGATTCGTTATCGAGCACGTCGAAAATGACATGTCGTTGCCAATGTCCTTCGCGGCCTCTTGGATTTTCATACCACGCCGCCTCTTTTCCCGGAAAACCGTACACTAAAATATCAGTCCAACCGTCACCATTGAAATCATAGGTGAACATAAGGAAACATTCCGAATAGGCATTGTTTGTGCCCAACCCGCCCTCAAAGCCCGGAATTGTTTCTTCAATGCCATCAGCCTTCTTACGCTTAAAAGTGGTATTGGCCGGGGCAAACTCATGGCGCTTCTTAAAGTCAGGCCCCTCGTACCAGAACGGACCCGACACCACATCCATTTTGCCATCGTGATTGAAATCACCGTAGTTGGCCCCCTCGGCCCAGAATTGGTCGGTGAGCTGGATCTTTTTGAAAGTGTGGACGCGGTCCTGCGCAAATGCGGTAGCTGCCATGCAAAGAACAAATGAAAATAGAATTCGTCGGAACATGGGGCCAATGGTTTGCACCGATGCTTCCTCGGGTCAAGAACTCCCGATAAGTACACCGGCCAAAAAGACGAGGATTCCACCTAATACAACTTGAAAAACCGCCGAGGTCAGCGGTGTGTCCATGAATTTGTGCCGTACCCAGGATATGATTCCCAATTCTACTAACACCACCCCGACGGCGACCGAGGTCGCCGTCTTCACATCGCCAATCAAGTACGGCAGCGTATGCCCCAGTCCTCCTACCGCTGTCATTAATCCGCAAACCACTCCGCGCATGAAAGGATGCCCTCGGCCCGTAAGACTGCCGTCGTCGGACAAAGCCTCTGCAAAACCCATGCTGATGCCTGCGCCGACACTCGCCGCGATGCCAACGAGAAAGGTTTCCCAGCTTTTATGCGTCGCAAAGGCCGCAGCAAAGAGCGGAGCGAGCGTAGATACGGAGCCGTCCATCAAACCGGCCAGGCCGGGCTGCACGACTTGCAGCAAAAAAAGCCGCTTCTGCCGGGCGGATTCGTCCTCGCTCAACTTAGTGTGCGCAATGCGCTCGGCTGTCACCGCATGATGGCGTTCCTCCTCTGCGAGGTCCCCCAAAAGTTGGCGCGTCCCGGCATCAGTTGTGCGTCGCGCGGCCACTTCGTAAAACCTTTTGGTTTCCACCTCCATGGCCTCAGCGCTTTTCTGGACAGCCTTCAATCCCAGGGGGCGGATGAGCCAGATCGAGCGGCGGCGCACAAATCCGCGCACGTCCTGGCGCCGAATGAGCGGCACATGCTCGCCAAAGCGCGCGCGATAGCGCTCCAGCAACCGATGCCGATGCTCATCCTCCTGGTGGCGCATTTCCTGAAACTTCCTGGCCTGCTCTGGATAATTCTCACTCAGTCCATCAGCGAAGTCGTCGTAGATACGGGCATCCTCTTCCTCGAGGGAAATGGCCAGCGCGAGGATTTCCTGCTCGGTTAAAGTTTCGAAAGCGCGCATGGGTCGGCAACTGGTAACCAGCCATCGGCGACGGAGCAAACCAATTGTGTCGCAGTTTCAGTCATAAACGTATCGTGTAGCCTGGGCCAGTTAATGACCCTTTTGCAAAAATTCCCGATCTTGAAATCGCTTCTGCAGAAGTGCCACTGCCGCCAGGGCCACGCAGAGTTGAAACGGAATCGTCCACCTGTCCATGACTCCGAACGCGCGCGCCACTCCAACCGGCAGCAGCCCGATTAGGCAAGCGGCAAGCCACGCAGCAAAAAAATTCCAGCGGCGGACCGAAAAGTAGAGGCCGATCAATGGCAGCGTACAAAAACCTGCCATCGTCCTCGCTAGCGCCCGCCACGCCTGACCTGCCAGATCTCCATCACTCCAGCCGGTCGCAAGATAAATGCTGCCGCTGCCGTACACGAGAATGGCTGGTAGAAACTGACGCCATAATCCCCGGACCCGGCCTGCGATGATCTGTCGTTCGCGCAAAGGAGTAACCAGGAGCAACTCGAAGGCGCCGGTTTCCAATTCCTCCCGGAAACTGCTGGTGGCGCTGAACGTTAAGCCCAGCAGCAGTAGCAGTCCAAGGCCCGCTTGTGCGCCATATAAATCCGAAGGGTTCAGACTGAAAATAATCTCTACAACTATGACGAAAAAGCACCAGCCCCATTTGACCATCCGGCCTGAAGGCGAATAATGCTGCAGCCATCCAATTGGGTTTGCGCTCAAAGAGCGCGATAGATTTCGTTTCAGCGACTCCACACGAAAACGTGGCGAAAGAAATCTTCGCCTCAGCTCCGAATCGAATAATTGAGCAGGCGCATCGCGCCATGAGTGTTCAACGCGCCATGCTCCAACCCACGTTGCGCCCAGCAAAATCAAGAGAGAGGCGAAAACCATCACCGCCGCGCCGCGGAACCAATAAGCGCGTCCGGCCGAGGTCAGGGACGTCCACAGCTCACCCCAGGTTGTTTCGGCCGATGTGAGGATGAAACCTGGATAACCTCGATACCAACGGCCATGTTCGCGGACGGACGCATTGGTCGTGAGCTCGATCAGCCCCCGGGTGCGGCCAAGAATGCCATCCTCATTTTGGTAATAGAATTGCGCGAGGGGCGAATTCCAAAATGCGCGAGTTCCTGGTTTGAATGCCGCGGGTGTGCCGATCCGAGCCGATTCGCGAACAAGCGCGCCATGCAAATTAAGCATGATCAACAGCAGGACCAAAGCAAATGACAGTGCCAGGATCGCCGACTTGAGCCAGTCTCGTGGGATGGTCGAAGCCAGTAATCCTGCCGACTGGGCCAGCAGCACAGATGAGGCATCGAGCATCACCGCCATGGCGACATCGTTTACGCTTACTCCGCCAAATACCAGCGGCAGCAAGAGCCACGGAACCATGGTCAGAAAAAGCGAAACCGAACGGAGCATGTGAACAAACGCTTTGCCAACAACAATTCCAAATGAATGAAGCTCGGTAAGATAAAGCAACGGAAGTGTTCCTTCCCGGCGCTCGCGACTCACAGCATCGGCAGTGGCCAGCGGAACAAATAACCAGAGCGCCAGGAAAATAAAGAGATTCATCTTCCCAAACAAAACGGTTCCAAAAGCCTGGACGAGGTTCGGCGAGGCAATGCTTTGGGCCCGAGGTTTGATCGCGCCAATTGACCAGCGCGCGGCCAGGATGGCGGCGACCACTGAAAGTCCGCCAACGATTCGCAGCCAATGTGTCAGCGGCTGACGCGCTTGGGCTCGCAATTCCCGGACGATGACGGGCAGAACAGACATTCAGTAATGGACACCGACCACGAAGACTCGTTCCGCGTCCCTTGTGGGGATCGCTATGATTGGCAGGCCTGCGTCAGAATTGCTGACAAGAGTTTTGGAGCGGCCTGTACGCCAAGCTACCACGACCGACCAGGACCTACCACCGCCTACCACGACCTACCGACAGCCTACCGCAGTTGGGGCTGCCACGAGAGTCCGGACTCTCGCCTTTGAGTCGTAATTGGCCGTCACGCGGTTGTTGTCGCAGCTCGCTTCAGCCAAACCATCAAAATTGAAATATCGGCAGGGGACACTCCAGAGATGCGCGATGCCTGGCCGAGAGTGGCTGGCCGAATTTTCGAGAGCTTCTGTCGCGCTTCGTTTCGCAAACTCGGAACCAAGGCGTAGTCGAATGTGTCGGGAATACGTTTGTTCTCCAAAGACGCCAGCTTATCGATCTCGACTTGCTGCCTAGTTATGTAACCTGCGTATGTTAGTAATATTTCTACTTGTTCTGTTACTTCGCGCGGTAACGATCGATCTCGACCAACTAATGAGTCGTAGGTGACTTCCGGTCTCCGAAGCAATTCAGCCAAAGTTTCAGTCCCATCTCTTGTGCAGTTTAAGCGCTCGATCTCATTCTCAATTGACTTCTGTTTCTCACAAAAGGTTTGATAATTTCGCTCTGGCAATAATCCGATTTCCCAGCCTATTTTCGAGAGTCTCGCGTCTGCGTTATCCTGGCGGAGCAAGAGACGGTACTCAGCCCTGGAGGTAAACATTCGATAAGGTTCGACCGTTCCTTTTGTAACAAGATCGTCGATCAGGACACCGATATAGGCTTGGTTGCGATGCAAGATAATCGGCTCGCGCTCTTGAACTCGTCGGGCCGCGTTAATACCAGCCATCACGCCTTGAGCAGCCGCTTCCTCATAACCAGATGTTCCGTTTATCTGGCCAGCAAGATAAAGATTTCTGCAAATCTTGGTTTCCAGCGATGGATATAGCTGGTTAGGGAAGGCGAAATCATATTCTACCGCGTACGCGGGCCTGAGAATTTCGGCATTCTCGCAACCGATGATACTTTTGACCATTTCAATCTGAACCTCAAATGGCAGCGAAGTGGAAAATCCATTTACATAGATCTCGTCGGTAGCAATGCCTTCTGGTTCAAGGAAAATTTGATGGCGCTCCTTCTCTGGGAACTTAACGATCTTATCCTCAATTGAAGGGCAGTAACGAGGGCCGACACCTTCGATCGCACCGGAATAAAGCGGAGACTTGTGCAGGTTCGCACGAATCACCTCGGCGGTAGCTTCTGTGGTATAAGTTATATGGCAAGGAAGTTGTCCATTCAATTTCTCCAGGATAGACCCCGATGGATATCTTATGACGGGCTCAAACATAGATTTGGCCAATCCTGGGTTCGCAGATTGCGAATGTTCCACGTGGAACAAATCTGGTTCAGGCATCCTGGCACTGTCTGTTCCATTTGGAATCGGTTCCACGTGGAACAAATCATCCTTCCAAAATGTGAAATAGGGAACCGGCTCGTCTCCAGGTTGGGTTTCCGTCTTGGAGAAATCAATTGACCTCTTCAACAGCCGGGGTGGTGTGCCTGTCTTGAGCCGACCCAGCTCTAATCCAATCTCAAGAAGGGACCCAGACAAACCCATAGCCGCCGCTTCGCCCGCTCGACCTCCGGATTGCTTATTCTCACCGATGTGCATCAGGCCCTTCAAGAATGTCCCAGTGGTGACTATGACGGTTTCGCCGTGGTACTGGACATCCAAGGTTGTTTCGATACCATAGATCTGGTCATCTCGGTGCAGAAGCTTGGTAGTTTGTCCTTGTCGAAGGTCCAAATTAGGCTGCCGCTCGCACACCCACTTAAGTCGAAACTGGTAAGCCTTCTTGTCGCATTGCGCGCGCGGTGCCCAAACCGCAGGGCCCTTCTTTGTGTTCAGCATCCTGAACTGAAGACCCGTCATGTCCGTGGCCTTGCCCATTTCTCCGCCGAGTGCATCAATTTCCCGCGCTAAGTGGCCTTTGGCTAAACCTCCGATAGCCGGATTGCAAGACATCTGCCCAACAGTATCCGCATTGATGGTCAGCAAGAGCGTTTGACATCCCATTCTTGCCGATGCCAAAGCAGCCTCGACGCCGGCGTGGCCAGCTCCGATAACAATGACATCGTATTTCTTAGGGTAAACGAACATACCGTTAACTAACTGGAAAGCAGTTCCAAGCGGTCTTCATATGGCAAAACTACCGATTCTTTTCTCACCTTTACCGTTACCGACGAAGAGCATGATCTCCTTTACAAATTATGATCCAGATGGTTCAGCCAAGTTATTCCTCACTATGACAATGTATTGTCTATTCCATCCGGATCGGTATTGTCGAATACGTAATGTCCGACCATTACATAATAGTACTTCTGACATAATAGTACTTCTGGAAACGTGACC
>WNFR01007573.1_pt1 | contig 13349 bp, 9 predicted proteins | sample 5400221 | NCBI WGS metagenome assembly WNFR01 (sample SAMN13153357, study PRJNA577476) | soil metagenome | isolation source: 40 cm soil under Madrone tree | place: USA:California | collected 2016-06-14
TCGCGCGCCTTCCGCGCGGCCTCGCGGGCCCGTGCCGCGTCGACGATCTTGGCGCAGATAATGCGCGCGTCAGACGGATTCTCGAGCAGAAATTCATTGAGCTTGCTGCTGACCACGTCCTGCACGATGGGCTGCACCTCCGAGGAGACGAGCTTGTCCTTGGTCTGCGACGAAAATTTCGGTTCGGGCACCTTGATCGACAATACACACGTCAGCCCCTCGCGCATATCGTCACCGGTCGTCTCGACCTTGGCCTTCTTGGCGAGCTCCTCCTTTTCTATGTAGCTGTTCAACGTTCGGGTCATCGCCTGACGCAGGCCCGTCAGGTGGGTTCCACCGTCGCGCTGTGGAATGTTGTTGGTGAAGACCTGAACCGATTCCGCATAGGAATCGTTCCACTGCATCGCGATGTCGACGATCACGCGATCTTTTTCGCCGATAGCGTGAAATATCTTCGAGTGCAGAACATTCTTGCTGCGGTTCATGTACTCGACGAAGGCCTTGATGCCGCCCGAGAACGCAAAGTTCTCGCTCTTGCCGTCGCGCTGGTCGACAAGCTCGATCTTGACGCCGTTGTTCAGAAAGGACAGCTCACGGATGCGGCGGGCCAGAATGTCATAGTGGAATTCGACATTCGAGAATGTCCCGGTGGAAGCCATGAAATGCACTTCGGTTCCGCGCCGTTCGGTCGGGCCTGTCACCGCAAGTGGCGCGACCGCGACGCCGTCTCGGAATTCCATCTGGTACGCGAGGCGGTTGCGCCAGATCCTGAGCTTGAGCCACTCCGACAGGCCGTTGACCACGGACACGCCGACGCCGTGCAGCCCGCCGGAAACCTTGTACGAATTCTGATCGAACTTGCCGCCCGCGTGCAGCTCGGTCATGACGATCTCGGCCGCCGAGCGCTTCAGCTCGTCGTCCTCCTTGATATCCGTTGGAATTCCCCGCCCGTTATCGACCACCGAGATCGAATTGTCGGCATGAATGACTACCTTGATGTCGTCACAATATCCCGCGAGCGCTTCGTCGATCGCGTTGTCCAGGACTTCGAACACCATGTGATGCAGCCCCGTGCCATCGGACGTGTCGCCGATGTACATGCCGGGCCGCTTGCGCACCGCCTCAAGGCCTTTGAGCACCTTGATGCTGTTGGAATCGTAGTCGCTGCCGTCGTCGATCGGCTTGGGATTGGGTTCAGTCATGCGCTGATTTCTCTTTCTTAATGCCTCTTAAAGCGTCGACGCCGACTCGGAGTCGGCGCCATAGGCTGGGCTCACGGGTGGATTTTTCGTCAGATGCGCATCGGCATCACGACGTACTTGTAATCGGTTCGACCGGGCATCGTGATCAGCGCGCTCGAATTAGCATCTCCGAAAGCCAGCAGGACGCGTTCAGTCGCGAGGTTGTGCAGAACGTCCAGCAGATAGGTGATGTTGAATCCGATGTCGAGCGCTTCGCCTTTGTATTCGATCTCGAGCTCCTCTTCCGCTTCTTCCTGTTCGCTGTTGGTACAGATAATCTTGAGTTGATCGGTGCCCAGAACCATTCTGACACCGCGAAATTTTTCATTCGAAAGAATCGCGGCGCGCTGCAGCGCCTGCAGCAGCTCGGTCCGCGAAAGCTCGATCTGCTTCGAGTGCCCAGTCGGAATGACGCGGTTATAGTCAGGAAACTTTCCGTCGACCACCTTGCTCACCAATTCGATGTTGGCGAAGCGGAACCGCACCTGATTAGCGAGCAGATCGATGGTCAGCTCGTCGTCGCTTTCCTCTAAAAGCTTGCCGACCTCCAGAACAGTCTTGCGCGGAAGAATGACTTCCTGCCGTGTGTAGCTTCCCGGAACCGAGAGGCTCGCGTACGAGAGCCGGTGGCCATCGGTTGCCACTGTCTGCAGCGAGCCCTTATCAACGACCAGCAGCATGCCGTTGAGGTAATAGCGGATGTCCTGCTGCGCCATCGCGAACTCGGCGAGCTTGAGCAAACCTCGAAAATCGCGCTGGGGCAGCTTGATGGTCTGCTGTTGCTCCTGTGCAAGGCTGATGCGCGGGTAATCGCCAGCCGGCAGCGTCTGCAGGTTAAAGCGCGAGCGATTTGCGCGCACGGTCATCTTGCTCGCCGTGGTATCGACATTCAGGGTCGCATCCTCGGGAAGTGCCCTCAACAGATCCTGGAGTTTGCGTGCAGCGACGGTTACCGACTGGTCTTGTTTTCCCTCGAGATCACTGTGCGCAGTGATCTGCATTTCGAGATCCGTCGCGGTCATAAACAGGCGTCCGTTTTTTTGCTCGACGAGCACATTGGCGAGTATCGGCAATGTCTGCCGGCGCTCGACGATGCCAGAAACAGCCTGCAAGGGCTTCAACAATGCGTCTCTTGGTATTTGCTTTAATTGCATTATCTAAACCTAACAACAGCTAATAGGAGATTGCATGCAAGCGGGAAAAATACGGAAATTTCAGCGTTGTCCTGTAGTTGCGACTTACGCTTGAATCTGTACAAACCGTGTGTGGCCTGTTGACGGATTGGGGACAAAAAAAGGAGTGCACGTTTAAGGCGGTTAATCAACAAATTATAAACTGTTTCGACGCCGATTTATACAGTGTCGAACACTAGTTGCGAAGGACTTGCAGCAGGAAATTTACGTCATGGCTCATTTCCGGCAGGGAGTCCCGAAGCTTCGCGATCTGGCGGCAGGCATGGAGAACCGTTGTGTGGTCACGACCGCCGAAATTGCTGCCGATTTCGGGAAGCGAAAGCTGCGTAAGCTCCTTGGCCAGCGCCATCGCGACCTGGCGCGGCCGGGCGATCGCACGCGACCTCTTTTTCGAGTGCATGTCGGAGACGCGAATCTTGTAGTAGTCAGCAACGGTTTTTTGAATGTTCTCGATCGAGATCTGCCGGTTCTGAACCGCGAGCAGATCGCGCAGAGCATCCTTGGCGACCGTCAGCGAAACTTCCTGGCCGTGGAAGCTTGAGTAGGCCGTGACACGCTTCAGGGCACCTTCGAGTTCGCGAACGTTGGATCGAATGTGCTTGGCGATGAAGAACGCGACTTGCTCGTCGAGCTTCATTCCCGTCTGCGCGGCCTTGGAAAGGAGAATCGCCACTCGCATCTCGAGCTCGGGCGGTTCGAGCGCCACCGTGAGGCCCCACCCGAATCGCGAGATGAGACGTTCCTCGATGCCGGCAATTTCCTTGGGATAGGTATCGCAGGTGATTACGACCTGCTTGTGGGCCTCGATCAGCGTATTGAAGAGGTAGAAGAATTCCTCCTGCGTCCGGCTCTTGCCGCTGAAAAACTGGATGTCATCGATGAGCAAAAGGTCGAGCGAGCGGTAATGTCGCTTGAAGTCATCGAACGCCTTGTGCTGATACGCGCGGACGACATCCGACACGTATGTCTCGGCATGGATGTAACGTATTCGCGCGTTGGGATTGTTCTCGAGAATGTGATTGCCGATGGCCTGGATCAGGTGGGTCTTTCCGAGACCGACGCCCCCATACACGAAGAGTGGGTTGTACGATGTTGGATGCTCGGCCACCTGAAGGCCACCCGCGCGGGCGAGTTGATTGGCCTTGCCGGACACAAAGGTATCGAAGGTAAACCCGGGGTTGAGGCTCGCCTGCTCGCCGCGGCGAGCCGCCACGGGCTTGGGCTCCGGAGCGGTCGGGTGCGTCGCTGCGCTAGCCGGGGCAGGACGTACGGCCGCGTCGGCGACGACAAAGGCGAGGCGCAGCGGACGTCCAACCGCGACCGCCGCAAGCTCCTCGATGCGGCCCGCAAAGCGGTCCTTGACCCATTGCAAAACAAATCGGTTGGGCGCAATCAAGCACAGTCCTTCTCCGGCTAACTCGAGGCGAAGCGGACGAATCCAGGTGTTGAACTGCTGCTGAGTCAACTCACGCTGAAACGACTCGAGGCAACTCTGCCAGAATGCGGGGGTCGACATGGATAAGCTGCTCGGGAGCGAAGCTGGAAAAAAGAGCGGGCACCGTGCGGGGCCCGTCGGCGCCATTGTACTCCGCTCGAGCTCGAGTTATCCACAGCAGCCCAAGCGCTGATGATCCTTGACAGAGCGGTATGCAAAGCGCTCTAATGTAAGGCTTTTTCCATCGAAGGCGGCACCATGAAACGCACCTATCAGCCCTCCGTCGTCCGCCGCAAGCGGACACACGGTTTTCGGGCCCGCATGAAGAGTATTGGCGGGCGCAAGGTCCTGCGCGCTCGCCGGGCGAAGGGCCGCACGCGGCTCGCCGTCTGAGCACGGCGTCCGGCACGACTAGCACCACTCTGAGCGCGACCGTCGCGATAGGCTCGAACCAACGTCACCGACTCCGGGGCGCATCGGCATTCGCGGGTTTGTTCAAGGCCGGGCGGCGTCTCAACGGGGCGCATCTTCAACTGCTCGCGTCGCCCGCGGAACGCTCGGTTGGTCGGGTCGGATTCGTGATCGGAAAAAAGCAGCTCACGGGCGCGGTCGAGCGTAACTATCTTCGTCGGCTTCTTCGCGAAGCGGTGCGCCAGCGCCGGCCTGGTCTGGACTCGTTCGATATCGTGTTTCGGTTGCGGACCCCATGTCCGCCGGAGACGCTGCCCAGCCTCTTGCGCGAAGCGTCCGAGCTCCTTGGTACTCTGACGGACGCAAGCGATCGATGAAAGTGCTGCTGCTGTTCATGCTGCGGGCCTATCAATACGCGATTCGTCCGTTGATGGGCGCAAACTGCCGATTTTTCCCGAGTTGCTCCGACTATGCCCGCGAAGCCGTCGAGCGCCATGGTGCGGCGAAGGGTGCGTGGCTTGCGGCTCGCCGCATCGCGCGGTGTCATCCGTATCATCCGGGCGGGTACGACCCGGTTCCTTGAGCAAGGCTCGAGAACTTCTCACTTTCTGACTGGTTCATGGATACCCAACGTCTTATCCTGTTCGTCATTTTTTCTTTTTCGGCGCTGTTCCTCTGGGAGCGCTGGCAATCCGAGCATCGACCGCCGGTCGCGCCACCGGCGGTGCAGCAGCCTCTCCCCGCGACGGCTGTCGACGCGCCCGTCCCCGCTGGCGCCATGCCACCGCCGCCGACCTTGCCCGGCGCGGTGCCGGGGGCCGTCGCCGCTACGAGCGCGCCGAGCGAAAAAGTCGCCATCAAGACCGATCTGTACACCGCCACGGTCGATACGCTTGGCGGGGTTCTGACCGAGGTTGCCCTATCGGCGCATCGCGATACGAACGACGAAAGCAAGCCTTACGTATTGCTGCAGAAAAATGCCGAGCGGACATTTGTCGCGCAGACAGGCCTGCTAGGCGAAGGATTTCCGAACCATCGAACGCCTTGGCAAGCGTTGCCCGGGCCGCGCGAGTTGGCTTCCGGCGTGAACGAGCTTGTGCTCACGATGCGGGCGACCGCCACTAACGGCGATAAGGTCGACCAGAAGCTGACGTTTCATCGCGGCAGCTATGTCATCGATGTTGCGTACGACGTAACCAACGCCGGCACTGCACCGATCGCACCCTACGCCTATTTCCAGCTGACGCGCGACACCAAGGCTGCGGTTGTGCAGAGCTCCATGGCCCCGGCAGCGTATACCGGGCCGGTGCTCTATAACGAAATCGACAAATTCAAGAAACTCGAATTCGCCGAGCTCGACAAGCTCGCCACCGATCCGAACCGCAAGCTTCCGTATACGAAAAACGCCGACAACGGCTGGGTTGGCATGGTCGAGCATTATTTCGTCGCCGCTTGGTTGCCTCCCGACGTGCCGAAAACGCCGCGCGAGTTCTACGCCAAGAAGCTCGAAGGCGGGCTCTACGCCGACGGCGTCATTATTCAGGCGCCGCCGATCGCGCCCGGGGCGACCGGCGAAATCAAGGTGCCGCTGTACGTCGGGCCGCAGGAACAGGACACGCTGAAGAAGCTTGCGCCGGGGCTCGATCTCGTCGTCGACTACGGTATCTTCACCGTGCTCGCCGCGCCTTTGTTCTGGCTCCTAAAATGGCTCGACGGCCTGGTGCACAACTGGGGTTGGGCGATCGTTCTGCTGACCATCATCATCAAGAGCGTGTTCTATCCGCTCAATCATGCCAGCGCGCGCTCGATGGCGAAGATGAAAGTCATCGCGCCCAAGCTCAAGGCTTTGCAGGCGCAGTACGCCAACGACAAGCAGCAGCTGCAGATAAAGATGATGGAAATGTACAAGACCGAGAAGATCAATCCGCTCGGCGGCTGCCTTCCCATCCTGGTCCAGATTCCGGTATTCATCGCGCTGTATTGGGTGCTGCTTTCCGCGGTGGAGCTCCGCCACGCGCCGTGGATCGCCTGGATTCACGATCTTTCCGCACCCGACCCCTATTTCGTATTGCCGGTCGTCTACGCGATCACCGCCTATCTGCAGGTCAAGCTCTCGCCGACGCCTATTCAGGATCCAGTGCAGGCCAAGGTGATGCAGATCATGCCGATCGCGTTCTCGGTGATGTTCATCTTTTTCCCGTCGGGCCTGGTGCTCTACTGGCTGATCAACAACTCGCTGCAGATTTTTCAGCAATGGCACATGAACCGTGTGCTCGAGCGCGAGGCGGCTTTGGTTGCCGCCAAAAGACGGTAATGAGGCTCGTGCATAGACGCTTCGCATGTCCAAAGCCGCTGACACCGACGTCATCGCCGCGATCGCGACGCCCCCGGGGCGCGGCGGCATCGGCATCGTCCGGGTTTCGGGACCGGATCTCACCGGAATCGTCAAAGGTATTATCGGCCGCCCGCTGGCGCCTCGCGTAGCGACGAGCGCTGCATTCCATGGCGCGCATGGCGATACGCTCGACAAGGGCATCGCGCTGTTCTTCCCCGCGCCGGCGTCGTACACCGGAGAAAACGTTCTCGAGCTGCAAGGACACGGCGGCCCGGCGGTTCTTGCGCTCGCCCTGCAGCGCTGCCTCGACCTCGGCGCGCGCCTTGCCGAGCCGGGTGAGTTCACCAAGCGCGCATTCCTCAACGACAAAATCGATCTCGCGCAGGCGGAAGCGGTGGCTGATCTCATCAGCGCAACGACGGCCGCCGGCGTTCGCGCGGCAACGCGCAGCCTGGTCGGCGAATTCTCACGCGAGATCCACGCACTCCTCGACCGATTGGTGGAGCTCCGTGTGTTTATCGAAGCGACGCTCGATTTTCCGGAGGAGGACGTCGACTTCGTCCATGCCGCGGATGTCGCCGGGAAGATCCAGCGGCTACAGCAAACACTCGAAGCCCTGCTCGGACGCTCCCGCCACGGGCGGTTGTTGCTCGAGGGCCTCGAAGTCGTCTTGATCGGACAGCCCAATGTCGGCAAGTCCAGTCTGCTCAATCAGCTCGTCGGGGAGGATCGTGCGATCGTGACCGCCATTGCCGGAACGACGCGCGACGCCATTCGAAGCAGTGTCGAGGTTGAGGGCATTCCGCTGCACGTCATCGATACCGCGGGCTTGCGCGAGACGAACGACGCCATCGAGCAAATCGGCGTCGCCCGAGCGTGGGCGGAAATCGGGCGCGCCGATCTGGCTCTGGTTATCACCGACGCGCGCGCCCCCCAGCATGCCGGAGACGCCGCGATCGTCGCCAGGCTTCGTTCGACCTTGCCGAGGGTGGTCGTGCGCAACAAGATCGACCTCGCGGGAGTGCAAGCACGCCGCAGCTCCGTCGACGGCATTGCCGAGGTCTGGTTGTCGGCGAAAACCGGCAGCGGAGTCGATCTGCTGCGCCACGCGATTCTGGAAGTTGTCGGCGCGGAGGAAAACACCCACGACGCCTTCCTGGCACGTGAGCGCCACGTGCGGGCGCTTGGCACGGCTCGAGAGCACCTTGCGCTCGCGGCGACGCATCTCTTGCCCACGTCCGCTCCCGCGCTCGAGCTTTGCGCCGAGGAGCTGCGCCAGGCGCATGACGCACTCGGCGAGATCACAGGAGCGCACACTGCCGACGATCTGCTGGGCGCGATCTTCGGTCGTTTTTGCATCGGAAAATAATCATTATCGTTCGCAGTCCCTTAAGCCGCCCAATCGAGAATGATCTTGCCGCTTTGACCCGAGAGCATGGTCGCAAACGCGGTTTCGAATTCTTCGGCGGCATAGTGGTGGGTGATGATCGGCGATAAGTCGAGACCGCTCTGAATCATCGCCACCATTTTGTACCAGGTCTCGAACATCTCGCGCCCGTAGACGCCCTTGATCTCGAGGCCCTTGAAAATGATCTGGTTCCAGTCGATAGCCATCCGCGCCGGCGGAATGCCGAGCAATGCGACCTTGCCGCCGTGGTTCATGTGCAAGAGCAGGCTCTCGAATGCCTGCGGCACACCGGACATTTCCATTCCGACGTCGAAGCCTTCGGTCATGCCGAGCTCGTCCATGACATCGCGCAACTTCTCGCGCTCGACGTTGACCGCGCGAGTCGCGCCCATGCGTCGGGCGAGATCGAGCCGGTAGTCGTTGACGTCGGTGATCACCACATACCGCGCGCCGACGTGGCGCGAGATCGCCGCCGCCATGATGCCGATCGGTCCGGCGCCGGTGATGAGCACATCCTCGCCGACCAGATTGAATGACAAGGCCGTGTGCGTTGCGTTGCCGAAGGGATCGAAGATCGACGCCAGATCGTCGGAAATATCGTCCGGAATCTTGAATGCGTTGAAGGCTGGGATCACCAGATACTCGGCGAAGGCGCCTTCGCGGTTGACTCCGACACCGATCGTGTTTCGACACAGGTGCCGCCGCCCGGCGCGGCAATTGCGGCAGAACCCGCAGGTGATATGCCCTTCGCCGGAGACGCGGTCGCCGATCTTGAATCCGCGGACCTCCTGGCCCATCTCGACGATCCGCCCGACGTATTCGTGGCCGACGTGCATGGGTACCGGAATGGTCTTCTGTGCCCACTCGTCCCATTTCCAGATGTGCACGTCGGTGCCGCAGATGGCGGTCTTGCGTACACGAATCAGGACGTCGTTGTGGCCCACTTCGGGCTTGTTCACCTGGACCAGTTTCAGACCGGGCCCAGGTGTCACTTTGGCGAGTGCCTTCATCTTGTCGTCCATGCCGATGGATCCGTCACCGAATGGCGCCGAGCGCCTTGCCGACCTTGGCGAACGCGGCAACCGCGCGTTCGATCTGTTCCGGATCGTGCGCGGCGCTCATCTGGGTTCGCAGGCGCGCCTTGCCCTTGGGCACGACGGGGTACGAAAAGCCGATCACGTAAACGCCTTCTTTGAGGAGCGCGTCCGCGGCGCGCGTAGCGAGCCCGGCATCGCCGAGCATAACCGGAATGATCGGGTGGTGCCCCGGCACAAGATCGAAGCCGAGCCTGGTCAGCGCCTCGCGAAAGTGCTCCGCGTTCCGATGCACGCGCTCTCTCATCGTGCGACCCTCTTCGCCATCCAGAAGTTCGAGCGTCTTGATTGTCGCTGCAGCAATGCTCGGTGGCACGGCGTTGGAAAAAAGATAAGGGCGCGAGCGCTGACGCAGCAACTCCACGATTTCCTTTCGGCCCGCAGTATAGCCTCCGGCCGCGCCGCCCAGCGCCTTACCCAGCGTGCCGGTGACAATGTCCACGCGATCTTCGACATCGCAATATTCAGGCGTGCCGCGGCCGCCGTCCCCGACAAAACCCACCGCGTGCGAGTCATCGACCATCACCAGGGCACCGTACCGGTCTGCAAGCGCGCAAATCGAGCGCAGATCGGCAATGATGCCATCCATGGAAAAAACGCCGTCGGTGGCGATCAACTTGAAACGCGCACCTGCCGCGTCGGCCTCCTGTAGCTTGGCCTCGAGATCGCGCATGTCGTTGTTGCGGTAACGAAAGCGTTTAGCCTTGCAAAGCCGGATGCCGTCGACGATGCTCGCGTGATTTAATTCATCGCTGATGACCGCATCTTCCTCGGAGAGCAGCGTCTCGAAGAGCCCGCCGTTGGCGTCAAAACAGCTCGAATAGAGAATGCTGTCGTCGACCCGCAGGAACTTGCTCAACCCCGCCTCCAGCTCCTTATGCACGGTTTGGGTCCCGCAGATGAAGCGCACCGATGCCATGCCGAAACCCCACTGTTCGAGCGCCGCTTGTGCGGCCTTCACCAGCCGTGGATCGTCGGCAAGGCCCAGATAATTGTTGGCGCAAAGATTGAGCACGCCGTCGGTGCCGTTGACTCGAATCTGCGGTGACTGCGGGCTCTCGACGACGCGTTCCGTCTTATAGAAACCGTCAGCGCGGACTTGATCGACGATTTGGCGCAGATGGGACAAGTAAGCGTCGTTCATGATTGCAGTCATTTGCCTTTGTTTTCGGAGCGCGCCCGGCGGCGGCGTTGACCGTCGCGTTCATTGTGATCGCGCAGCGTCAGTCGGGAAGTACGGATGGTAGCGCCGAACAGGGCCGTGCAGAACTCGACAGCCGTTGCCGGCGAAAGTCTGGCGCGAGACACTGCGATATGGACAATGGCAGCATGCCGGGCTCGCGGGTAAAGCGCGTGACCGAGATCAAAATGCACTGCACGGCGCCAAGCCGCTCAGCCGAAGGCGGCCAGCCTCCGGCATCGCAATGACGACGCTGCGCGCTCTCGTCCCGGTCTGCGGCGGCCTTGCCGTCTCACTGGCCGCGGCGCTTGCCTGCGTCGCTTTGCATACGCCTCTGCCGTGGATGATCGGCCCCCTGCTTGCGGTTGCGGCGACGCGCGTCGCGGGGTGGCCGGTCGACGCGCTGCCGGGCGGACGGCAGGCGGCCCAATGGATCATCGGCACCGCTCTCGGTTTGTATTTCTCTCCGCTGGTTGCGCAGCGCGTCAGCGGCTTCGTCTGGCTGCTCGTTCTCGGCGCGCTATTTGCAATCGCGGTGGGTTATCTTTGCGGCTACCTTTTGTCGGTCCTCGGGGGAACGGATCGGACGACCGCGGTGTTCGCAAGCGTTCCCGGAGGCGCGGCGGAGATGGCGGTGCTGGGCGAGCGATTCGGCGCGCGCGTCGACCAGGTTGCTGCGGCGCAGTCGATTCGAATCCTGCTCGTGGTGGTTACCATTCCGTCGGTGTTCGCGGCGCTGGGCGCTGCTGTCGCTGACGGCGGCCGCGGGCCTGCTGCTGACGCGACGAAAAGTTCCCAACGCCTTCGTTTTGGGCGCGCTCTTGATCACGATTCCGCTGACGATCGCGGGCGTGAGCGCTTCGGCGATGCCGCGAGTATTACTCAATGGCGCACAATTGCTGCTTGGTTGCGCGCTGGGCTCTCGATTCAATCGCAGCTTTCTTGCGCGAGCGCCGCGTTTTGTCGCCGCTGTTGTTGTGACGGTAGCCGTGGCGATGGGCGTTTCCGTCCTGTTCGCACTAACGATGGCTCGCCTTACCGGAATACATCCGGCGACGCTGATCCTTGCGACCGCTCCTGGCGGAATCGCGGAGATGGCCGTTACCGCTCAAATTCTCGGCCTGGGAGTGCCGATGGTGACATCGTTTCACGTCACGCGGGTGATACTCCTGCTCACGTGTACCGGGCCGCTCTTCGCGTGGTTACGACACCGGCGCCGCCGCGCCCGGACGCTACGCGGCCCAGTGGCCTGACCGATTTCGATTTGGCTAGTGGTCTACAACTGCTACCGTCGGTGCACACTTAACGCGGCCCTGCTCCCCGTGCTACAGTTGCTGCCCTTCTCACGATAGCGGCCGGTCGACGTTGGCGCGACAGTGCGCGCGTAGCGCGTCGGATTTCCCGGCGTCCCTCATGAATCACCCCGATCCAATGCCCGCAATTGCCGTTTCCGCAGGTCGTGTCATCGACGCGCCATCGTATGTTCGGCACGAGCGGCTTCTCAACTGGGTTCGCGACTTCGCGCGGCGCACTTCCCCTTCAAACATTGTCTGGTGCGACGGCTCGGAGGCCGAATACGACCGCTTGTGCGCCGCCATGGTCGGAACCGGCACGCTGCTGCGGCTCAATGCGGAAAAGCGTCCGAACAGTTATCTCGCACGATCGGACCCATCGGACGTGGCCCGCGTCGAGGATCGCACATTTATCTGCAGCAACCGCGAAGAGGATGCCGGACCTACCAACAACTGGGTCGCCCCCGCCGAGATGCGCAAGACGCTCGAGCGGCTTTTTGAAGGAAGCATGCACGGTCGAACGCTTTATGTGATTCCATTTTCTATGGGTCCGCTGGGCAGCCCGATTGCGCATATCGGAGTGCAACTGACCGACAGCCCATACGTCGTTGCCAGCATGAGGTTGATGACTCGCATGGGACGCCCGGTTTATGACGTGCTTGGACCCGATGGCGTGTTCGTACCATGCGTGCACTCGGTCGGGGCTCCACTGGCCGAAGGTGAAAAGGACGTCGCATGGCCGTGCAACTCCGAGCACAAATACATCGTGCATTTTCCGGAAACGCGCGAGATCTGGAGCTATGGCTCGGGTTACGGCGGCAACGCATTGCTGGGCAAGAAATGTTTCGCGCTGCGCATTGCCTCGGTGATGGGACGCGATGAAGGCTGGCTCGCCGAGCACATGCTCATCCTCGGCGTTACGTCGCCGGAAGGACGCAAGACTTACGTCACGGCAGCATTTCCGAGCGCTTGCGGCAAGACCAACTTTGCGATGCTCATTCCACCGCAGGGTCTGGACGGCTGGAAGGTGACGACCATTGGCGACGATATTGCGTGGATCAAGCCGCACGCGGACGGGCGTTTTCACGCCATCAATCCGGAAGCCGGATATTTTGGCGTTGCGCCCGGAACCTCGTACGAATCGAATCCGAACGCGATGGAGACGCTCAAGCGCAACGTTATCTTCACCAACGTTGCGCTCACCGACGATGGCGACGTGTGGTGGGAAGGCATGACCCGCGAGCCTCCGGCGCACCTGATCGACTGGCGCGGTGAGTCGTGGACACCGGCGCTTGCGCGCGAAACCGGGCGCAAGGCCGCGCATCCCAATGCGCGTTTCACCGTCTCGGCGACGCAGTGTCCTTCGCTTGATCCCGAGTGGGACAACCCAGCGGGCGTGCCCATTTCCGCGTTCATCTTCGGCGCGAGGCGGAGCGACACCGTGCCGCTGGTCGTCGAGGCCGCGAATTGGGAGGACGGCGTGTACAAGGCGGCGACGATGGGGTCCGAGACCACCGCTGCAGCCACGGGCAAGGTAGGCGAGGTTCGGCGCGATCCCTTCGCCATGCTGCCGTTTTGCGGTTATCACATCGGCGATTATTTCGCGCATTGGCTCGCGATGGCGAAGACGGTCAAACATCCGCCTCGAATATTCAACGTCAACTGGTTTCGCACCGACGAGAACGGGAAGTTTGCGTGGCCCGGCTTCGGTCAGAACATGCGTGTGCTCAAATGGATCGTCGAGCGTTGCCAGGGCAAGG